>OCZA010000523.1_pt1 | contig 13150 bp, 9 predicted proteins | sample 1539021 | NCBI WGS metagenome assembly OCZA01 (sample SAMEA2619376, study PRJEB22493) | marine metagenome | biome: marine biome (ENVO:00000447); feature: surface water layer (ENVO:00002042); material: "saline water (ENVO:00002010), including plankton (ENVO:xxxxxxxx)" | depth 5 m | reverse complement strand
TCTTCTTGTTTTTTTAATTCTTGTTTTTGTTTTAACAAAGCATAAGCTTGCGAAGCCCATTCACGAGAACTATCAGATTCATTATTAGTCATAAATATTTTTAAATCGTATTTAATTAAATTATAAAAAATTATTGATTTATATCAAATAATTACTTCACCTTAACTCTTTGCAATCTCCTTAAAACCCCATTTATCATTTTTCTACCTTGTGTATCACAATATTTATTTGCTAAATTTACAGCCTCATCACATGCAACTGCAACAGGAGTATCTAAAAAATTAATATCAACATAAGCTAAGCGTAAAATATCACGATCAACCCTAGGCAACCTTTTTAATCTCCATCCATCCATTACTTCGTCAATTTCAGAGTCTATAGATTTTAAATTATTAATTATGCTTAAAATTCTATGATTTACATCTTCTCTCATATCATTTTGATTACTTGAAACGATCAATTTTGGGAAATCTAAAGTAACTGAAAGTGAGTTCATTACTGATTCCATTTTATAAAAAGCTTTTTTAAGTTCATCTCGAACATTTGCAAAAGAAGAATTACTACCTTCCTTTAATTCACTATCTAAAATATGTTGCGATACATTTTCTAAATCTGCTTCACAATTATCTAACTCATCTCTACAGTGATTTATTAAAGAATCTAAAGCGGATTCAAAAATTTCATCAATTTGAATTTTATTTAATTCTAAATCTCCCGTATCTTTGATAAGACCTAATGAAAGTAAAGACAATTCTCGTGATAGCGATCTGTTATGCATCAATTACGTAGATGAAGTATTTGTAGAAGCTCTTAGTTGGGAAAATAATTTCGAAAAAGTAGGATTTGAAGAGCTATCTTTTTCATCAGGATTAACAATACCAACAGAAATAATTGTTCTAAATGCATCTTCTACTGAAATAGCAAGATCTTTAACAGACGATTCAGGAACTAATGTATACCAACCTGTCGTTGGGTTAGGAGCAGTAGGTATAAAAACACTTAATAATTTCTCATCTAATTCTGATTGAAGTGATGGGCCAACATCCCCAGTTACAAAACCAACACTAAATAAACCCTCTCGTGGATACTCTACTAAAACAACTCTTCTAAATCTATTGGATTTATTACTTAAAAAAGTTTCAAGTAATTGTTTAAGAGTTTTATAAACTGCTCCTGCAACTGGAATCTTAGATAAAGTACCTTCTCCAAATTCTAACAACCACCTCCCAACAAAATTTCTCGCCATCAAACCAATAAGCAAAATTGCCAATAAAGGTACTGTTAAGCCTAAGGTTAAATTAATTAAATCTTGTAATAAAGGATTTAATGTAATAAATGGATTTAATTGTTTAGGGACTGAAGTAACTAATGTAAGAACAAATTTACTAACAATAGAAGAAAGCCAAATAGTAGTTGCCAATGGAATAACAACTAACAACCCTGCTATCAGATCATTTTTTAAATCTTGTTGGAGCCTAGTTCCTAGGTTCGAATCTTGACTTTGAGTAGATTCAACCAAAATTACAGTTCCTAATTTTATTCATTTTACTAACAATTTAGCTAGTTTTCATTGATAGGGATATATTTATTTTTAATAAATTTAAATTATTTATTAGTTTATTAGTTTAAAAACACCATTTATTTGAATCTAATTCATAATATAAATATGAGAAATATGATTCAAAATAAAAAAGAATTCAGTGATAAGCTAAAAAAAAGAGCAATATTTGAAGGTTTTGCCGTATCCGGAATAGCATCAATACCAGGAAGTTCTCGACTCAAATTAAGAACTCAAGCATTAGAAAGATGGTTAGCAAATAATTATCATTCTGAAATGAAATGGATGGAAGCCGAAAGAAGAAAAAATATAGAATCTCTCCTAAATGGAGCGAAAAGTGTTTTAACTGTTGGTTTTAATTATTTAAGTCATGAACATAAGGAAAAAGCAAAATTCAAAATTGGAAAATTCGGCCAAGGAGAAGATTATCACAAAGTTATTACTAAAAAATTAAAAAAAATAGGTAAATGGATTAATACTGAAGTTCCAAATTGCAAGTGGAAAATTTGCGTTGACACATCCCCTCTTCTTGAAAAAGCATGGGCAGAAGAAGCGGGTCTTGGTTGGATAGGCAAAAATAGTAATCTTATTAATAAAGAATTTGGATCATGGCTAACCTTAGGTTTTTTGATTCTTTCGGAAGATTTGACGCCTGACAATTCTTCCCAATCTCTATGTGGTGTATGTGAAAAATGTATTGAAAAATGTCCAACAAATGCAATAACAGAACCCTTTGTTATTGATTCTGAACAGTGTATTGCATACCATACTATAGAAAATAGAAATCAAACTTTTCCAGAACATGTAGAAAAACATTTGAATGGATGGATTGCTGGTTGTGATATCTGCCAAGATGTATGTCCTTGGAATAAAACAGTGCCATTAAATAAGAGCATTGAAGCTTATCCAAAATCATGGGTTAAAAATCTAAATATTGAAGCATTAAGTTGGGATGAAAAAAAATGGAAAAAAAATCTTCAAGGAACTACATTAAAAAGAATAAAACCATGGATGTGGAAAAGAAATATAAAAGCAATGCTCAAAAATACATAAAAATATGAAAAAGTCTCTTTTAAAAATATTATTTTTTTCAATAATTAGTAGCCATGTTTTTATCGCTGAAAGTTTAAAAGCTTTAATACCATATTATTACTTGCCAGAAACAAAAAGCTTACAAAAACAAGGTTTATCAATTGGAAAAGAAGCTTATCAGCTTCTATATTTTGGACAAATCAAAGATAGTCTGAATTTGGCAAAATTAGCTGTAAAAATGAATAATAAAAATGAAACATTATGGACTATCTTAGCTGAAACACAAATTGCCAACAAATTATATGATGATGCATTGATTTCACTAGATAATGCTCAGAAGATAAACCCCAAAATGGGTGAAATATATTTTGCAAAAAGTACTATATATTTAAAACAATCAAAAATAAAAAAAGCAGAAATTTCTTTACTATCAGGAATTAAAATCCTTCCTAAAAACTTTAAAGCAATTTTTCAATTAGGAAATATTTATTTAATGGAAAAAAATTATGAAAAAGCCATAGAGGAATTTGATAAAGCAATAAAAATTAAAAAAGATTTTTGGCAAGCAATTAACAACCAAGGCTTAGCATATTTTGAACTAAATAAAATTAATCTTTCTATTATCTCTTTTAAAAAGGCTATAGAACTTGAGGAAAACGCAGAACCACTATTAGCACTTGCTTCATGCTTAAAAAATAAGGACATTAATAAAGCAATAGTTTTAGCAAAAAAAGCTTTAAACAAAGACCCAAATTATGTTGACTTTAATTATAGAAAAGAACAGCTTTGGGGCGAAAAACTACAAATTTCTACTGAAAAACTTTTTGAAAATCCTCAAATTAAAAAAGAAATATTAGTTGCAAAAACAAAAATTAAATAAATTCCCCAACTATTAATACTGGTAAATATTTATTTACCTATTAATCTTAATTTAGTTTATGAAAGCTTTCTATAAATTTCCTATTAAATGACTAAGGAAAAATTCACTTCTATATCGTTGCAGGAAGAAATGCAACGTTCCTATTTGGAATACGCAATGAGCGTGATAATAGGACGTGCTTTACCTGATGCGAGAGATGGACTGAAACCAGTTCAAAGAAGAATTCTTTTCGCAATGCATGAATTAGGACTTACTCCAGATAGACCATTCAGAAAATGTGCCAGAGTTGTGGGCGATGTACTAGGAAAATATCATCCTCATGGGGATCAAGCAGTCTACGAGGCACTGGTTAGATTAGTTCAAGATTTTTCTACAAAATATCCAACTCTTGATGGTCATGGGAATTTTGGATCTGTTGATAATGACCCGCCAGCTGCAATGAGATATACAGAAACACGATTGGCGCCAATAGCTCATGAATGTTTCCTTCAAGAGATTGGATCTGAAACAGTAAGTTACTCAAATAATTTTGACGGTTCACAACAAGAACCAGACATATTGCCGGCACAATTACCCTTTTTGTTATTAAATGGTTCCTCAGGAATCGCTGTTGGTATGGCAACGAATATCCCCCCGCACAATCTTGGTGAAATAGTTGATGGTTTAATTGCCCTCATAAACGATAAAGAAATAAGCGACTTGAGATTGTCGAAAATTATATTAGGACCTGATTTTCCAACTGGAGGAGAATTAATTTGCAATAGTGCAATGAATGAAGTTTACCTACGAGGAAGAGGCTCAGTAACGGTAAGGGGAGTAATTAAAAATGAAGAGATTAATTTAGGGAAAGGAAGGCACAAAAGAAATGCGCTTATAATTTCGGAACTACCTTATCAAATAAGTAAAGCAGGATGGATCGAAAAGCTTGCAGAATTAGTAAATCTAGGAAAAATTGATGGGATATCTGATATTAGAGATGAAAGTGATAGAGACGGGATGAGGATAGTTATTGAATTAAAAAAAGATTCAAATTCTGAAATTGTAGTATCAAATTTATTCAAAAAAACAGCATTACAATCTAATTTTGGTGCAATATTTTTAGCTTTAGTTAACGGTAAACCTATTCAACTTACACTAAGAAAATATCTAAATTATTTTCTAGAATTTAGAGAAGAAACAATTAGAAAAAGAACAAAATATTTTTTAAGAATTGCATCAGAAAAATATGCAATATTAGAGGGATTTTCAATAGCAACTAAAAATATAAAAGATATTATTGAGGTTATTCAAAACTCAGAAAATGCAACTGAAGCAAAATCAATATTAAAAGTCAAACTCAGACTAAGTGAAAAACAAGCAGATGCAGTATTGAGCATGCCTCTAAAAAAATTAACAACCTTGGAAAGGAAGCAAATTGAAATTGATATGAAAGAACTACTTGAAAAGAAAAAATATCTTAATAATCTTTTAAATAACAGAAGATTATTGCTTGACACTTTGATTGAAGAACTGAAGAGTTTAAAAAAGAAATTTAATGTAAAAAGAAAAACAAAAATTTTGAAAGATATTAATCAAGAAAAAGAAATAGATACTATAAATAATCAAATATTAGAAGATCTTATAAATAAAGAAACAAAAATATCAGTAGATAATAGATTTTATTTTAAAAAGATAATTTATAGTAACTATAAAAAAATATTAGATCATGAAAATAAATTTATAGATAATAAAAATGTTCAAAAGTTTATATGTAAGATTTATAAAAGTTTAAAAATTATTGGAATTACATCTTCAGGAAAAATTCTTCAAATCGATTGGAAATCAAACATTAGTACTGAGTATAAAATAGATAAAAAAGTTTTAGGAAATATTGACCCAAAAGAAATAATAAATTTTCATTATCTAGATAGTAAATTAAAAAATTATTTATGCATTTTGAGTTCTGATGGAAGATTTAAAAAAGTTTTATTTGATGAAGATATGATAAAAAGTAATAGGATCTTTTCAATTACCAAATTAAAAAATTCTACAAGTATCATTGATTCATTTATTTTAAATAAAGAACAACAACTAGTAATATTAACTTCTATTGGTAGGCTTTTTAAATTTGATTTATCAGATAAAAACTTAAACCCAAGTACAAAACAATCGCTAGGACTATTATTGGTTAATCTTTTACCTACAGAACAAATAGTTTCTTGTTGTAAAAGTAAGGATAAAGATATCCTTTATTTAGTTTCTAAAAAAGGTAAGTTTTTTAAACTAAAAATTGATGATATTTATAATTCTTATAATTCTAAATTAGGTTATGTAAATGAGAAAATTCAGCTTAAAGATGACCATTTTATAACAGTTCTATCTAGCAACCAATATATCGATATTGAGACGAATAAAAATAAATCTGCAAGATTAAACTTAAACAAATTAGATAATAATTCTGGCAAAAATATTCTTAAAATAGATTTTTTGAATCTGGAAAAAGATGAATATCTTGAAAATTGTTATCGACTAGAAAATTATATCAATTAAGAATTATATTCATTTTCAACCCATTTTAAATATTCTTGATTTACCGTCCCGGTAACATAAGAACCAGTAAAACAACTCATTTCTAATTCTTGAATGGGAGAATCATTAATTATAGATTTTCTCAAATTATCAACACTTTGATATACAAGATGATCTATTTCAAGCTTTTCTGCTATTTCAATTATTGATCTATCATGAGCAATTAATTCATCTCTATTAGGCATATTAATTCCATAAACATGAGGATATCTAACTGGAGGAGCTGCTGAAGTAAAAAAAACTTTATTTGCACCAGCATCTTTTGCCATTTGCACTATTTGTTTTGATGTAGTGCCTCTCACTATAGAATCATCGACTATTAGTACATTTTTATTTTTAAATTCTGTACTCATAGCATTCAACTTTTGCCTTACAGATTGTTTACGTTTTTGATGGCCAGGCATTATGAAAGTTCTTCCAACATATCTATTTTTAAAAAACCCTTCTCTATACTCTATCCCCAACTGCCTAGCAACTTGCATTGCCGCAGGACGTGAAGAATCAGGAATAGGCATTACTACATCGACATCCCCAGACTGTATTGTTTGCTTAATTGTTTCAGCTAAATAATCACCCATTTTCAAACGTGCTTGATAAACTGAAATTCCGTTCATCACTGAATCTGGTCTAGCTAAATAAACATATTCAAAAGCACAAGGAAATAACCTTGGGTTTTCTGAGCATTGCTTTGAAAAGAATTCACCATTATGGGTTATAAAAATTGCCTCGCCAGGTTCAACATCTCTAACAACTTGATAATCATTATTTTCTAATACTAAAGACTCACTAGCTACCATCCACTCTTCCTTTTGAGTAATAAGAGAAATTCTTTTTCCAAGTACTAAAGGTCTTATACCAAAAGGATCTCTAAAAGCTAATAAACCATGCCCTGAAATTAAAGCAATTGAAGCATATGAACCTTGAATTCTTTTATGTAAGTTTTTAACTGCATTAAAAATTATATCTGGCTCTAGATCTTGATTATGGATCTGTTCTTGTAATTCAGTTGCGAATATGTTTAACAACATTTCAGTATCACTTGAAGAATTAGTATGACGTTTATCTACATTAAATAATTGTTTCTCTAGGTCTCTTGTATTAGTAAGGTTTCCATTATGAATCAAAACTATTCCATAAGGAGCATTAACATAAAAAGGTTGTGCTTCTTCAACACTTTCTGCTGAACCTTTAGTTGCATACCTAACATGCCCTAAGCCAATTTTTCCTATTAAATTCCTCATATCTCTTGTTCTATAAGCAGTATTTACTTGTCCTTTAGCTTTATGTATATGAAAAACAGTATCTTCCATTGTAGCTATTCCGGTTGAATCTTGACCTCTATGCTGAAGTAGCAAAAGACTGTCATAAATCTGTTGATTTACATCATCACAAGAAACAATTCCAACAATTCCACACATAATTAATTTCCGAATTTTGTAGATAATTCCATATTTTTATTCATTATTAAAAACAGTTAGAAATACTATTATTAAATTTTTCGGTTAATTCATCAACCCTTAAATTGCAAAGTGTTTGATCTTGGAGAGTTATATCAAGATTATGTTCAGAAACAAATCCAATTTTTTTAACGTATACGTTTCTTCCAAAATCTTTGCTCTTAATTTCAAGAAAATTCAAAAAGTTTTGTTCTTCTTTTTTATTGACTGAAAATATTATTCTTGATCCTCCTTCACTAAATAATAAATTATCTAAACGAGCATTTTTTTCTTCTAATTGAATATAAGCTCCCTTAGAAGACAAAATACAACATTCTGATAAAGCGACAGCTAAACCTCCATCACTAACATCATGAGAAGAAGCAATATAATTTTTTTGAATTGAATCCCTTAAAAAACTTTGACAGTATTTTTCATCTTGTAAATGAATTTTAGGAGGTCTTCCTGTTACTAAATCATGAAAATACTCTAAATAAGAACTTGCAGCTATTGAGGATTCAGAAGCATTTGAACCAATTATCCAAATTTGATCATTTATATTCTTCCATCCTGAACTAATAGCTTTATCTACATTTTTAATAGTTCCTACCATTCCAATAACAGGAGTGGGATTAATAGGAGTTACTTGATTGTTTTGATTTTTTGATTCGTTATATAAAGAAACGTTTCCTCCTGTTACAGGTGTCTCTAAAGCAATACAAGCCTTGGAAATCCCATCACATGCTGATGAAAGTTGCCAATATCCTATTTCAGTTTCGGGTGACGAAAAATTTAAATTATTTGTTATAGCTATTGGCTGAGCACCAACACAACTTACATTTCTAGCAGATTCTGCAACTGCTGCAATACTTCCTCTATATGGATCTAATAAAACCCATCTACTATTACAATCTACAGAAGCAGCAACACCAGAAAATTCATTATTTTTATTTTTCTCGTCTTGCCGTCTAAGTCTTATTAACGCTGCATCTGCATCTCCTGGCTTAAATACAGTATTTGATTGTACTTGGGAATCATATTGTCGATACACCCAACTTTTAGAAGCAATTGAAGGATTAGATAAAAGTTTTAAAATAATTTCAGAAAAAGAATATTTTTGTTGGTCTTTTAAAGAAAAAATTTTATTTTCGCTGATAACTGGCAATTCCTCTTCTGTCCATTCCCATTTCTTTAATAAATAATTAGGAGGCTCCTTAATAATATTATGAATATTAATTGGAGTTTCATCAGATAAAGCAGAAGTAGGAATTTGTGCAACTATTTGATTTTTTTGAGAGATAATAACCTCTCTTTTAGATATGACTTCACCAATAACATTTGCAAAAAGTCCCCACTTTTTAAATTGATTAATAAGAGTATTTAACTTTTCTTCTTTAACAACCATCAACATTCTCTCTTGTGATTCAGATAGTAAGTATTGGTAAGCAGACATATCATTCTCTCTTGCAGGAACTAAATCTAGGTTAATTGAAATACCTAAACTCCCATTTGCAGCCATTTCAGCACTACTACATGTTAATCCCGCAGCTCCCATATCTTGAGCAGCAAGTACATCGCCTGTTTTAAAAGCATCTAAACAAGCTTCAATAAGACTTTTTTCAATAAATGGATCACCTACTTGTACTGCTGGTCTATTATCCAAAGAATTAGTAGTTAATTCTGAACTAGCAAAACTAGCACCTCCTACTCCATCCTTTCCTGTGGTATTTCCTACATATAAAACAGGAGAACCTACTTCTTTTGCTCCTGAACAAACAATTTCATCAGTTTCTAATAAACCTAAAGCCATAACATTAACAAGAGGATTGCCGGAATAACTGTCATCAAAATCTATTTCTCCGCCGACAGTAGGAACCCCAACACAATTACCGTAATGAGATATCCCCGCAACTACTCCTCGAAGTAAAGAAATATTAGATGGTTTATCAAGATTACCAAATCTTAAAGAGTTTAAAACTGCAATGGGTCTCGCACCCATAGTAAAAATGTCTCTTAATATACCACCCACACCTGTTGCAGCTCCTTGAAAAGGTTCAATAGCAGAAGGATGATTGTGACTTTCAATTTTGAAAACAAGTTTCTGATCGTTTCCTACATCAATAACACCTGCATTTTCTCCTGGACCAACCAATACGTTTTTTCCTGTAGTAGGAAAATTAGCTAATAATGGTTTTGAATTTCTATAACAGCAATGCTCAGACCACATTACTCCAAACATTCCCAATTCTGTTCTATTAGGTTTTCTTCCTAATCTTTTGCATATCTCTTCATAATCATCACGAGTTAAGTTTTCAACTTTAAGTGATTCATTAACATCATAAGTATTGTTACTTGAAGAATCTATCATTAGTCAAATCCAAGGGTCATCTTCTCTTTTATTTCTGAAAGATCTTACTTGTTCTTTTTCATTATAAAAACTATTCCGATTAAATTCTGATTTTTGGTTTATATCTTCATCTTCTTCAAGCCAATCTTCTAATCTATTTGTTGCGGTATTTTTCATATCATCAAAACGATCAATTATTTTCTTTCCTTTTTTAAAAAATTCATATTTAATACTTGATTTTATTAAAGGAAAATCATCTAAAGAAACACAAGAACAAAAAACTAAACCAGGTTGCTGATCAACAATATTCTCTATATTTAATTTCCATCTACTTGAGCCTGGAATCCTTGGATTAGAACGAGAAATTAAATAAAACTTTATGTTGCCAGTTTTCATTTCGAATAAGAAATCTGCTATGACTCCTATCTTTGAACCTTCAGAATTAACTAAACTAGCTTCTATTAAGTTAGGAAATCTATTTAATGTAGCAAGGTCTGAAATTGCAGGATCACCTTTTACGAAAATATCATTATCTATAATTTGACTAATTTGATTTAATTTCCATACATTTCTTTTTAAATCCAAATTTGAAGGGCGAGAATACCAACCTAAAATTCTGTGAACAGGTGGATGCATCCAAACATTTTCACCATTACCATAATTTAAGGTGGCATTACCTTTTACGTTATGTCTTAATAATTCACTTAATAAAAATTCTTTTGGTAATTTCAACTTAAGAACGGACTTGAACAGGCATGACTAAATACGTAAAAGAATTAATATTATCTTCTGGAACTAAAACAGCTGGAGTAGTGGGAAGATTACATTTAAAAATTACATTTTCACTTGATATAACTTTTAAACCTTCTAATAAATACCTTACATTAAAAGCTATATCAAATTGATCAAAATCAAAAGATACAGGAACTAATTCACTGGCATTTCCTATATCTTGAGCATCAGCACTGACTAATGCTAAATCCTTTTCATTTAGTTTAATCTTAACAACACTACTTTGTTGATCTGCTAAAACTGCTATTCTTTCAAGTGATTCGATTATTTTTTTTGTATTAAATGTAAAAAGTTTCGTAAAATTATCAGGTATTAATTGAGAATAATTTGGATAAGAACCTTCAAGGGTTCTGGTAGTAATTATTTGATTAGAGGAAATAAATACTACTTGACCTTTGTCATAGAAAAGTTTAATTGAATTTTCAGAACTTCTAAGGCTAACAAGCTTTTCAATTTCTCTTAAAGATCTTGTTGGTATAGTAACTGATAAGTTTTCTTCATTTGAAGCAAAATCTTCTTTTTCATCAAAATTTTCTTTGTTATCAACCAAAACAACAGCCAATCTATGCCCATCTGTTGCAGCTGACTCCAAATATTTTAAATTAAATGTAAAATTTACTCCTGTGAGTAATTGCTTTGAATCATCACTACTACTAGCGAATATAGTTAATTTTAAAGCTTTTAAAAAAGAACTTGGATCAATATTCAAAGATGTACCACTTTCTACAAACGGTAAGCTTGGGTAATCGTCTGATGGAATACCTTTAATATTAAAAGAACCCCTATCACTTTTAATTAAAATATTATCAGAGCTCTCATCAACATCAAGAGAGACAGGAGTTTCACTTGGTAATTTATTAACTATTTCAGATAAAAGTTTGGATGGAACAGTAATTGCTCCACTTTTGTTTACAGTCGCATCAAATGAAGTTTGTATTCCTAGATTCAAATCAAATCCAGTTAAACTAATTTTATTAGTACCTTGATCAGCTGTTAGAAGTAAATTTGCAAGGATTGGATGCGTAGGTCTTGAAGCAACTGCTTTACTAACTAATTGAATAGCATAATTAAATTCATTTTGATTACAAACAATCTCCATCTGAATTCATAACTTTATTTACATACTAGAGCCATTTTCTTGATTATTGCAATTAAATATTTTTCTTTTAAATCTTCAATTCATCTAATAGAAAATTTCTAATTATGAATTTATATAGTAGTAGTAGTGTCTGTGGAAACTGTGGAAAATAGTCAAAATTATTGTTGTACTTGATAGTTAACAAAAATAAAATAGTGGAAAAAAAATTATAAATGTTGATAGATGTAAACTAATAGAAATTTTTTTTAAAGTTATCTACATTTTTCTTTTTATTTCGATGGTTATTCAACAGTTTTTTAAGGGGTTTTAAATTATTTCCACAGTCACTTTTATTTTCGTTTTAGTTAGTATCCCAAAATTTTTGTTATGTTTTTTAACGAAGGTTCAATATTTTTCTGAAATATAGCATCGTTATTTTTAATCGCACAATCCGGATCTTTTAATCCATTTCCTGTTAATACACAAACTATTGTTGATTCTTTTTTTATTCTGTTTTTATTTTTAATAAGTCCCGCCACTGAAGCTGCGCTTGCTGGTTCACAGAAAATACCTTCTTTTGCAAGCATTTTATAAGCTACAATAATCTCTTCGTCAGTTACAGATTGAAAATCTCCTTTACTTTCTTTTTTAACGATTTTTGCTTTATCTCTATTTACAGGATTTCCAATTCGAATAGCTGTCGCAATTGTTTCAGGATCTTGAACTATAATATTTTTCACTAAAGGTGCAGATCCTTCAGATTGAAATCCCATCATTAGTGGCAATTTTAAATTTTTCTTAATTTTTGCATATTCTTTAAAACCCAACCAATAAGCGGTTATGTTACCTGCATTTCCCATTGGTATACATAGCCAATCAGGAGCAATACCTAAGTCATCTACTATTTCAAATGCTGCAGTCTTTTGACCTTGTATTCGGTAAGGATTAACAGAATTTACAAGATTAATCGGATATTCGGAAGACAATTTCCTGACAATTTCTAAAGCTTTATCAAAATTACCTTGTATGGATATGATTTCTGCTCCATACATTAAAGCTTGAGCAAGTTTTCCTTGAGCTACATATCCATCTGGAATTAATACATAAGACTTTAAACCACCTCTTGAAGCATAAGCAGCAGCAGCAGCAGAAGTATTCCCTGTACTAGCGCATATTACCGCTTCACGTCCTTCCTCCTTTGCTTTACTTATCGCCATCGTCATTCCTCTGTCTTTGAAAGAACCAGTAGGGTTAAGACCATCATATTTTAAATAAACTTTAGTATCGTTTCCAATTAAATCACTAATTGATTTGCTGAAAATAAGAGGAGTATTCCCTTCATTTAAGGATATGATGGGAGTCTTAGAGGACACTGGTAGATATTGTTTATATGCATTGATTAATCCTGGCCATCTTTTTTTTCTGTAATTAAAAGAAAATTTGTTTTTAATTTTATTTA
>OCZA010000521.1_pt1 | contig 13157 bp, 10 predicted proteins | sample 1539021 | NCBI WGS metagenome assembly OCZA01 (sample SAMEA2619376, study PRJEB22493) | marine metagenome | biome: marine biome (ENVO:00000447); feature: surface water layer (ENVO:00002042); material: "saline water (ENVO:00002010), including plankton (ENVO:xxxxxxxx)" | depth 5 m | reverse complement strand
GTGTCTTGTATAAGACTGCGGCTGCGGCATCGTCTATAGCTTTGCGAGCTGCTGCCACTTTGACAGCATCAAGTGTTACTGATTTGCCGTCTTTGTCAAACGCTCCTGCGGAGTCGTCTATTGAAACTACTGTGCCTGTGTATGCAGAGTAGATTGCTTCATGATCTAATGCCATTGTTATTAAAAAAATAATTGTTTGTTAATTGTTAAGCTGCTACTTCCATAGCTGTAATTGTTGAAACACAATTGTTCATGTAAGTGTAATTATCTTGTGTTGGAGAACTATTAACGCCAATAATATAACCACTAGCATATGGACAATGTGCTTGTATTTTATATGTATGTGCACTTGTATCACCAGGAGAATCTAAAAACTCTTGAGTTACGCAATGTGCAATTACATAAGAATCCATATAACTACCAAAAGAAGCTCTTTGTTGGCTTGTAGCACTAGAATTTATATCACCAATAAAAATATCATCACTACTATCTCTTAATAAACGCAAACTGTAATATACAGCATTTGTAAAAAGACTAAGAGAATATCTAACAAGAATTTTATTAGTACTTACACTAGGTGTAATACTTACACTTAAACCTGAAATATCAGTTAAACTTTGCGAATTGATAGTTTGTTTACTTGTTTTTACTGTTTGCACAACTTGAAGAATTTTACCAGCAGTAGTTGTTGTAGCTACTGTTCCGTTTACATCTGGCAATGTTAAAACTCTATTCGCACCACCAGATGTTGATGCTGGAGCCTGTAAGGATACTGACCCAGAGGTAGATCCGACTAATTTTACGGTCATGCTGCTACCTCCATTGCTGTTATTGATGAAGCTGTACAGGTATGCCAATTATTATTTTCATCATTTCTTGCTCTATTAAGATAAACATAATAAGTTGAGGCACCATAACTTCTAAACTGTACTTTGTAAGTAACTTGAGAGGTTGTATTAGGAGAATCTAAAACGTGCATAACTTGTGGCATTAATTGTGCTGTATCATTCTTATCTCTTGCAGGGTTAGTAGTTACATTGACTTGACTTCCAGTAGCAGCAGTACCCACACCTATTGGTGTAGAATCTCTCATCATTCGTGTAAATGAGTTTGTATCAGCACCAGTATAAAGCGTCATCATAAATAATATTTTATTTGACGCAGAAGTAGGTGTAATATTTACTGACATACCTGTGACATCATGCCAAGATGCGTTAGATCCAACACTAAATCTATCAGTTTTAGTTACTGTAACTACTTGTAAAATTTTACCTGTAGTTATACCTGTTAAGTCACCACCTGCTCCAGAATAGCTTGTTGCGGTTACTACACCGCTTGTTCCATTTATTGTTACTGGCATTTATATTATTACCCATGTTTCGCCAGAACCTACAGTGACTGTAGCTCCTGAGTTTACTGTTATAGGACCAAACGTACCAGCGTTCATATTATTAGAAATAGTATAGCTAGTAGTTATTGTTGTCCCATTCTCCCAAAAAATCTTATCCGACCCACCACCTGTTGCACCAGCACTACCTTCAGCCCATGTAAGACCTCCGGCTGCACTGGATTTTGCAGTTAGTACATAATCATTTGTAGGAGTATTATCTATATTTAAATCGGCTTCTTTAATGGTACTGTCTTTAATACCATCTCCACCTGTTATTTTTGTTAGTGCCATTATACTGCCACCTCCATAAGAGTAATAGTTGAACAACCAGTTCCAGAATAGTTACCTTGGCTTGTGCTATATCCTGTCCTGTTAAGATAAATAGTTCCTTGTACCGCTCTCCATTGAACTCTATAACTATGTTCGTTTGCATTTATTGCTGTATCTAAAGAATCGACACCTACTGAGTCCAAACCATAATAACCCCTACCAGCATTAGCATTTGAATAATAAGAGTGATAAAAACCTTTTTGATTGGTACTTACAGTACTATAAGCAATATCATAGCCTGTTCCGCCAGAATCAAATCTTACAAGTTTAAAAACAACTTCACTCGGTTGACCACCGCCAACTTTCATGTCAACCATACAAAGTATTTTATTAGAAGCAGAAGTTGGTGTTATTGTTCTAACTAATGCTGTGTCAGCAAAATTTGAACTTGATGTACTACTTGTTGTAAGTATTTGTGTTTGCACAACTTGAAGAATTTTACCGACACCGCCTGACAGGTTAGATATAGTTGTACTTCCGTCAGCAGCTAAAACAATATTGTTAGAACCAGAGGAAGCATGTTTTAAATTTGTTGCGTTTAAAGTTGCCATTATGCTGCCACCTCCATAACTGTAATTGAAGAAGCACAACGACCATAAGAACGATCATTAGAGGTACTCTGTGAACGATTAACTCTTGATGTCCAACCCGGTGTTGCAACATACATCTGTAATTTGTAAGTTACTGCTGTGCTACCATTAGCACCATGAGTGTCTAAAAACTGACCAGCAGTTGTTTCTATATCAGCATTACCGCCTGTATAGTTAAAGTTTGATAATCTTATTGTATTACCATCAGCAGCACCCATATAAATTTGAGTTGAATCTCTAAAAAGTGCTAGTCCTTGTCCATATCCAGCTTGTCCACCAACATTAACTGTATAACTTACAAAACACGTTGTACCACTTGCTGGAGTTAAAGTTACAGAGAGTCCAGTAATATCAAAATATGAGTCTGCTAATGTACTAGAACCAGTTGAATATGAAGCAGTATCTGTTTTTACAGCTTGTTTGACTTGAAGAATTTTACCTGTACTTACATTGCTAGTTAAAAGAGTTCCATTAGCAGTTCCCGGTAAAGTCAGTTCAATAGCTGCATTACCTGTTGTACTAGCTGGTCCTTTTAAGGAAACTGTACCTCCACCGCCATCTGCGGTTAATTTTAATTGGCTCATGCTGCTACCTCCATTGCTGTAAGAGAGGATGCAGATCTCTGATAAGCAGCAGAATTATTATCTTCTCCAGTTCTGTTTAAATAAAGCCAGTGGCTAGTATCAACTATTCTCCATTTTATTTTGTAAGTTAAAGTATCTCCTAGACTATAACTTGGTGTATCTAAATAATTAGCTGAGACTTGTTTTTGTAGCCATTGAGCATTGTTGTAAGAATCAAATTCATCACCACCAAAAAATCCAGTTAGTCTATTGCCCGCAGTATCTCCATGATAAACTTTTGTACTATCTCGATATAACATAAATTGTGGGTCTGTAGATTGACTTGATGAACCCATTCTTAAATCTACAAAAATAAGTATTTTACTACTAGCGGCTGTTGGTTGAATAGTTCGTGTTATAAGATCGGCTTCAGTTTGTGAGCTTGTTGAAGCTGTATCAGTTTTAACTGTTTGAACAACTTGAAGAATTTTACCTCCAGCAGGTATTACACCACTTGCTATATCGGCACTTTGTATAATTCCGTCTGGTAAACCACCAGCCGATATACCGGATACTGTGCCAGACCCGTTTAATGTAATAGGCATTATACTATTGTCCAGTTTTCTCCAGTACCAATCGTCACAGCAATACCATTATTGATGGTCACTGGACCAGCACTCATGGCGTTTGTATTATTAGTAATGGTGTAATTGGTCGTTACGGTTTGACCATTTTCATAGAAGATTTTGTCAGTTCCTCCACCTGTTGCTCCAGCTTCTGCTACAACCCACTCCATACCATTAGCTGTGTAGCCAAGTACTTTGTCAGTTCCAGAAGGAGCTGCATGTATATCTAATTTTGTTTCGGATATAGTGTCGTCAAGAATTTTGACATTAGTTACTGCATCTGTAGTTAATTTATTTGCATTAACTGTGTTGTCACTAGGAGTACCAATACTTACTGCGTTTCCGAGGGTGAGAATAAAGAAGTCAGAACCACTAGCAGGGGCACTGGCAAAAATAATATCATTACCATCAATAGCAAATCCTTCGCTTGGACTGGTTCCACTATTAGGTTTCTGAATGACTCCATTGACGCTAACAATATGAGCTTGTGCATTTGTGCCGGCATTAGATAATGTAAATCTTGTAGCAGAACCATTAAAGGTTGCACTACCACCACCTGAGCCACTAGAGCTAGACAGTGTGTTTATTTGTATGTTGTAAGTAGATGAAACGTCAGCAAATGACAGAACACCACTTCCATTTGTTTTTAAATATTGCCCGTTAGTTCCGTCTTCTGGAAGAGTAAAAACACTATTTTTAGTTAAAGTGTTTGGACCTTGTATATCTATTGAATAAGTATCAGTGTTATCAGTATCAAATTCAATGATAGCTCCTTGACCAAATAATATTCTTCTTCCAGTACCAAAAGCTAAATCTGTATTAGACGCTAAATAGCTAGTAGTATCAAATGATAATGCTCCAGCTTGATTACTTCTTAGCAAACCACCAGCAGATCCAAGAGAAGTTGTAGCGGTTCCGGGTAAAGTAAATGTATTACTTACGCCTGTGCTATGAGCCGGTGCCTTGATTGTTTGACCGTGACTATTATTACTACAGTTAAGTTTTATTGAAGCATCATTACTTCCATTACCTTTTACTTCAACGGTTCCTGTACCATCAGGAGTTAACTTGATATTTCCGTTAGTTGTGCTTGTAGTAATCTCATTTGTTTGTACATCTAAGTTACCACCAAGTTGAGGTGTAGTGTCATCTACAACATCTGTAGCTACATCAACAAATTCTAAAGCGTTTGCTGCACTGTTAACTTTAACTGTTTTACTTGCAGCTCCTGTAAAGTTTGCTGGAGTATCTGTAAGCCCTGCAAAATTACCGGCTGGTGTTGTAACTGTAACAAACTCAACTGCATCACCAGCAGAGTTTACTTTAAGTGTTTTACCAGCAGCACTTCCAAAGTTAGCTGGTGTGTCAGATAATCCTGTAAATGTAGAACTACCTCCACCACCACCTCCACCACCGTCATCGGCGATGATAAATGCAGATGAAGAAGAATCATATTTTAGTATCTTACCGTCAGCTACACCGGATGTATTTACATCTGATAAAGCATTTAATCCAGTAACTAAAGTTGGTTTGTTTAATATCTGTGCGTCTCCAGAACTAGCGTTCCAATCAGCATTAACATTAACTTCTGCACCAGTTTCTATGCCAGTTAACTTTGTTTTTTCTGCATCTGTATAAGCATTAGTGTTTGACTCTGCTTCGTATGCAGTTTTTATTTCTGCACCTGTTTGATCTGCTGTAGCAGCAGTTTCTATACCGTCAAGTTTAGTATGATCTGCGTCTGTAAACACATTACTGTCACTAGCAGATTCAACTAATGTTCTTATTTCTGATGCTGTTTGGTCTGCTGTTGCTCCAGTTTCTATTCCATCTAACTTTGTAAAATTAGCGGAAGACATACTACCAGCTACTGAGCCAGAAGATATTTGTAGTTTTGAACCGTCTATAGCTGCACTAGCACTTATATCAGCATTAACAATAGTTCCATCTTCTATTTTCGATGATGTAACTGCTGAATCTTGTATATCTTCAGTTTCTATAGGGCGAGTTTGTAACTCGTGAATTGCATATAATGCTTGTTCCGTATTAGCGTTTAAGTCAGTTGCTCTTATAGATGAACCAGCCGCATATACAGCTTTAGGATCATCATCACCTGTAGATTTACCAACAGTTGTTTCTCTATATACTCTTACGCGTACTCCTGATTTAGGAGCACCAGTACTTTCCTGTACTGAACTATCTACACTTGTATTATTAAAAGTTATTTTGGTGGGATTGCTTGCAGTATCGACTGCATATTTAGTTGTCGCTTGTGTTACTCCATTAAGAGCAACTTTTACATCTTCAGTTTGTATGACAGGGAAGGTGAACGTAAATTCCAGATCGGAACCATTGGGTGCACCTCCACCATTGTCGGTGTATGTAATTGCCATTTTCTCCTAAGAGGTTTATTGGGTAGGCGGATTATTTGTTTTTAAGTTGTATTATTTCTGTTGTTTGATTCTGAAACGATTCACCTGATTTTCTAGATGCTTCGTTGTTATCTATCTTTTGATTTCTAGCTTCTTGTACAAGTCTTATTATTTCTGGATGATCCTGAATACTTGCCCATGCTTTTGCTTTTGCTTTAGTAAATGCTTTTTCTATTAATTGATTATGTCTATAAGATTTAGGTTCAATGTTATCGTTACCTTTTCTCAAATCTTCTTGCATTTCAGCTATTGAAACTGCTATTTCAGGATATAATTCTGGATCTGCATATTCATTAAATATCTGCTCAAGATTTCTACCTTTACCATCTTTATAATTTCCAATAGCTTGTTGGAATAAAGATCTAGCAACATTACTTTTACTTAAATCTACTTTTAAATTTCCAGGAGCAGACGTTACTGTAGTTCTTAAATCGTAACCACCTGTATGTAGTAAACTTCTGCCAGCACTAGGTTTAAGACTAAATGAAATAGGACTTACTGCATTGAATATACTTTCAATAAAGTTCCAATCTCTAAGAGGTTCTCCATTTAATATGTCATATTTTACAGGTAATTTTCCTGTTAATCCTTTAACACCTAGACGTTCTGTTGCAAGGTTTCTATTTCTTATAGAATCCCAAAGATTTTTATTAAGCTCCCTCATATGAGGATTAAGAAGTTTACCAATATCATTTCTCAATGAGCCACCAATAGGAATTGGTGCAAAGTTATTAAGAATATTACCAGCAACTCTTCCAAAACCTTTAGTTGATTCAGGATGAGCAATTTCTACTAAATCACTTAAACCTTGTAAATATGACTTAGTTGTCATACCTTGTGCAATAGCAAGAGATACTTGCCATAACTTTTCTTCTGCCCATTCTGGACCCATAAGTTTCATATTGTCGCCAATATCAGCAACAGTCGAAAATATTAGATCATATGGTTCTAAAGATTGATAACCAACTCTTAAACCACCAAACGACATAGTTTTTCTAAACCAACCTGTATCACTCCACATAGCTCTTTGTGATCTATCGAGTGGTCCATTACCTGTTAGTTCGCCAGCCATATATTTTTGAGCTGCCATAAAAGTTACAGCAGAACCCATTGCCTGTCTTCCAGCCATTAAGTTCTGTGCCTGTTTTAAATCATCAATAGTTTCAATACCAAATTTGGCATATAACTCTGGATTCTTTTTTAATTTTGCAGCCGTACCAGTTATAATTACTCTACTTTCTTCTAGTATTAAAGACATTAATGGCATGTTTTTAACGTTCATTTTCAGACCGTTAACACCTGTTCTTGCAAATAAAAAGAAAGGTCTAATTAAAGGAGTAGTGTTAAATAGTTTTTCTAACTGATTACCAAACCTACCCATATCTTGAGTAAGAGTTGCTTCTCTAAATTGATATTGCAAAGCTTTATCTGCTTCAATACTGTAGTCACCAAATTCATCAAAGTATTGACTGAAATGTAGATCTTCCGCTTGCTTTAATAAATCAGGTGTAATTTCTTTAAAAGTTCCTGAATCTACTGCATCATAAACTTGTTTAAAAGCCTGCTCTTTTGATCTGGCTCTTCCTAATAAATGTCTAAAAGTATCATCAACAGAAGCTAACACTCTTGGAGACCAACTAAACAACTTGTTGTTATTTAATGTTCTAGCTACGTTACCAATTCTCCATGCAGCTGTATCTGCCTGTGCTCTAACTTGATTAGGATTTTTACTAAATCTTTCTTCAACTGCTTTTCCATACATTGTCCATTTGTTTTCAGCAGATCTGTCAAATTCAGTAAATCTGCTTTTAACATTTGCTATGGGTTTTGAAAAGTTAGAATCTAAGTTTCTTTTAAATACTTTTAAAGCTTCAGGAATTAGTTCAAACATACCTCTTGTATGTGCGAGTGATGCTGAGAATAATCTCTGATCACCTGTTAATCCCATACGCATAGAAGCACCTAATAGTTGGTTAATACTATTTAAATATGCATTACTTGTAGTACCGATAATTGCTCTTAAAGGTGTTTTACCACCACTTAAAGTACTGTTAATTAACATACTTTGAAGTTCTTCAATTACAGCACCAACATTCTGTTTACCTTGAAACTCACCACCCATTACTTTGGCTCTCATCCATGCATCAAAATCTTGCCAGTTTTGGATTTTATTAGACATTTGAAAGACTTCTAATATGGCTTCTGCAAGCTCATCAGATTTACTATCTTTCATCATTTGCATCATTAGACGTACACCATCTACGGTTTCGTCATGCATTGTTTTTACAGCCTTATTAACCACTTTTACAGTTCCTGGTCCCTTAAGTTTTAGGAACTCAGATCCCATAAAATAACGTGCTCTTTTAACATTAGTTAGTCCAAAAATTAATCTATCTTCTATAGACTGCATTAAGCCATCAGCAGCCCATACATCCATTTCATCAATAAGTTCTTTACCAGCAATACCAAGGTTCCTCATTTCTTTAAACAAAGCACCATTAACTAAGTCAGCTACTAGAACATTTTCCATAGACCAATGTTCTTGATTTTTCATCCAAGGTCCATCGCCTGTACCGCCAGGTTTGTCTTTAAGTATTGGTTCCCAAAACTCTTCTGAAGTTTGTGCCGTAGCTCTACGACCCATGACTTCTTGCATACGGTCATAAGCTGGCTGGAAAGCTTGTCTAAAACCTATATTATTTGCACGAAGATCCTTCATTAAAGTTTGAAAGCCTTCTTCACCTAATAACTCTTTAGCTTTATCTTGTAAAAATTTAACAGTATAACCAGAATCTCTAGCACCTTTTGCAGCTTGCAAAGGGGACATAACAGAATCAGTTCCACCTATATTCTTCTCTACACCTATTGAATTATCTATTCTATTTAACTGTCTATGAATACCAAATAGGTTTCCTTTAGCATAGTTAGATGTTGGAGATCCCTGTCCAGGCTGGGCTATTGGCTTGTTCTTATGCCCTCTCATCCCAGATCTAGTTATTGCTGTAGATGGTTTTGGTTTAGTAGATCCCTCAATAAGGTTATCTGTTCTACCGGCTAATTCAGCAGGGTCGGGTATAACATCAACATCAATAGTTTGACCACTTAACTGTCTTTCAGGCATGTAAATACGACTTGTTCTGTCATACTCCACTTCTTCAGCTAATTCTGAAATACCTTTTTTTACAATTTGATCATCAACATTGGCTCTTCTACTTTGTGCAACTAATGCTCCACTTTGTGGGTTATGTACTCCTAATAAATGGTCAAATACTTTACCTAAAGTTAATTCTTCAAGAACATTTTTTAAGGTCAGTACTAATGGTGAATCGTAATCGTTAGTAGCAATAGCACCAAATACATTCTTAGCCCAAGGCATTCTTTCTACTATCTGTCCTGATACGTTATCCCCTTGAGAATATTCAGACATACCAGCAACAATAGCTTCCTGTTTCATTAAGCCTTTAACACCAGCTCCTTTTACTAAGCGAGCACCTAAACCATATTTAGTGACACCCTGTACAAGTGTTCCCCACCAAGAGTTTTGCCAAGGATCTTGTATATTTTTTAATGGGTCCCAATCTAATTCGTACTTCTCTCCTGTATAACGGTTTATCATACCGCCAGTTTCTGGATCTCTTTTCATTTGACCAACGAAAGGTGTCATATCTACCAATCGTTCTGGAAATGTGAGTGCCGATGAGACAAGATCAATTCCACCTTTATAAATACTATTTCTTATTTCCATAGGAACATCGCCTTTTAAAGCGTGTTTCCTTTTCATAAAAATTTGAGAATTTTCTAAAGCTGTTTTACCTGTGTAAATTTCTGGGTATTTCTGTTGATAACCCCATTTACCTTCATCTTCTTGCCAAGGTGTACTTAAATTTAGTTCTTCAAATTGAGGATGATTACGTAAATCTTGTCCATCAACCATAAACTGTGAATCATCTTCTTGTTGTTCTTCTTCAACAACATCTAATTCTGGTTCTAAATCTAATTCTTCTTGTAAGTTTTGATCCATAAACTCACCGGCATCGCGTGCGATAGCCTCGTAGTCTATTTCTTCGTTCATTTATACTCCGGTTAAATTAATTCCAGGCATTATTAAATCTGTGTCAGTATTGAAAGTAGACTTAAATACCGAATACTCGTCATCCGTAGAATCGAGATATTTTTTGATATCTAGAACATCTTTCCCTGCCTGATAAATACTGAATTGATTAGGTTTATATGTAAGTTTTCTATTTACATCTTTAAGAGTTTCATCTTTTAATATTGCATTATCTAGTTGCTCTTCCCCAGCTCCTTCTTCTACTAGTCCTTTTGATCTTTCATCTAATTTTAATTGAGCATCCATAATGTCCCAACCTTGTATGTCAGGAAACTTACGGGCAATTCTTTTAAAGTAATCTGGAACTATTTTCTTACCTAATTTCTTATATTTTCTAGCTAATTCAAGATGTTCATCAACATGTGGAAGTTTATTATTTTTTAAATAATCCATCATATCTTCAGTATCTTCAAAATCGCCAGCAGCTTTTTCAATAGTGCTCCAAACTTCTCTAGTTTCTTTAGCTTGTTGTTTAATACTTGCTTTATCTATTTTACTTTTTCGGAAATAAATCCCACTACTATCTTTTTCAGTTATTTTGCCATCTTTTCCAGCGAAATTTTCTTTAACTGCATCTAAAGCAATTTTATGAGCCTGTGCTGGATCAGTATATGTAAGTGCAGCTAAGTACTCATTTTCATAATCTGCTTCAGCATTAGTCAAAGCGTTATCGTATTCAGCATCTGAATCTTCCGCAGCTAATGTAGTAATGGTTTTTAAATAAGCTTTTATTGATCTATCAGCTTTTTTTTTAAATGTATTTTCAGTTAATATATCCTGATCTGATTTAACTTTACTTTTGTACTTTTTCTTAACTGCTTTAGACAATCCATATAGATCAGATTCTATGAGATAACCTCTACCTCCAGCTTCCGTATTTAAATGAAAGTCTAAAGTTTCTGTATCATCGTTATCTTCAGCAGTTAAATAGTCATTCATCCAATCAGGAGGATTTTCCTCTCCTGTTTCAGATGTCCATCTTTTAATATATTTAGCTTTATCTTCATCACTAATTGCTTCTTCACTGCTAACTTCAAGTTCTTTCCAATCAGCTTCAATATTTTTTTTAGCAGCATCAAATTGATCTAATCTTGCTTGAGCAGCTGCTTTTGCGTCTTCTGCTAAATCCTCTTCTAACTTTCTCCATCTGTTTTTCCATTTACCAGCTGTAGTTTTTTCTCCATTAACAACAATTTCCTGATCTTTAATTGCTTGTAATTCTTCAAGTGTCATATCGCCGTTTAAAACAGCGTTTTTCATTACAGAAAAAGTTTCATCTAAAGCATCAGCATAGTTATAACCATTACCATCTTCATCAGCAGTAATTTTAACTTTACCTAGTAAAGCATCAAAATCTTTATCTATTATAAATTGATTAGCTGCTTCTAAACGATCATCAATACCAGTTCTTATAGCATCATCTTTTTCATACTTTTTATATAAAGTGTTATGAGAAGAAATAGCTTTATCATAAAAACCAACATTCTCATCATTTAATAATGATGGGTTAACTGAACCTAAATCATTCTGCCTCATGTACTCTCTTCTAAGAGCCTTCATAGCAATCTTTTTTTGCTCTAAAGTTTCAGCAGTTTGTGGTGTAAATTTAACTCCATTAGCTTCTAATTCTAAAGTTTCATTATTCTTCATCTCACCGGTTATCCAATCTTCATAACCGTCAGCTGCTATTTTTGATTTTGCTCTTACATAATAATAAAGAGCTGCACCAGATAAATTGTGTATCTGTTTAGCTTCCTGAAAAGTTGACCCTTGTTCTAATGCAGAGTTCGCTGCTTTAGCTAAATCTTTTTCATTAGTTAAAATGGTATCTCTATTTTGCACATAATCTAAATAGTCTTCGTCAGAAATATTAGGATTACCAGTTTGTTCTTTTGATTCTAGATGCTCTTCAGCAACTTTAAGCTCCATATCTTTTTGCAACTGCGCATCATCTCTTTTGTACTTATCTTGTACAAATGTATCTAATGATTTTGAAAAACCTTTAAAAGATTCTAATTTATCTAAATCTCTTTGTCTTTCAGATGCGATCATATTTTGATCAAACCTTTGTGCACGAGATGCATTATTTTGTTCTCCTTGAGTTAAGTTATCAAGGACTCTTCTATATGACATATTTTTCTCCTATACAAATGTTTGTTGGAAACTTGACCCTAAAGTTGCAGCACTATTAGTTGGTGCTTTTTGAGCAAAGTAATCATCCATTTCACCTTGAAGAACACTTTTATCTCCACCAAATACTGGTGCACTATAAGAAGGCACTTCCATAGTTGTTAATTGCCCAGAAATAGATGGACTATCTTCACTAGGTGTCCAAGGCATATTTTGTAAACCAGTTCCTGATCCTTGGTTTTGATCCTGATTCGGAGACTGCAAAACATTGTTCCAGCCTGGTTTGTTGGTGTTTCCTTTATACTGGTTATATCTGCTTAAACCAGCTTGACCAATCTGTAAAGCTGTACTTAAAAAACTAGGACCTTTTCTGTATGACTCTAATATTGGAGGAGCTTCAGGGCTAGGTCTTCCAGTTATATACTCAACGTATTTACCTTGAGCAAAGGAAGCTAAATTTCTTCCGGCTTTATCTTGGAACAATATTGCACTATCTCTAGAGAATGCAGCAGCAGCTCCCTGAGCAGCCCATTGTGCTCCTTTCTCAGCTATGCCACCTCTTCCTGATCTTCTACCAGCCTGCTCTCTACCAGCTCCAGCATTAATCATTTTAGTTAATATTTGCTGCTGTGCTATGGCAGATTTGCCCATAGTTTCTCTAGCTTGTAACTGAGCTTCAGCAATAGCATCTTTGGTCTCACGCCATTTGTTATCAACTGCAATATCACCATCTATTTTATCGTTTTCCCATGCAAGTTTTGCATTACGATTTTTGGTGTTATAAGCGTTTATGGCTAGTTGGTTTTGTCTACGTATTGCATCATTTTGTCGTGCAACATCTCTTTTTTTTTGGCTATATCCGGCAAGAGCACCTACAGCATCGAGACCAAATCCGATACCGGCACTCTGCCCAGCACTTAGTTTTCCTACTTTTGCGCACATGGTATTTTACAAAATTCAATAAATGGTAAATAATTTGGACCAT
>OCZA010000517.1_pt1 | contig 13247 bp, 13 predicted proteins | sample 1539021 | NCBI WGS metagenome assembly OCZA01 (sample SAMEA2619376, study PRJEB22493) | marine metagenome | biome: marine biome (ENVO:00000447); feature: surface water layer (ENVO:00002042); material: "saline water (ENVO:00002010), including plankton (ENVO:xxxxxxxx)" | depth 5 m | reverse complement strand
TAATTATTGCATCATTGATTGTTTGGTCTGAATGACCTAAGCATGAAACAGCTGCCCCGCATGAACCGTCAAGATATTTTTTACCGTTTTTGTCAATAATATAGCACCCATCACCGTAAGCAGCCATTGGGAGTTCATAGCTAGTATGTCGAGGTAAAATATTGCTGTTTTCCATATTTATTATTTTTTAATTAAAATGAAGTTTCACCAAAATCTTGAGTAACTGCACCAACAAAGTGTACTGTTTTGGGTGCCAGCGTCTTAACGTATTTTGCTATATTTTCTTCAATTAACTTTTCAATTTTTTTCATAGACTCATTGTCTGGAAATTCCCATAAAACTACGCTCACATTAGGTGTTTGAGGATTTTTCATAGCTCTAAATCGAACACCTTTAACTTCTTGAAGTAAGTTAGGCCATCGTGTTTCTAATATGGATTCAAATAATTCACAATCTTCAGTAGATGGAAAGGTTCTTACAAAGATTTTAATTAACATTCTTACCTCAATATATTAATTTTTATTTAAATTATTACATATTTTAGTTTTGTATATTATGTTGATTTTTGCAAACAGTTAAATTTTTTAATGGATTAAATTAATGATTGAAATAGTAACAAGGACGGATGTACTTTTAAGGGCTTTAAAAATGGCATCTATAGTTGGGATAGTCTTAGCTATAATTAATCATGGGGATCATATATTTTTTGGTACGATGACTGTTACAAATTGGATAAAAGTTATAATAACATTTTGTGTTCCTTTTTGTGTGTCAACAATTTCGTCAGTACTTGCAATTAGAAGAGAACAAAATATTTCCCATTAAGATAATACTAAAGATAATTAAATACTTAAAAATTTATTTTAAAGTTTTTAGTCTCAGTATTCTTTTTATTAACTTTTCAGCTTTCGCATCCCAAGAAAATTATTTTTATGAAGTTCAATTTGGCAATTTAATTGTTGGGCAAGCAGAAATTTCTATTAACTCAAGTAATAAAAAAATTGATCTGAATTCTAAATCTAAAACCGCTGGTTTTTTAAATGTTTTTTACGAATATGTAGGTGAGTTAAATTCATCTTCAATAAAAAAAGCTAATACTTGGATTCCAAATAAATTTTTAGCTAATGGTATTTTTAATAATAAGGCGCGCTCCTCTGACTTGGAATGGGGAGTAAATAATTCAGTAAATTATAAAAATATCCCTATTATAAATTTAAAAAAATTTCATCCTATAGATAGAGAAAGTCTAATTAACGTAATAGACCCCGTAACAGCCTTTTTAAACGTAATTGAAAGAATAAGATTTGAGAATAAATGTGATACAAGCTTTAAAATCTTTGATGGTAGACGAAGGTATGATCTTAAAACAAAAACTTTAGGAAATAGCTTTATTGAAAATGATAGGCCTAAATCTTATAGAGGAGAGGTTTTGATTTGTGGCTTAAAGATTACGCCTTTGGGAGGTCATAGGTTGAAAACTAAATGGAAACCAATAGACGATAAATTCACTGATTTTAAACTTTTTTTTGGAAGAACTGTCTTTGGACGAATTTTACCAGTAAGAATGAATTTAGAAAGATGGTTTGGAACTATAACTGTTCGTCTACTCGAAAAGCGTTCCTAATCCTATGAAATTAGGATTAATAGGACATAACATAGCAACATCTCAAGCTCCTGATATTCACAAACGTTTAGGAGATTTATTTGGAGTTTCTGTTAGCTATGAGTTGTTTGACTTAAAATCAATAAAAGAAAGTAATCTCCCTGACTTATTAAAAGAGTTAAAAATGAGTGGCTTTAGTGGAGTAAATATTACTTTTCCTTTCAAAGAAAAAGTAATTAAATTTGCAGATAAAGTTTACGAAAGTGCCTTTAATGTAAAATCAGCTAACACATTAATTTTCCAAAAAAATATTGTTGCTCATAATACAGATTATTCTGGTTTTATAAAAAGTTATGATTTTCATTTTAAAAAAAAGAAACCAGGGAAAATTCTTATTATTGGAGTTGGTGGGGTCGGAAGAGCTATCTCCTTTGCATTATCCTCACTAGGAGTTTTAGAACTTCATATATTAGATACTGACAATCTAAAAGGAGAGCAACTACTCAGAGAATTAAAAGAACTAAAAATAAATTGTAAATTACTTAATCATAAAAAATTAGAGAGTGCTATATCAAGTTTCGATGGAATAATAAACTGTACTCCTTTGGGTCATTATGATTTTCCTGGTTGTTCATTAGGCAATTTAGAAATAAAAAAATATCAATGGCTATACGATGTTGTGTATACGCCAGCAAAAACTATTTTTCTTAAGAAAGGTGAACTTGTAGGATCTAAATTAATTTCAGGGATAGACCTTTTTATTTTTCAAGCTTTAGACGCATTCTTATTATTTTCAAATAACAGATTTGATCAAAAAGACATCTTGCAACATACTCATTATTTAAGAGATCATTACTTTAATAGACTATATAAATAAGAATTATTTTTTTTCAAATATTATCTGATTTGATAACATTTCTTGAATTTCTTCTTCGCTATATCCTGCGTCTTTCAAAACTTCCTTAGTGTTTTGACCTATCAAAGGGGGTTTATGTTTTACTCCAACTGATTTAGATCTACTAAATTTTATGGGTGACGAGACACCTGTATAATCTTCTTTACTAATCGTCATATTTCTTTCTAAAGTTTGAGGATGATTTAGGGCTTCCTCAATATTTCTTACAGGTCCCGCAGGAACACCAGCAGATAATAGCTTTTCAGAAAATTCAACACCATCTACATTCTTTAAGGCATCTTCTAAATATTTAGTTAAGTCTTCTCTATTGTTAACTCTATCGCCGTTTGAAAGAAATCTTTCATCTGTAATGAGGTGATCTATTTTGAGAGCTTTGCATAATCTTGCAAATCCTGCGTCATTTCCAATTCCCATAAAAATTTCATTAGTTGCAGTTTTAAATTTATCATAAGGCGCAATATTTGGATGAGCATTACCTGTAGCTTTACCAGGTTTTTTGGACAAAAAATAATTTCCTGTATGAGGATGCATTAATGCTAGTGCGGAATCATAAAGAGACATATCGATAAATTGACCTAGTCCTGATTTGTGTCTCTCTTGGAGCGCCATTAATATTCCAATCGTAGCGTACAACCCTGTACCCATATCAACTACTGGCGCACCGACCCTTACATCTCCTCCATTTGGATGTCCATTGATAGACATCATTCCAGTCATAGCTTGAACAATTGCATCGTATCCAGGAGCTCCTCCTAAAGGTCCTTCAGCTCCAAAACCAGATATTCGGCAATGAATTAACTTAGGAAATTTGTCTTTTAAAACATCTTCGTAACCAAGGTTCCATTTTTCCATTGTGCCAGTTTTAAAATTTTCAATAACAACATCTGAAGTTTTAAGAATTTCTAGAATTATGTTTCTACCTTCTTGTTTTGTTAAATCAACAGCAACAGACTTTTTATTTCTATTTACATTTATAAAATATGAAGCCATATCATTTATAAATGGAGGCCCCCAACCTCTTACCTCATCACCAATTTTTGATTCAATTTTTATTACTTCCGCGCCATGGTCTGCAAGTATTTGAGTTGCGTATGGACCCCCAAGAACTCTTGTAAGGTCTAAAACTTTTATGCCATCTAAAGCAGAAACGAGAATATTGTTTTGATTTGTCATTTATTCACTTTTTTATTTAATATGATTTTGGTAATCCGAGCACACGTTCTGAAATATAGTTCAAAATCATTTGAGCGCTTACTGGAGCTAATTTTGGAATTAAAGATTCTCTTAATAATCTTTCCACATGATATTCTTTTGCATAACCCATTCCTCCAAGAGTGATCACTGCTTGAGTGGCGGCCTTAAAACCAGCTTCAGCTGCAAAGAATTTTGCAGCATTTGCCATTCCACCTGCATTTTGTCCATTATCGTATTGGTGTGCAGCTTTTGCAATAAGTAGTTCTGCTGCTTCTAACTCAATCCAGTTTTCTGCTAATGGATGTTGAATACTTTGATTTTTGCCAATAGGTCTGTCAAAGACAATTCTGTCACTTGCATATTTTACAGCTCTTGATAAAGCATTTTTTCCTATACCTAATGCCTCAGCAGCAATTAATATTCTTTCTGGATTAAGACTATCAAGTATATATTTAAACCCCTTGCCTTCTTCACCTATTCTATCAAAATCAGGGACCTCTAGATTATCAATAAATATTTGGTTACTATCTACGGCTGCTCGGCCCATTTTTGAGATTTCTTTAACCTCAATTTTTTTTCTATCTAATTCAGTATAAAATAAAGTCAGACCATCAGTGTTCTTTTTGCATTCCTCAACGGGAATAGTTCGTGCCAATAAGAGGATTTTATCAGCAATTTTAGCTGTTGATGTCCAAATCTTTTGTCCATTAACCAGATATCCGTCATTAATTTTTTTTGCAAATGTTTTTAATTTACCTGTGTCTAATCCAGCGTCTGGTTCGGTTACTCCAAAACAAGTTTTTTCTTTTCCTGAAATCAAAGGGGGTAGCCATTTCTCTTTTTGCTCATTATTACCATAAACCACAATTGGATGTGGCCCAAAAATATTTATATGTATAGAAGAGGCTGCTGCCATGCCACCACCAGTTTCAGAAACTTTTTGCATAAAAATAGATGCATCACTTACACCTAACGCAGTACCACCAAACTGCTTGGGCATACATATACCTAACCATCCTCCACTAGCTATCTCTTCATAAAATTTATGAGGAAATTTATTTTCTTTATCACATTGAAGCCAGTAATCATCATCAAAGTTTTTCATAATATTTTGAACTGAATCAATAATTGATAACTGTGTTTGGTTTAGATTAAAGTACATAAAATTTATCTTGCTATATTATGATAGTTATCGTTGGGCTCCATTTCAGTTGCAGAAGCTAATCTATTAGTCATGTTAAACAAACCAACTATAGCGCTTATATCCCAAATATCTCTATCAGTATATCCTACTTCTCTTAACTTTGTTCTATCGCTTTCAGATATCTCTGATGGGTCTCTAGTTAACTTTTTAGTAAAATTGAGCAATTCAAGTTGTTTCTCTGGTAGTTCTGCAGATCTAAAATTTGCAGCTATTCGTTCTCCTAATTGGGGATCATTTGAAAGTTCTCTAACTGCAGATCCATGTGCTACCAAACAATAGAAACAATGGTTTTCTGACGAGACTGTAACTGCAATCATTTCTCTTTCTAATTTTGTTAAACCAGACTCACCTAACATTAAAGAATTATATAATTTAGTAAAACCCTCAAATTGTTTTGGAAATTTTGCAAATGCAGCAAGTACGTTTGGTATAAAACCGATTTTCTCATTAACAATATTTAAATAATTTTCAACTTGGTCTTCACCATCCTTCTTACCGTTGTACTCAAGATTTAATTTTGTTAAATTTTGTTTTTGGCCTTGTTTTAATATATTAGCCATTTATTTCTCCATTATCCAATTTGGTTTTCTTTTCTCAAAGAATGCATTAATACCTTCAATAGATTCTGGATTTTCCCACACATCTGCTAGGGCTTCAACTGTAAATTTAACAGTATTTTCGTCAATTTTAGACGATAAGTTTCTTACAAGATTTTTTGACGCTGTTACTGCCGAGGGACCATTGATGAGAATAGAATCTGCTTCTTCGTTAATAATGTTGTCTATACTTTCTTCGTTACAAAAAGATTTGATTAATCCAATATTTTTTGCTTCTGAAGGATAAAAGGTACGGGCACTTGTAAATAAATCTATGCCATTACTTGATCCAACTTTCGAAATAACATAAGGACTAATTGTAGCTGGTATTAATCCAAGCTTCGCTTCTGTTAAAGCTAACTTAATATTTTCTATAGATATAGCAACATCACAAACAGAAATAATACCTATTCCTCCACCAAATGCGTTTCCTTCTACTTTTGCTATGAGAGGTTTAGGAAATTGGTACATTTTGTATAATAAATCAGCCAATTTTCGAGCTTCTTCAATTCTTGTTTTTCTGTCTGAAAATATTTGTTCCTTCATCCAGTCTAAATCACCACCAGCGCAAAAAGATTTGCCTTTGGCAGATATAATCAAAACTTTTGTATTGGGGTCTTCTTTTAATTCATCAAAGCTTTCTGAGAGTTCTTTAATCATCATAGGTGATAAAGCATTATGTTTTTCTGGTTGATTTAAAATTATTTTAGAAATGCCATTATCACTTTTTTCTATAATGATTGTTTGTTTTTTATTTTTATTCATAGCTTCCGTGCTCTTTAAGGTTTAACGCAATTTTATTACATTCTTTAATTTTTGTGATATTAAGATTAGTCTCATATCCCATTGATAGTAATAAATCATTTACTTTTTCTGTGGAAACATTGCCTTTCGCACCTGGTGAATATGGACATCCACCTAGACCACCAACTGAAGAATCAAAAGTTTTAATTCCGTATTCTAAAGAAATTTTTACGTTATTTAATGCATTTTGAAATGTATCATGAAAATGACCAGCTAATTTATCAGGTGTTAAAAATTGCAAACATTCTGCAATAACTTTTGACGTTTGTTCAGAACTTCCTTTTCCAGTTGTGTCTCCAAGAGAAACTTCATAACAACCCATTTTTATTAATTTATTAGCTATTTCTCCAACTTTTTTTGGATCAACATAATTTTCATATGGACAATGAGAAATGCAACTAATGTAACCTCTAACAGGAACTTTATTTATCTTAGCTTTTTGGATAATTGGCTTAAATCGATTTAGGCTTGTATTAATATCACAATTAGTATTTTTTTTGTTAAATGTCTCTGAAGCGGCGGTAAAAATCGCTACTTCATCCACTTTTGCTTCTAAAGCATTGTCAAATCCTTTCTCATTAGGAGTTAACGCGGTATACTTTATTTCCTCTGCTCTATTGATACCTCTGAAAACTTTTAATGCATCAGATAATTGAGGAACCCATTTAGGACTAACAAAGCTAGATGTTTCAATTTTTTTAAAACCACAACTAGATAGTTTATTTATAAATTTTATTTTATCTTCAGTAGAAATGAAATTCTTTTCATTTTGAAGCCCATCTCGGGGACTCATTTCAAAAATATTAATAAAATTGCTCATTTTTTTAACCGTTGAAATAGTTTATTTTTTTAAACTTAAAAGTTTCATTTTTTCAGTAACCTGTTGGCCATTTTTAACATAAATTTTATTTATGACACCATCACGTGGTGAATTAAGTGAATACTCCATTTTCATTGCTTCTAAATTTAACAAAACGTCACCTTTTTTCACCTTTGAGTTTTCTCTAATTTTATTAAATTTTATTAGTCCATGCATTGGAGCTATTATATCATCTTCTGAAAATTCTTCGTTGTTTTCTCTAGGCCTTAAAGAATCTAAGACAATAACTTCATAGGTAATGTCTTTAGCGAATATTGTAAAAAATTTATTATTAGTATGTTTATCTATAATTAATTTATAATTAATATCTAAATTTTGACCATTTAATTTAGCTTTAAGTGAAGATTTATTTATCTTTACAGAAGTGAATAAATACTTGAGGTTATTTATCTTAATTTCATACTCATTCATGTTTCTCTGACAAATTTTTAATTGTTGGATTCTATCTTGAATAGTTATATCTTGTGGGTACTCGCTTGGTTTCCACATATACCAATTTGATTGTTGTCTAGATATAGTTTCATTAAAAACAACAAGCCCAGCAAGAGCTACGTAATATGGATCAGACTCATTATCAATAAAGTCCTTTATATTATTTTCTACAAATTTAGTATCAATATTTCCTTTAATGAAATTTTTATTGGTAATTAATTTTTTAAGTAAATTTAAATTTGTTCTTATACCTCCAATTTCAACATCAATAAGAAAATTCTCAAGGTATTTGATCGCTTCATTTCTATCTTTTCCAAATGAAATAATTTTTGCAATCATTGGGTCATAAAATGGAGTAATATAATCTCCTTCTTGCGTACCTGTTTCTACAATACAGTTTGGATGTTTCAACATTTTAGGAAAATTAAGATGATGTATTAAGCCGCTTTGAGGTAAAAAATTATTATTTACATTTTCTGCATATAATCTTGCTTCAATGGACCATCCCTTTAAAATTATATCTTTTTGTGATTTAGCGATTTTGTTGCCGTTAGCAATTTCAAGTTGCCAAGTAATTAAGTCAGTTGAAGTTACAGCCTCAGTGACTGAGTGTTCAACTTGTATCCTTGTATTCATTTCCATAAAATAGATTTTATTTTTATCAATGCCGTTTTCAATATCAGCAATAAATTCTATAGTGCCTGCTCCTTCATATTTAATTGATCTAGCTGCTTTCACAGATAAATCACCTAAAAAGGTTCTAATATCATTATTTAATTCTGGACAAGGGGCTTCTTCTATTATTTTTTGTTGGCGTCTTTGTAATGAGCAATCTCTGTCAAATAGATGAATTACATTACCATACTTGTCACCAAAAATTTGTATCTCAATATGACGTGCCTTTGAAATATACTTTTCAAGCAAACAGTTTTTATCCTTAAAATTTGTTTTTGCCTCACTGGTAGCTTCTTCTAGTGCAGACAAAAATTTAGTTGAAGTTTCAGCTACTCTCATGCCTCTACCACCACCACCGGCACGGGCTTTTATTAATATTGGATAACCAATTTTTTTAGCAGTTTGCTCTAGAAAGTTTTTGTCTTGAATTTTCCCGTGGTATCCTGGAACAACTGGAACTCCTGCTTTTTCCATAATTAATTTAGCTTTATCCTTTTCACCCATATTTCTTACAATTTTGCTGCTAGGGCCTATAAAGATAAGGTTATTATTTTCAACCATTTTTACAAAATCAGCATTTTCAGATAGAAGTCCATAACCTGGATGAATCGCGTTAATTTTATACTTTTTGCAAATTTTAATAATTACGTCACTATTCATATAAGTTTCGGAAACTAGTGACCCTGGTATGTTGATTGCTTCATCTGCAAGCTTTGTGTGTAAACAGTTGATATCTTCATCAGAATAAATTGCAACAGTAGGAATCTTCATTTTTCTTGCACATCTTATAATTTTACAGGCAATTTCACCTCGATTTGCAATTAATAGTTTTTTTATTTTTGGAACAGACATTTTGTATCTTGCTACATTCTAAAGATACCAAATTTGGTGTCTTCAATACTTTGATTCATTGTAATTTTTATACTCGCAGCTAAAATATCACGCGTTTTGGTAGGATCTATAATCCCATCATCCCACATACGAGCAGAGGCATATAAAGGGTGTGACTGATTATTAAATTGTTCTAAGATTGGCTGTTTAAATTTATCTTCAATTTTTTTATTCCATTCACCATTATTTTTAAGTGTATTATTCTTTTTTAATTGAGCTAAAACACTTGCAGCTTGCTCGCCACCCATTACTGATATTCTTGAACAAGGCCACGTCCATAAAAATCTTGGTGCAAAAGCTCTGCCACACATTCCATAATTACCTGCTCCAAAGCTACCTCCTATTAAGAGTGTAATTTTAGGAACTTTAGAAGTTGCAACTGCATTAACTAGTTTCGCGCCATTTTTTGCAATTCCTCCATGTTCTGCATTTTCTCCTACCATGAAGCCTGTGATATTTTGTAAAAAAATTAATGGAACTTTTCTTTGACTACATAATGAAATAAAGTGTGTACCTTTAAGAGCACTGTCAGAAAACAAAACTCCGTTATTAGCTATAATACCACAGGTTTGCCCTTTTAATTTTGCAAAACCAGTTACTAAAGTTTTACCAAAATTATGTTTAAATTCGTCAAATTCAGATCCATCAAAAATTCTCATTATTATTTCTTTAACGTCATAAGATGTTTTGTTATCTGCGGGGACTATTCCTAGAAGTTCTTGAGGGTCATAAAGTGGTAGTTCAAAATTTGAAAGATTTTCATTCTTCTTTTTTATATTTAAGTTTTTTACACATTGTCTGGCTATAGCTAGAGCATGTTCATCATTATCAGCAAGATAATCGGCAACACCAGAAATTTTTGTATGAACCTCGCCTCCACCAAGATTTTCTGCATTGGTTAATTCGCCTGTTGCAGCTTTAACTAATGGTGGGCCTGCTAAAAAAATAGTTCCTTGATTTTTTACGATTATAGTTTCGTCTGACATTGCCGGGACATAGGCTCCACCTGCTGTACAACTTCCCATAACAACTGCAATTTGAGGTATACTTTTTGAGGACATGTTGGCTTGATTAAAAAAAATTCTTCCAAAATGTTCTCTATCAGCAAAAACTTCATCTTGGTTTGGTAGGTTTGCCCCGCCAGAATCAACCAAGTAAATACAAGGTAATTTATTTTCCAGAGCTACTTCTTGAGCCCGAAGATGTTTTTTTACAGTTATAGGATAGTAGGTTCCGCCCTTAACAGTTGAGTCATTACATATAACCATTACGTCTATACCATGAATTTGACCTACTCCAGTTATTATTCCACCAGAAGGACAAGCATTATCGTACATATTATAACTTGCAGTTAACCCTATTTCTAAAAATGAACTTCCTGGATCTAAAAGCTTTGATACCCTATGTCTAGGTAACATTTTCCCCCGTTTTTGATGGCGCTCATTTAATTTGTGACCACCACCGTTCATTGCAAAATCAACAGCTTCTCGGGTTAATTTAAGATCAACTTCGAGTCTTTTTTTATTTTTTTGAAAGTTTGTACCTTTTACGTTTATTTGAGATTTTAGTTTTGTCATCTATATAGTTTCCGAAAACAATTCTCTACCAATCAACATCCTTCTAATTTCGGAAGTCCCTGCTCCAATTTCGTACAATTTAGCGTCCCTAAGCAATCTTCCAGCTGAAAAATCATTAGTATATCCATTTCCGCCTAGTGCCTGAATTGCTTCAAGAGCGATTTGAGTGGCTTTTTCTGCAGAATACAAAATACAACCAGCAGCATCTTTTCTAGTAGTTTCTCCTCTGTCACATGCTTTAGCCACTTCATAAACATAAGATCTACAAGCGTTCATAGTCGTATACATGTCAGCTATTTTACCTTGCATTATTTGAAACTCACCAATTGACTTTCCAAATTGTTTCCTTTCATGAATATATGGAACAACTACATCCATTGCCGCTGCCATAATTCCTAAAGGTCCTGCAGCAAGAACAACCCTTTCATAGTCCAAGCCGCTCATTAAAACAGCTGCTCCATTTCCTTCATCGCCTAGAATATTTTCTTCAGGAACAGGACAGTTTTCAAAAATAAGTTCAGCAGTATTAGAACCCCTCATGCCTAATTTATCTAATTTTTTTCCAGTAGAAAAACCTGTCATTGTTTTTTCTATTATAAAAGCTGTTATACCTTTTGACCCTTTTGAGGGATTAGTTTTTGCATATACCACTAAAGTATCAGCATCAGGTCCATTGGTAATCCACATTTTGGATCCATTAAGTAAATACGTTTTATTACCTTGTTTTTCTGCATGAAGAGACATTGAAACAACGTCAGACCCAGATCCACTTTCACTCATAGCTAAGGCTCCAACCTTTTCGCCAGAACAAAGCTCAGGTAAATATTTTTGTTTTTGTTCCTCATTTCCATTTCTATTAATTTGATTTACACATAAGTTTGAAAAAGCGCCATAAGACAGACCTACCGAAGCACTTGCTCTACTTATTTCTTCTATGGCAATACAATGGGCTAAATAACTCATGTCACTTCCGCCATAATCTGATGATGCAGTAATTCCTAATAAGCCAAGGTCACCAAACTTTTTCCACAGATGATTAGGAAAAGAGTTTTCTTTATCAATTTGATTTGCAATTGGAGCTATTTCATTTTGTGCAAACTTATAAACAGTATCTCTTAATACTTCATTATCCTTACCAATAGAAAAGTTCATTGAATGAAAAAACATGTAAATAAAGCCCCTTTAACAGATTCTATTAGATTAAAACATAACTTTATTTTATTCACACGTATAAATTTTATTTAAATTGTTTTGATGCTCTTTCTTTTGCTTCAGCACTTTCTATACCAGAAATATATAAAAGACCGTTCATACGACGCATTAGATTGGCTTCAAAATCATCAATAACTCCATCTGACAATATTACTCCCCACATCATTTCTATTACTTCAATTCTTTCATTGTGGTCCATTTCATTTAAAATTACTTTTATTTGAGAAAATATTTCAACTCGTTCATTACTATTTTCTAGAGCTTTTTTAATGTTTTCCTCAGCCTCAATTTGTGTGAAGTTAAATTTATTAATTAATAAATTTGTGATGTAACCGATTTCAACTTTATCAGTCTCTCCGTCAATTTGACACGCTTCCAGTAACAAGACTATTACTGCTTGAATATCTTCTCCTAGGTATTCATCTACTTTTGTATCTTTAGAAGTAACTTTTTGAATTGCAGCTTTTAAATTTGAAAACATATTCTTTCCTAACTATTAGAATCCTATTTAGGTATTTATATTTTTATACAAGATTTTAAAATGAATAAAATTTAATTTTTTTCAAGTTTAAAATAGCTAAGTCTTACTCCTTTTAACTTTTTTCTTTTTATGTAAAGGTTATTTCTGGGTTTTTATATATTCTTTAAACTTAGTAAGGGGGCAATCCGCAAGGGTTGAAAAAATAATGGCCAGCGATGCATTTCTAAATTCAATTGAAGTTAATTTTAAAAAAGCAACTCGATATATTCAAAAAATTGACGGTTCAGATGCATTTTCTGAAGATTTAGCTAATCAAATAATGCTTGCTAATGCTACTTACGTAGTAAGATTTGGCGTAAGGTTAAGAGGTACAGTTCATACATTTACTGGTTTTCGTTCAGTTCACTCTGATCACTTTGAACCTGTAAAAGGCGGTATAAGATACGACTTAGCTGTAAATCAAGAAGAGGTTGAGGCTTTAGCTGCATTGATGACCTATAAATGCGCTTTAGTTGAAGTTCCCTTTGGTGGCTCTAAAGGTGGCCTTATAATTAATATAAAAAAATGGTCCGAAGAAGAGCTGGAAAGAATAACAAGACGGTTCACCCAAGAATTAGCTAAAAGAGACTTAATACACCCATCCCAAAACGTACCTGCTCCTGATGTTGGTACTGGAGAACGTGAAATGGCGTGGATGGCAGATGAGTTTCGTAGACTAAATCCAACAGATCTTAATGCATGGGCTTGTGTTACTGGAAAGCCTGTAAATAAAGGAGGTATTT
>OCZA010000516.1_pt1 | contig 13263 bp, 12 predicted proteins | sample 1539021 | NCBI WGS metagenome assembly OCZA01 (sample SAMEA2619376, study PRJEB22493) | marine metagenome | biome: marine biome (ENVO:00000447); feature: surface water layer (ENVO:00002042); material: "saline water (ENVO:00002010), including plankton (ENVO:xxxxxxxx)" | depth 5 m | reverse complement strand
ACTACTGAATTTATCATGCTAGTATTCGGCTCTTTAACTCCTCTCCATTTCATACAGTAGTGTTGAGCTTTGACTATTATGCCTAGCCCCTTAGGTTCACATAGTTTTTCTATTTCATCTGCAAGAATCATTACTGCTTCTTCTTGTATATGTGGTCTAGAGAATACCCAATCCGCTACTCTAGCAAATTTAGAAAGCCCTATAACTTTACTACCTGGTTTAATTCCTATCCAACATTCTCCTAAAATTGGAACTAAATGATGAGAGCAAGCGGACCTTACTGTTATTGGTCCGACAGTATAAATTTCATCAAGGTTTTTATCATTTGGGAAACTTGTAACCTTTGGCTGTTCATGATATCTACCTTTAAAAACCTCGTTTAGGTACATTTTTGAGACTCTTTCTGCTGTCTCCTGAGTATTGTGGTCATTATCCACATCAATAACTAAAGACTTAAGTAAATCTTTAATTCTGGAAGCCACCTCTTTTTCTAGAACTTTTAGCTCACCAGGATTAATAAAGTCAGCGATATTATCATTTGCACTGAATCTTGTACCTTTGCTTTTGATACGATCCCTTATTATCTCGGAGATTAATTTATTAGTAATCTTTTCATCAATATTTTTAATATTATCGTTGGGTAATGTAGAAGTCATAAAATTCTAAACAGGAAATAGTATGCAAACTAGATTAACTGTATCTTTCTTGGGCTTATTTGCTTACACACTATATCACATTCTTATGTTTAATCGGGTTCTTCAATCCCTAAAAAAAATCACTTTATCGTTATTGCGACTTGATAAACTAGGGTCAAAAAGCACCTCCTGCAGGCATAAGAGTTAAGTCTTCAATTAATTGTGATTCTGGTTGTTCAGCAATATATAAAATTGTATTTGAGACGTTATTAGAAGAAAGCATAGATGATCTATCGAAATCTGATTTAATTGATTCCGTCTCCCAAAGAGGTGTATTAACTGAACCTAAAGTAATTGTACAAGCTCTAATCGAGTTAGATCTCTCTTCTTCTCTAAGACACTTTGTAAACATCGCTAGAGCAGATTTTGATACACAATAAGCACCCCACTGAGGGAAAGCATTATAAGAAGCATGACTGCTGACATTAATAATCAAGCCTCCATTTTTTCTCATTTTGGGGACAATTAAACTACATATTTGAAATATACTTGTGAGGTTAATTTGAATTATTTCTTGCCATTTTGTCAAAGGCATTTCAACTAAATTTCCATTAAAAGCACATCCAGCATTATTTATTAAAACGGAAGGGCACCCATATTTTTTTATTGATTCATTAATTGAATTATCTATTTCATTTGCATTAGATAAATTGCACTTTACAAGATTAATTGTTGACCCTGTATCTGATAGTTCATCTCTTAGCATTTCCAACATCTCTAAATCTCTTGCGAGTAAAATTAAATCCCAACCAGCATTTGCGAAAGTTACTGCTGTAGCTCTCCCAATACCTTTAGTGGCTCCTGTAATGTATGCTAATTTCAATTTATTCTGTTATTTGAGGTAATTCTTCCTGAATTTCTTCAAAATTATTTGATTCAATAAATTTTCCCAAAACCCTGAATTTTGAATATCTTTGTTCTAAAAGTTCCTCTTTACTCAACTCCAATAATTCACTAAGATTCTTCTCAATAGCACCTTTTAGAGTATTTCCAGCCTCTATAGGAGCCCAGTTATTACCACCTGCAGGTTCTGATAAAACTTCATCTATTACACCTAATTCAAGAAGATCTTTTCCAGTTATTTTTAACGCAGTTGCAGCTTCAGAAGCTTTTGCAGCATCTCTCCAAAGAATTGAGGCACAAGCTTCTGGACTAGCAACAGTATAAACACTGTGTTCAAACATCAATAGCCTGTCAGCTACTCCAATTCCAAGAGCTCCTCCAGACCCTCCTTCACCAATAATAGTGGCAATTATTGGAACTTGAAAGCCAAACATTTCTCTTAGATTTCTAGCTATGGCTTCTCCTTGACCTTGTTCTTCTGCAGAGAGGCCAGCATATGCACCAGGGGTATCAATAAAAGTAAGAATAGGCAATGAGAATCTATCAGCATGCTGCATTAACCTTAAAGCTTTTCTATAACCTCCCGGTTTTGCCATTCCAAAGTTTCTAACTACATTTTCCTTCGTATCTCTTCCTTTCTGATGACCTAATAAAAGAACAGGTTGATTATTTACCGAACCTAAACCTCCAATTAAAGCCATATCATCTCCTCCATTTCTATCTCCATGTAATTCAGTCCAATCATCACAAAACATTTGAATAAAATCCAAAGTACTTGGTCTTTGTGGATGTCTAGCTACTTGTATTTTCTGAGCAGGTGTTAGAGATCTAAAAATTTCCTCTCTTCTTCTTGTAGCAAGTGTTTCTAGTTGTAGTAACTGTTGACTAACATCTACTTCTGAATCTCTTGCTAATTCTCTAATTTGCTCTATTTGCTTCTCAAGCTCTACAAGAGGTTTTTCAAAATCAAGAAGATAACGTCTTGGCATAATTCAAACTGCTAGTACTTTTGGATGCTTATCTAGGCCAATTGCAGAGAAGCCATGCTTTACAGAAGCAGCTCCAATAAACTCCATTTTCTCGAGAGATATATTATTTCTTCCCCAGCTAAAGTTTGTATGACATTTTTCAAATTCTAAAATCATTGCTTCTGCAAAACATGCAAACATTTCTCTCTGGGGATTTTGCATTTCCGCTAGTTCCATCATATTCCAACCTATATCATTGAAGAATCTTACTATACCTCCTTTCACAACATGTATATTATTACCTTGAAATTTTTCATCTAGATTCTTTGGATACCCTCCATCAATCATTAAACATGGCTGTTTAAGATTATTGGTATCGATTTCCATGGTCTTTGGCATACTTGCTACCCATACAACAATATCTGCTTCAGGTAATGCTTCTTCTAGATTTTTTATAGTTCCACCATCTAATTCTTTTTGCAAAGACTCCAAAGGTTCCTTTTGCCTTGCTACCAAAAGAAGTTCACCAATACCTGTTTTATTAATTAACCATCGACAAACAGCACTGCCAATATCACCTGTAGCACCAACTACAGCAACTGTTGCACTTTTTAGATCAATTCCTATTTTAGGAGCATTCATCTCTAATTGCCTGCAAATAACCCACGCAGTATGAGTATTCCCAGTTGTAAACCTTTCCCATTCAAGTGAGGTATTCCTAATCTGCTTATGTTGAAGGAGATTAAAATTTTCAAAGATGATAGAAGTGAATCCTCCCAAAGCGGTAATATTAATACCTTTTTTTTGAGCTAACTCCATTGCATTTAATACTTTTCTTCTTGCCGTTTTAAATCTTGAAAGCATTTCAGGAACGAAACATGAATCAATATAAGAACCTTCTATTGATATCCCTGTAGCACTTTTAACCTCTACATTTTCCACTAGTTGAGGTGGAGCTGTGCACCATACATCTAAGTCACCATCTGCAATATGATCAAAGCCCAATAATGAAGCCTTTCTTTTTGCATCTTCAAAACTAGTTGAATGACCTATTAGCCCAAACATTGATTACCTTATTAATGGAATCTATTTATTGATATGAACAATAGCACAGTGCTATTAACTAAATAGATAAAAATTATTTTTGAATCGACTAATTAAATTTATAAATAAATTAGACGATAGCTGCCATAGCCATTCTTGCAATTTCTCTATTATCTAAACCTATTTCAAGGAGTGTATCCTGGTAGGCAATCATGAATTCTTCCATTAATTCTTCCCTATCCATAGCTAATACTGAAGCATCTTCCGAGACTTGATCTAACATCTTCTTAATTAATGGAAGATTAACTTTATTCGCTTCCATTAGCTCTTCTTTACAAGTCGCTAAATTTTCTTTTAGCCATTCTTGTCCATAATTTAAATGAAGATATTCATCTTTAACAACACCTTGGGTAATTTTTTTCGCAAAAGGATCAGCAACCCTTATGTAAACGTGATACGCAGATATAGCAAAAGCTTCAATTAAAATTGCCTGTATTAATAGGCATGTAGTTGTCTTGCCATTCGATAACGCAACTTGAAAATTACCATGTAATTTGGAAAAGAATTCTTTAGCAAAAATCATGTCAGCTTGAACACCTAGATTTCTTCCGCATGCAGTAAAGCCTCTTTTGTGCTTAAGCTCCATTTTCGCTAGTTTGGTTAACTCTTCTAATTCGTTAGGAATTAATGTTGCTAAGGAAATATAATTATCATGAGCCTCTTGTTCACCTTCAATAACTATTGCGTTTATCCTGCTGTAAGCGTCTTTGTAAGAATCAGTAGTAAAGTCGGGTAAATCTATAGAGTTTTCTAGACTAGTTTTTTTATTAGATTCGAGTGTTTGCATGTCAGTAATCTTTAGCTCATTATGCCTAAGTTTTACATAATTATAGTGAGTTTATTTAAATATGATGAAAATAGTTTCAATTGTTAAACGATATTATTAAATTAATATTGATTATTTACCTTAAATTAGGCCAGTCTGATTTCATAAGATTCATAATTAATTTAAACCAATGATTGATTAATAAGTTCTTTAAACTATTTCCTAGCTCTTTATTTGAACCTTTACTATCCCCTATAACTCCAGATTTACTTAAATCTTCTGTAAACCAAGCAGTTGGAGCATTTCCCTCCAAACTCCAACCCTCTGGAATTTGCATTTCAATACCTTCACAAGGTCTTTCATCTCCCACAAGTTTAGATTTTAAAGCCATCATCAAACTAGTTTCGGCTAAGGATGCATGTAATCCATTCTCAATTTCATTTTTTGTTAACAGTTCACTTAATCCATCAACTCCTTTCCATAAAAAGCAAGGGAAGATTGAAAGTTTAGGAGCAACACTTCTTAATTCTCTTGCTGCGGTGTTAAGTAAAGAAATTTGACCTCCGTGCGCATTTATTAATATCAATCTTTTAAACCCCATATCCGCTAATTGGACTCCAACTTCTTTTATCAATGAGGTTATTAAATTCGAAGAAAGAGATATAGTTCCATCAAATCCCTTATGTTCTGGAGAAAAACCTATATATTGAGTTGGAAGTTTTTTTATAGGTGTGTCAGACGGAATTAATTTTAAAACTTCGCAAATTATCTCATCAACAAAAATACTATCTGTAGCCAAAGGTAAATGAGGGCCATGTTGTTCTACCGCTCCAAATGGCCAGATAATTGTTGATCTTATATCTTTTGAAATATTTTTTACTTCAGGCCATGATAAATACTCAAATTCGCTAGGTATTGATTTAAAGTTCATTATTTTTAATTGTGAGTACTAACATTTAGAATAAGTTAATATTAAATTACTCTTATTTTACCTATGAAGGGAGTTAGTGATAAAGATGCCCAAAATAATAAGAAAATTAAGGGCGACAAAAACAATTTTAAGAAGCCACTTCAGGTCCTTCACATAAGCAAAAAGGATACTATTAGTAAGAAGGAAGAAGTAGTTGATGGTCATCAAAATTCTACAAAAGAAGTCAAAACTGACATCAGTGCTGTAAAGCCTAAAATTATTGAAGCCCCAATAAATGAAGTAAAAGAAAGTTATTCCAATAATATTAACTTTGAAAATATTAGTTACAAGGAGTTAGAAAAACCTTTAACTTTACAAGATGAAGATCAAGATTTCATCATAGAAAGAAAAGTTGATGAATTTGATTTTGACGAAAGTGCATTTTTAGAAGCGTTAAACGAGAATGAGCCGATAGGTGCAACAGGAGAGACAATTAAGGGGAAAGTAATAGCATTAGAAAGTGATGGTTTGTATATAGACATTGGTGGTAAAGCACCTGGTTTCATGCCAAAAAAAGAATGTGGATTAGGAGTAATTACAAATTTCAAAGAAAAATTTACCATTGGTTTAGAAATGGAAGTTTTAGTAATAAAAGAACAGAATGCTGATGGTATGGTCACAGTAAGTGCACGAGCATTAATTCTTAGACAAAGTTGGGAAAAAGTTGCAAGTTCTGCGAAAAATGGAGAATTAATACAAGTTACAATTAATGGTTTTAATAGAGGAGGACTTACTTGCGATGTTGATGGATTAAGAGGATTTATTCCACGTTCACAACTTGAAAATGGTCAAGATTATCAATCTTTAGTTAGTAAAAATTTAAAAGTTGCATTTTTAGAAGTAAATCCAGAGACACGGAAACTTGTTTTATCAGAAAAAAAAGCACTATTAGTTTCTAAATTTGCAGATCTAAAATTAGGACAATTAATTGAGGGTGAAGTTTTAGCAATAAAACCATATGGCTTCTTTGTTGATTTAGGAGGGGCAAGCGGGCTTCTTCATCAATCCTCCATAACAAATGGATCCATCCGAAATTTAAGAGAAATTTTCGTGGAGGGTGAGGTTATAAAGGCACTAATAACAGAAATTGACTTAGAGAGAGGAAGAATTGGTTTAAATACAGCCTTATTAGAAAACTCTCCAGGAGAATTAATTATTGATAAAGAAAAAGTTATGATTGAAGCCTCTGAAAGGTCTCTAAAAACTAAGTCACTTTTTGATAAAAAAGATTTAGAAAAATGACCATCAATGAAAAAATAATTTCGAATAAAGAACTTAAAATATCAGATTGGGAGTTGGACTTTTATTCGAGGCCAATTATCGAAAAAAATGGTAAAAAAAGATGGGAATTAATTATTTCATCTTCAAAAAGCTTTAAAACAGAGAAAATATTTTTGTGGAATAAAGTATGTCCCGCAAACGAAGTTAATTCAATATGGCTTACAAAAGCTTTAAATGAAGCTCTGAATGATGCAGAAAGAGAAGGTTGGGCAAAGCCATCAAAAATAAGATTTTGGAGAGCATCAATGAAATCAATAATTAAAAAATCTATTGAGAATATAGGAATTGAGGCTCTTGTTAGCAGAAGGACTTATGAATTATTTGACAGAATCGAATTTCTCGAACAAGAGATATATCCTTTAGAGAAAGGATATGTAAGAGGAGTATTAGCTCCAACCTTTACATCTAATATTCTTAATGATCCTAAACCTTTGCCTGAGGCTGTAAGAGGTGATGCATTAACAATCTCGGAAATATCTATAGAGGAATTAAAATTAGCTCAAAATTGGCCTATTGAATTTGGAGATATTTTCCCAATCCAGAATTCAATTAAAAATGAGAACTTAGTACCTGGTCTTAGACTTTTTAGTAAAGACAGATCACTTGCTCTTGCCGCTTGGTTTAGTAGTTTAGAGCCGGTCAAGCTGCTAATAAAACAGAACCAACTTATACTTGAAGCCTCAGAAGATGACAAATGGTTAGTAACAGATTTACAAGAAAAAGATGCCAAGGTATTAAATGATAAATTCACTCAAACTAAAAAAGATTCTTATGGTTATCAGTTTATATCCATACAATCAACTCCATTTATTGAAAAATTCGCTGGTTTTTGGATTTTAAAAGATGTTGAACTAATTTCATAAGGCTAATATCATGTCTTTTAGCCAAAAATATTTTCAAGAAAATGAGTTTGCGATAAAAGACAAAAAATTAAAATATTATTTATCTCCTACTCTTCTTGAAAATAACTTTAAACATGGTTTTTTTACCAAAACGAGTTCTGAAATCAATCTTTCACTTTTATCAAATCGTCTTAAGTTAAACAATAAGAATTGCGTTTTAAGTCAAATACACAGCAATCAAATAGTTTTCGGATCAAAGACTCAAGAGAAGGAAAGAGTAGAGGCTGATGGAATAGTTTCTGATAAACAAAATCAAAATTTATGGATATACACCGCAGATTGTATGCCTATTTTATTTGCTGACAAGAAGAAAAGACTTGTTGCTGCAATACATTGCGGAAGAAAGGGGTTAGAAAACAAAATAATAAAAAAACTCATCAAAATCTTTTATGATAAAGGATGTTCAAAAGAAGATATGCTTGTCGCAATAGGTCCATCAATATCAAAAAAAAATTATCTAATAAATGATAAAACACTTCAAAATTTTCATAAAAAAGCTGCTTCTAAAGAATCAATTTCATTTTCGGATTCTATGGAGATATCACTAAATTCAAAAGAGTCAGTAAAATTACAAAAAAACGATTTAATTCCTTTAAATATTAAAAAGTATGCTCATATTGAACTTTTAAAAGAAAATATATCCAATACAAATATTGATATCTCTAACTTATGCACATATGAATCAAATCATAACTTTCATTCTTGGAGAAGAACTAAAACATATTTACGGCAATGGAATTTTATAAGTTCTTAGCAAATTTTAATTTTGACAGGTCTGCTTTGATAAATTTTTTGCAATTAATAAATCTGACATTTCTTTAGTTTCATTAATATCAAAAACCTTAGCTATTAATATATTTTCTTTGAAACCAATAGGTTTTATTTTGACTTTACTTCCTCTCGGAAATTCTTTCTTAAGTAGATTTAAAGCAATTTTTTCATCATCTTCGTTGTTAATTTCTACACAAAATAATTTGATTGCAAGATCTCTATTTTGATCTCCTACTAAAATACTACTTGAGTTATTTATCTGAAGAATTTCGGCAGAATAAGTTCTAATTGGATACAAAACAACCAGAAAAAAAATAATTAAAAAAGAAGTTATTTTTTTCAATTTAAGTATCTATATTAATTCAGTTAATAATTTTAATTTTGTATATTTATACAAAAATCAGCTTTCACTGTTCACGTAACCCACCATTTGAGCATTACTTTTACCTGGAGGAACCATTGGATAGCAATTTTCACCTCTCCTCACTCGTACATTTATTAAGGCTGGCCCATCAAAATCTAAAGCAGATTTAAACTCATTTAATAATTGTTTCCTCTCTGAAATTAAGAACCCTTTTACTCCAAACGATTCCGCGAGTTTAACGAAATCAGGTTCTCCACAACTCATATCAGAGGAGGAGTACCTTTCATCATAAAAGCTTTCTTGCCACTGTCTTACCATCCCCTGCCAGCGATTATTTATGATCACTAATTTAATATTTAAACCGTATTGAGATAAAGTACCCAATTCTTGTATATTCATCAAAACACTTGCATCTCCAGCGATGCAGATAACCTCCTCGTTAGGCAGAGCAGCCTTTACTCCCATGGCTGCAGGCAATCCAAAGCCCATCGTTCCTAAACCAGCACTACTTATCCATCTTCTCGGAGCATTTCTTAGATACTGAGCAGCCCACATTTGATGTTGACCTACATCAGTTGTGATGAAGGCTTCAGGAGAAAAATCCCTTACTTTCAAAAGAACTTCTTGAGGATAAATTTCACCTTCTTCTGGAGGAACAAATAAAGGATGCTTATTTTTCCAAAAATTAATTTTTTCTAGCCAATTTTTTGTATTGCAGGAGGTTTTATTAATAAAAGATTTTTCATTAATTTTAGAAAGAGCTTTAGCTACATCCGAAACAATAGCAACATCAACACGTCTATTTTTATTAACTTCTGCAGGATCGATATCAATATGAATAACCTTTGCAGATGGAGCGAATGTATCTAATTTCCCCGTAACCCTATCATCAAATCTCGCACCTACAGCAATCAAAAGATCGCATTCCGTGACTGCAAAGTTTGCATATGCGGTTCCATGCATTCCCAACATTCCAACTGATAAGTCATCCCTTTCGTCAAAGACCCCTTTTCCCATTAACGTAGTAGTCACTGGAATTTGATAATTATTAGCTAAGGTTTCCACTTCCTCATGAGCACCTGAAGATATTGCTCCACCTCCTACGTATAACAAAGGTCTTGAAGATTCTTGAATCAATTCAATAGCCTGGTTGATATCAGAGTCGTTAATTTCTCCATTCCTTTTAAAACCCTTAGGAATAATCTCACCAGGTAAAATTCTTTCATAATTAAAGAATTCTTGACCCACATCTTTTGGTATATCAATTAAAACTGGGCCAGGTCTTCCAGAAGAAGCAATAAAAAACGCCTCTGAAACTACTTTTGCTATATCAGACGGATCTCTTACAACCCATGAATGTTTAACGATAGGGAGTGTAATTCCAAAAATATCAGTCTCTTGAAAAGCATCCGTTCCTATAGCAGGTCTTGGAACTTGGCCAGTAACTACTACCAATGGAACTGAATCCATTTGAGCTGTTGCAATACCAGTTACTAAATTCGTAGCCCCTGGACCTGAAGTACCAAAACAAACCCCTACCTCACCTGTTGACCTGGCATATCCATCTGCAGCATGGGATCCTCCCTGCTCATGTCTAACCATATAGTGTTTTAACCATCCATCATTTTCTGCTTTATGTACCGCATCATAAATAGGGAGTATGGCGCCGCCTGGATATCCAAATATGACTTTTACACCATGAACTTTTAGTGAATCCATTAGTGCTTCAGCACCTGTAATCCATATGGGGTAATTTTTTTCTGAATCATCTTTTGATAAAGATGTCGAAGTAAGCGTCACTAAAGAAAATAAATCTATTTAAATAATAAACTTAATTAAAAAATATTGCCCATTTTGGAAATGTAATGTCAAAAATTACTTAGAAATTTAATTGCTCTTGATGAAGTTTTAGATATTTTTTTATAATATATAATTTATAAAATCCCTAATTTATGAAGAGGCCCAGAACCTGAGATAAGTTCAATAAAAAGTATAAGGAAGACGATCATAGCAACCCTGCCGTTCCAAACTTCTGAACTATTATTCCAACCCCATTGCCATTTTTCCTGAGGGTATAGTTTTACTTTCTCAGGCAATTCAGAAGCTTTCTCTATATTAATTATCGGTCCTTCTAGGCAAGAAACAACTAGATCACTTAAACCCTCAATAAAGGTAGGGTGTGTATTTAATGCTTTTACCCTTCTAAAATTAACAATGCCTGCTTTCTCAGCAATTTCTTTATATTCAATATCAATTTCCTGTAAAGTTTCAATATGTTCTCCTACGAAACTTATAGGGACTACAATTAAATCATTTACTTTAGCTTTACCAAGATCTGTCAAAACTTCTTCTGTGTACGGTTTTAACCATTCAACTGGACCTACCCTACTTTGATAAGACAGAGTGTAAGGATTGGTATGACCTAAAAATTTTTCAAGTTCATCAATAATTAGTAGTGAACAATCTTCTATTTGTTCTTTATATGGATCTCCTGCTTCCTCCACATAACTTTTAGGAACTCCATGAGCTGTAAAAAAGATATGTGCACTATCAGGCGATTCACAGAGCGAAATTTGTTCCGAAATGAGCTCAACCATGGATTTTAAGTAACCTGATTGACTAAACCAACTTCTTACACATCTCATTGGTATTTTTTTAAACTCAGAATCAGAGTCTCTTAATTTTTTTAATTCTCTAAAGCTCGAACCACTTGTACTTATAGAAAAGTGTGGGTACAGAGGCAATACGACAATTTGATCTACCCCATCTGCTTTCATATCAGCGATGGCTGATTCTGTGAAAGGATGCCAGTATCTCATCGCTATATAAGTTGTTACATTTAAACCTTTATCTCTTAATTTGCTTTGTAATTCTCTAGCTTGTTGTTCCGTAATTCTTCTAATAGGAGACCCTCCACCTATTGAAAGGTAAGCCTGTTGTGAAGTAGTACTTCTAAGTGTACTTATTAACCATGCTAAAGGTTTCTGAAATGCTGGGACAGGAAGCCTAATTATTTCAGGATCAGAAAATAAATTATATAAAAATGGGCCTACATCTGTAATCCTTTCAGGGCCGCCAAGATTCATTAATAAGACGCCTACTTTTTCCATTTAAATTTTATGGAGATTGAAAATAAACATTGGGAACGTCATTATAAAGGTAATTATATAAGTTAATGAACGTAATTCAGGAAATTAATAATGTCAATGATAAATTTGCTACTGAAGGAAGCAAACTTAGAATTGAAAAAAGAGGTGAGACATTAAACATCAGAGGTTCACTACCTTCAAAAAATAATAAAAATGACTTTACGGTTCAACGAATATCTCTTGGACTCAAAGCGGATTTTAATGGCTTAGAAGAAGCCAAGAAAAAATTACAATTGATAACTTTGCAATTAGAGTTAAATCAATTTGATTGGATCAATTGGGTAAAATTTTCTGATAAGAAGGAAATAAAAGAAGAATTTAAATTTTTAACTAGGCTTAATGATTTTGAGAATTATTTTTTTAGTGAGAATAAAAACGAATATTTAACAAGCACTAGAAAAACAACTTGGAGAAGCTCTTATAAGCCCTACCTTAAAAGATTGATATCCATCCAAAATGATACTAATAATGAAAATTTAGATAATATTTTTATAACCACATTAAAAACTTATAAAGAAGGGAGCAGAAGCAGAAAACAATGCGCGACGTCTCTGAGCGTTTTGGCAAAATTTTTAGAACATAAACTTCCTGAAGATTGGAAATTAATGGCTAAAGGATATGGTCTAAATAAAGCAAGCTTTAGGGATCTTCCTACTGACGAGATAATTGAAAATCTATGGGACAAGATACCAAACAAGTCCTGGAAATATGTTTTCGGGCTTATGGCTACATATGGTTTAAGAAATCATGAAGTATTTTTTTGTGACTTAAGCTCCTTAACCAATTATGGAGACAAAATCATTAGAGTTTTGCCTACTACTAAAACAGGAGAACATCAGGTTTGGCCCTTTCATCCCAAATGGGTAGATAAATTTGAACTTTGTGAATTAGGCAAAGATCCAGAATTACTTCCAAAAATTAATAGAGATCTTAGAGTTACAACTTTGCAAAATATTGGAAAAAAAATAACTGATCAATTTAAACGTTATTCCCTTAAAATAAAACCTTATGATCTAAGACATGCATGGGCAGTCAGGACAATTTTTTATGATCTACCTGATACAGTTGCAGCAAGAATGATGGGACATTCCGTTAGCCTACATACTCAAACCTATCATCACTGGATAACGAAACGAGATCAGCAACAAGCTGTTAATAATGCACTTTCAAAATATAAAAAACGTGAAATTTTTTAAATCAGTATAATCAAAGTTAAAAGTTATTTTATGGCTGATGAGAAACAACCCTCTTCAAGAAATGTAACCAGTCTTGATATTCAGGCTAAAGAACTTGGGATAGGAGGTAAGTTATCCCCTGAATCAGATGAGAGTCTTTATAAAAAAAGAATGCAAAAAAGAAAAGAAGTTCAATCAAAGAGATTACAAGTAAGGAAAACAAAAAAAGGTTTATTAATTGTTTTTACTGGAAATGGGAAAGGGAAAACAACTGC
>OCZA010000515.1_pt1 | contig 13279 bp, 22 predicted proteins | sample 1539021 | NCBI WGS metagenome assembly OCZA01 (sample SAMEA2619376, study PRJEB22493) | marine metagenome | biome: marine biome (ENVO:00000447); feature: surface water layer (ENVO:00002042); material: "saline water (ENVO:00002010), including plankton (ENVO:xxxxxxxx)" | depth 5 m | reverse complement strand
CATATCCAATAGCCAGACCATTGTTCGTATATTTCAAAGTTCAACACATGGACGTGATTCCAGGTTTGAAAAAGTTTATGAAAGCATACGTAAGCAAAAAAGCAATGGGTAAGAGAGGCTACCTAACTGATCTAGGATTGGTGCCATTGGACAATGAATCGTTCTTGGCAATGCAGACTAGAGTTAAATCAATAAAATAAAATTGTCGGGTCTAGTAATAGGCCCGCAATCACTTAATATAGTTCGTCGCAGGATGAAAGCAGTTTAACCCACAGTTCATCATACTTCCAATTGACTCCGTGAACTTCTAACATATATTTCTTCTGCAAAGGGTATGCTTCTTCTTCCATTGCCCTTATGCAGGTAAATCTCTTGTCAGGTCCTACAACGTCATTGTTGTCTTGCACATAGTGGATCAGTTCGTGCAACAAAACACCTTTGTGGAAAGGGTCGTGTATATCAAAATCTTTGTTAAGGAACACAGTGTCGGTCTTTGGATCATAGAATGCGTACAAGTGTCCGTGGGGTTGTTGATCCTCTTTGTAATAAAGTGTGTTCAGTTCCTGCTGAGTGAGTTGAATAATCCGTGGCGCATCTAGGTTGACATTGTAATTTGTTTCTGCACCTATCCAGAGGAGTAAAAAAGCAATTAACTCTTTCATATTAGTATTTAATTAAATTGGGAGTCCAGTTGGACTGGCTTCCATTTCAAATTCCATGCAATGGATCTCGCCGTGACTTTCAGGCATAGTTTCCATGTAGTATTGTTTCATTATACCTGCTCCAACTTGACATTCTTCATAACTGTCAAATAGTTTTTCAGGTGTAAACTGTTGGCAGTCTGCACCTATACACACAATAATAATCATAATCCACTTCATAATAGTACTTAAATCCTTAAATGCTGATGTTCAGTACTACTATTACTGAAGATGCATGGCAGACTTGCAATACACTAATGGCAAGATTCCATGCGAAAGAGATGAAGATGACAACCAAATATGATTGGATTGTGAAGTGTGTATTTTGGCTGTCATCTTGTTCATATAAAGTATTTAGTTAATGGATTCGCTATTGACAGCAATTACAAGGTGTGCTATGCTAGTGGACACCAATGAAATCCTACTTAATAAAGACTCGTCATACGGTAAATAGTAAAATAACGGTATAAACTATGAAAAAACGCACTAGAAGTATATTAGATGAATTGAGAAACATAGGTAGAATAAAGGACACAGAAGCCTTTATTGAAACTACCGGTAGCAATATCATTGAGAGTGCGATAAATTTACTACAAACAATTACAACAAATTATCCACCAGAACAAGCACAGGAACTAGAAAGACGTTTTCTTAACTCAATTAGGAACCAAGATACGAAAAAGTTTAGAATGGGCATCAAGAAGATAATTGAAGGAAAGCAAAATGATACTGAATGAGGGTGGTAACATATTCAAAGATCCTAACGGACAGATAGCAACAAGAAGAATCAACAAGGCAGACGTTGCTCCTACACTGTCATGGCTTGAACAAGTAACAGGTTTAGAATTATCAGCAAACACTTTGGGAACAACAGGCATTGCTCCTACAAGCGGAGACATAGATGTCGCTGTGGATCAAAGTAAAGTTACTAAAGACGAACTTGCAGACAAACTTACCCAGTGGGCAGTTAAGAACAAACAGGATCCCAAGCAATGGGTTAAGAAGAGTGGCATAAGTGTTCACTTCAAAACTCCTATCAAAGGAAGTGCCAACAACGGATATGTACAAACAGATTTAATGTTTGGTGATCCCGACTGGATGAAGTGGAGTCTACAAGGTGGAGAAGTAGGTAGCGATTACAAAGGATCTGATAGACACGTGATGATAGCCAGTATTGCAAAACCACAAGGTTATAAATGGAGTCACAAGGCAGGATTGTTAAACAGAGAAACCAACGAACCTTTAACGAAAGATCCAAACAAGATAGCAGAATTATTGTTAGGCAAAGGTGCAACAAAAAATGATTTGAATAGTGTGGAAACAATACACGCAAAAATAAAAGCAAGATCAGATTACGACAAACTTATTGCAGATGTAAAAGATTCATTTGCAAAAATAGGCAAGGCCCTACCTGAAAGTTCAGGACCAATTAAATGGTTCAGAAATATGATGGACCAACTTAAAATATGAGAATAGTAGAATTTAAGAACATTGATCAAAAAAGATTAATCCTTAAAGAATTAAGTCCAGCAAGAATAAACCATGCAGAAGATTTAATATTTTGGGAAGGCTCAGCAGGAGCCATGAGAGCAGTGCAACAACTAGAACAACTGGCAAAGGGCACCAAGTCATTGACAATCAAATGGGACGGTTCACCAGCAATAATATTTGGAAGAAATCCAAACGGAGAATTTATATTCACAGACAAACATGGCTTCATGGCGAAAAGTTATGACGGCAGAGCGACTAGTCCAGATGACCTTGAAGGTGCTATTATGCAGAGAGCGAAAGATAAAAGTAAGGCAAAGACATACAGACAATACGCATCTAAAATGAAAAGTGTATTTGAATTATTTCAAAATGCAGTACCAAACAACTTCCAAGGATACTTTGTGGGAGATATGTTGTACTTCAACACACCTAAAAAAGTTGGCAACAGTTATGTCTTCCAACCTAATGTAGTAAATTATCAAGTGCCTGCAGAAACAGACTTGGGCAAAAGAATGGGTTCAAGCAGAGCAGGTGTTGTTGTCCATTACATAATGAGTGAAAAAGGCAGAACCATGCCTGTAAAAGATTTGAATATGATACAAGGTACTGATGTGTTGGCTATACCACCAACGACTGTAAACAAAAGTCAACCAGTAGACGTAAGTGCAGTCAACCAATTGAAAGGTATGATACAACAAAGTTCATCAGGCATTGACAAATTACTAGATAGAAATGCGTTGGCAGGTATGAAACTTGCAGACTTTCCTAATTTGCTGTACACATATCTAAACAGCAAAGTTGATAGTGGCATGAAAGGTCTAGGCAGTGACTTTGTGAAATGGTTACAGAGTTCAGCAGTCACAGAAGTTAAGAAAACACGCATAATGAATTACATAAAAGCAAACACTCAATCATTCATGGCATTGTGGAAAATAGTCAACGGTATTATGACAGCCAAGGATAGCATTATAAGACAACTAGATAAGTCCAAAGGTGCCGTAAACGCCACAGTAAACGGGAAACCAGGTGGCGAGGGATATGTTTTAAAATCACCCAAGGGCAATATTAAATTGGTTAGACGTTCTGGGTTCACCAAAGCCAATAGAGCGATAAATAGATAAGGAGAACACAATGAGAGCAAATGAATTTATAACACCAATTAAAAAAGAGTTTCAAGATCCAGCAGATGATCCAAATGCAGGTTTCGACAAAGAATTCAAACAGGATTCAATATTCAATCAAATGGGTAAAATTCTAGACAGCAGAGGAAACCCTAGACCCTTAGATACTGTAATCACTGACGATGGTAAAAAGCACAAGGTGGACTTCAATCAGGCTAAGATGATTAGAATGCTATTAACAGCACCTCAAATCAAGCCAAACATAAAACGTCAATTCACAAAAGATATCCAACAAAGTGAAACACTGATGAAGTTTTTGCAGACTGATGACATGGGTGCATTGTTTAGATCAATGTATGGTGGAGCAGATGCAGAACCAACAAACTACTAATAACTTAGATTTCCTACACGGTTTATTCGAAGCGAGAATGACTCGTAACTCTGAAGATCAGAGAATACTGACATACACAGATTGCACAGAGAGAACTTACCTTACACTTTTAATTCTTCAATTGTTATCACAGTACAGCACATATAGACAGTATGCTTCTCGCTATGCTAATCAAACAAAGAAGTCTGAGTACAAACAATTTAGAATGCATTCCACTGATCTTCATAACTTTGTTTACTTTGTTACTGGAGATGACAAGGCTATGGACAAACTTAAAGATGCCATTTCGGCTAAGATGTTAAGAAAGAGAGCATCATTTCCAACCATGGGTTTTAATAGATACCTTGGCGAACTATCATCAGGCATGGCTCCAACAGGTGTGCTACAACTATTCCTTAACATTGAGAACGGACTCAGCATAAGAAACACTGACTACAAAACCTTAAGAAGAGATATTATCAACTTTGGTCAATTAACGAACAGAGAAAAACGTATGTCAGTGACGAGACTGCTACACGCCGCTAGAGCAAAATTAAGAAACTCAGACATTATTGATGACCTTGAAAAATTAGCATCTGATAGGAATCTAGAGACTGGTGGAGTACAGGACAACGAACCTAAGATTAGTGTACCAGACATTTCTACACAGGGTAGAGATCTTGCACTATACAGATATCTTGTTGGTGGATCCAACATAGTGGCACTTAAACGTTTCATTGATCTTGCACTGTCAGGCAAAAGTATTCCTGGCTCTGTTGTATCTGCTTACCTACCTGCAATTAAACTTGTGGACGACATAGTAAAAGCAGGACCTTCCTATGTGCAAGTACTAAAGGCGTTGCAATCCAGAGCAAAAAGCACTAAGAACTAATAGTATCACACAATAACTACCAAAAGCCTATAAATACTTCTGTAACGCACATTTGAGCGATGTGCAAGTCATAATAATATCAAGAACAGAGGAGGATATATCATGGCAACTTTAACAAGAACAAATCCAACAGCAGTGGCTAGAGGAACAATCCAAGAACTAACTTCTGTAAGTATGTTTAAAGTAGTACTTTCAGGAAGTGGTTTAGCAGTTGCGGCATCTGATGCGGCGGCGGCGAAGATTTCTGATGCTTTAGGCGGAATGGCTCATATCATTCAGTTTAAAAGTAACGGTAATGAAATCTACATGGTTGCAGACAATCACGCAGTGGACATTGACACAATAGCAAGACATATTGGTAATGTGTTAGACACAGGTACACTAGGTGCATTAGCAAGTGGTGAGCAGACTTTATCTGATTCACAAACTGTAACTGTAACTAAACCTACAGATATAGAAGCAATCTAATAATTAGATTACTTTCGATTCAAAAGGGCGGCTTTATGTCGCCCTTTTGTTGTATTAGCACTTAATTTCTACCAAAAACCACTAAATAATAGCAACATACACTTCGGAGCGAAGTGTGTCATTGACGAGAAAAAAGGAGACGAAAAATGGCAACATTAACATCATCAAAAAAAGTAATGGCAGGTTCAGGTAACGGTCCAAGAACAAGAGTTATTAATTTGGCAAAATCAAATATGACTCAGGCGGAACTTGATGCGGCAGTTCAATACTTACAAGCAGGTGACGTAGCAGGAACTAACGATGCTCACACAGTAGCAGGCGTTTCAGTCCTTACAGAATCAGGTGTTTTCACAACAGGAACAACTGACGATGTACAAGTAATCATCCAAGGCACAGGCGCTTTCACAGCCGCTTCAAACTTTGGAATTGGTTCAACAGGCGTAACATCATCTTTACTTGCTGATTACAGCATAGTATACTAGTAGATAAGACAGATAAGACTTCTTATCCTATTAACAAAGAATACAAAAGAGCGTTCAGGAAACTGGACGCTCTTTTTTTGTGACATATAAGTAAGTGTGCTAGGAACAAAAGCGAATAGATATGAAATTTAGAGCATTATCACTTTTAGACATTACCAAGACAGGAGTCAGCAGGAACAAACTAGCCGACGATCAGAAACGTGTGGCACAATTTGCCAACTATATGACAGTGGAAAACTGCCTGCAATTGAGAACCAATATTAAGATTCTCACAGTGCCAAAAGGCAGGAAGATGGACATATCTAATTACAAATTTGGCGACAATTACAGAGGCGAGCAGATGGTTTGGGAGTTTATTTTTGAACCGGAAACACCCGAAGCCATTAATGTAAAAACGTTAAATGAAGACTTTAACCTTATACCTATGCTAACACAATTAGACGAAACAATCAATATAAGTAATGGTGTGTATATTACAGACGATGAGGATCATACCAATTTGTTATTCATTAAACAATTAGATAATGAGCAATAGCACCCAAATAAATACAATTGATTAGGCACATTTAGGCAAATACAATTAGGCCCTTCCACAGAGAAAAATAGATAAAGAAACGGAAGAGAGAAAAATGGGAACAACTGATTTAGAAAAACAGAATCTAGAAGCACACGTTGATTTGTGCGAACAGAGATATAAAAACTTAGAATCTCGTCTATCGAACATAGAAGAGAAAGTTGAGAGCATTCATGTTGACATTCAGTCAGGCAACAAATCCATGGTAAAAGTTATTATAGGTGCAACAGGTACCATAGTAGCAGGTCTTTTATCCACAATAGTAGTCCTATTATTAAAGTTTCCAAGTTAATCATATTACCACCCATCACCGATAAATAACACTGTAGAGCAGGTTATTCATGAAAATAAGCGAAATTGTAACAGAGTCAGTCGTACAAATTTGGTCACGTACCAAGGCTGGAAAAATGGTACGTAAGTACAGATGCACAGCAGGTCCACGTAAAGGTAGGATCGTCAGCAGTCCATCAGTATGCACACAACCAAAAAGATTAAGTTCTGTGATGGCTATTAAGAAAGCCAAAGCACGTCGTGGATCAACCATGAAGATCAAACGTTCATTCACTAAACGTACATCGGCCCCTAGTATTAGAGTAAGTAGACTGAACAGAGCGGCGAGACCTAGTAGAACTAGGCACACTTTTAGACCGGGCAAAAGAAAGAGCATTAGAAGATAATGAGATTCAAAGAAATATTAGAAACTCCGTACCTAGATAAAATTACAAAGCAGATTTCACCTGCACAGAAGACTGGAGCACCTGTACCTAGCAACAAACTGCCTAAGGGTCCGGTAAAGACACAGGCTATAAAAACTCCACTGAACACATTAAACAAAAGAGCAAACCAAACAATAGTGAAAAAAGGAAACACTATACCATTGCCAACAAGTCCAAATCAAGAAACTGATTACGAAGTAGATCAAGTTGGCACAGACACAGTCACAATGAAAACAAAAAAGCCTACAGGAGGCGCACCAGAGAAAGTGACTGTAAATAAAAAGGATTTAGATCCTATCATAACAAACCTAACGCGAAGATCAAAAGCAACCAGCGGATGAGGATTAACGAACTTATAACGGAATTTACTATCCAAACCTCTAATGAAGAGAAGGATATACTTGGCAAATTAAAGAGTGCTAAAAATTTAGATACTTTTATGGAAAGAGATCAGGAAGTAATAAATCAGTTAATAAGAAAAAGTCTTGTACGTAAAATAGAACAGGACAATAATACTATGGTGGTTGCGAATGCAGGTCAAGAAACTAGGTAAAAAACTCCAACGTTTTATAGATGAGCAGGCTGAAAAAGTCTGTATGCCGATCCAACACGGAAACAGTGTGAGGGTAAAGAACTATGTGATTAGGAAGAATCCACATGGTTATCTACTTTATGACATCAGTCATAACAAACAAGTGACCACAACATTTACCAAAACAGCCGCATTGGCTATGGCAAAGCAATTGGCTGATAACCCCAGAAACAGTGTTAAACACATAGTAGATACCGACGAAAGCATACAAAACAAGTATAATGAGTGCATATTCTACAAGTACACTATGACCACAACCGACGATGATATCAAACGTGAAGTGACTAAAATACGTTATGACATCGTGTGGGAGGATTTACTCAAGTTAAGAGACACCTTAGACAACTACATATTTGATAAATAAATTAGCGAAGGAACAAAAGCATGAAAATAGAGCAGTTTAGACAAGAATTAACTACAGAACAGTTAAACGATAGACTTTCTAAGGTATTCGGTACCTCTATAGATTTAGACAAATTCAGCACAGAACAATTAACAACAGCACAATCTAACGTTGTTGGCAAGATTCAAAGCATAGAACAAACAGAAGCATTCGACAGCCTATCACACAATGAAGAGTATCACAAGCAAAAAATGTTCCTAGACGTGATCAATTCAGCACTAGAAGATAGAGCAGTAGAAGGCAAATTACAAAACACAATTTTAGTTCACGCAGATGAGATAGTAGGTGATTACTTTGACATGGATAAAGAAGCATTAAAGATGAACAAAGACGCCGTAATTGCTGACATGAAGAAAAGACAGCAATCAGCACAAGGTGATGAAGCAGACGCTTTACACTATGCTATACAAAAAGTTGAACACGATTTCGAAGACGACGGAACACAGAAAGAGAACCCATACGAAAGCAATGCTTTCGCTCAAGCAGTACAAAAAGCAAAAGCGGCAGGTATGAAAAAAGGTGACAAGTTTAAAGTAGGCGATCAAGAGTACACATTAGAAGATATGGAAACACTTGTAGGCGAAATGAAAAAGAAAAGAATGAAAAAAATGGAAAGCGAAAAAGCAAAACCAGATTACATAGATTTAGACAAAGACGGAAATAAAACAGAGCCGATGAAGAAAGCGGCTAAAGACAAAGAAAAGAAAAAAGTTAAAGAAGGCGCAGAGGAAGAAGCACAATTAGTAATGGCGGCTAAAGACATGGTTGACAAAGTTACTGGTTGGATGGAAGACACAGCGTCAATGCAATCAGAAACAATTTTAGAATTAGGCGATGCAATCAGAGACGAAGAAGGCTCAGAGAAATCAGAATCATTCATAAACGCAGTAAAACCAGCACTAGAATCTTTATACACTTCATTAGAAGCAACAAGAGAAGCACTAACAGGCGGCGTAGCCGTACTTACAGGCGAGAATGCTCCAGACACAATGGGAGCAGATGCTGAAGAACCTGCAATGGAACCAACTACAGATGCAGATGCAGATATGCCAGATCAGTCAGATGACTTTGCGGCAAGTGAACCTGCTTCAGGTGGTGAGGAACCTGCAGACAGAGAAAAGCGAGAACACATAATTAGACTGTCAAGAAGACTTGCTGAAACACTGTCAAAAAAAAAGGCTTAAAAGAGGCCTCCAACAAAGAACTAATACAAGTTCTTAGAAATCTAAAAAGCGACGCAGACTCTCAAGATCAGAAATCATATCTAAGTTTCATCGCGTTGAATAGAATTTTAAATAATGTTGGAGGCTTATCAATCAATTACGATTCATTCAAACAAGCATACGACAATAATCCAACACTTAAAAAAATGATTAAGAACTTTGACCAGAAAGGTGTCACCCTTGATACCAATGCCGAAGGTCCTGATATGCCTACAACAAAAGGCAAACGTACCAAAGGCATAGACGCAATGGCAAAGAGAGCAACCAAAAAACGCAGTTAATTCTTGACATACTTCCAATAGTATTGTAATATTAAAAGATGAGCAGAACAAAAGATCAAATTATCCACGACATTGAATCCGTTATAGACAAGTATATAAAGATGTCTGTAGAGCAACACGGTGGAGCAGTTGCAGTAAAAGAGTTCGATGTTGATACAGGTAAATTAACCATGTTGATGAAAGGTGCCTGTTCAGGTTGTGCGGGTAGCACTGCCACTTTGCAAAAAGGCATAGAGTCAACAATGAAACATTATATTCCTGAAGTTAAACAAGTTGTAGGAGAAGACGATCCAACCAGCACTGTGGATCCTTATTACACGGAGGAATACAATCCATGGAACGGTCCGACGTACGATAATATGTTAGACGAGTTGGATAAATTGTCTACAGAGAATGGTGGCAATATTTCTGAAGACAAAGACAAGAATGAACATTAATCCAATTTTTAGCAGTTTCGTTGCAGTAGAAAATATTGATCTTAAAAATAAAGATGAAGTTGTAAGTTGGTCCAAAGAAGAAATAAGTTTCGACGATACAAAGAATTATAAGTCCACTGGAACCAATCACCTTAACAGGGATGAACCTATCTTAAAAGAACTTGTAGATAAGATAGAACAAGGCTTTAATAATTTACACAATCAGATAGGTTTAAGCAGTGAACATAAACAAATTGTTTCGAGCCTTTGGGTAAACGACGGTAGCAACAATACAGCCATTGAAGCACCTCACAGACACGTGGACGGAATATTCAGTGCAGTGTACTGGCCCATAGCAGATAATGGTTGTGCGCCATTAACTTTTATGAATCCTAATAATCAAATGAGTTATGTTTTTAAAAGTAAATTGATTGAAGTTCATAATCAATTCAATAGTGACATGGTAAACTTGCAACCACAAATAAATCAATGTGTGTATTTTCCATCATGGCTATGGCACTATGTCAGTCATGTGTTAAGTAAAACTAACAACAGAATGAGTTTCGCATTCAATAGTGAAGCAGTAATAAAATAATGTCATTAATAGTAAAACGGTTCGACTACACAAAATTATCACGTACATCATTGGACGGTAAGAGAGTATATGCCTGTCCAGATGGAAATGCAGTTGCAAGTGTGACAACAATATTAGATGCGACCAAAGATAAAACACATCTAATCGAATGGCGTAAAAGAGTTGGAGAAGCGACAGCAAAGAGAATTACAAAAGAAGCATCTGGCATGGGAACACGAATGCACAAATACATAGAAAATTATATCAACGATGGTGTCTGGAGCACTCCAGGATCAAATCCATATTCACAACAGGCATTTAAAATGGCACAGGTAGTTCATGAGAACGCACTTAAAGATGTCAATGAAATATGGGGTAGTGAGGTTGGGTTATATTTTCCTAAAATATATGCTGGGACCACTGACTGTGTAGGACAATACAAAGGAAACCCTTGCATAATTGACTTCAAGCAAACCAACAAGCCTAAAAAGAAAGAATGGGTAGAAGATTACTTCCTACAATTAGTAGCCTATGCAGAAGCACACAACGAAGTATATGGAACAGACATAAAAGAAGGTCACGTGTTCATGTGCAGTAGGAAACTAGATTATCAGCAGTTCGATATTACTCCAACCACATACAATCATTACAAAAAAGAATGGTGGAATAGAGTAGAAGAATACTATATTAAACACGCAGTTTAAAGACTCCACTGAAAGAAGCAAACACTCGATAAATACTCACAGTAGGATTTATTATATGGCTATTGTTTCAATATCAAGAATACAGATTAGAAGAGGTAGAAAAAACCAAGGTTCAGGATTACCACAACTAGCGGGTGGTGAACTGGGTTGGGCAGTTGATACCCAAGAATTATACATAGGTAACGGTGCAGTATCAGAAGGTGCACCAGCAGTAGGTAACAGTAAAGTCCTAACAGAACACGACAATCTATTTGAATTAAGTGATCAATACACTTACAAGAACGGAACAAGCATACAAACAGGTTCCAGTTCAGCAAATCCTGTACAGAGAAGTTTACAATCTAGACTAGATGATCTTGTTAATGTAAGATCCTTTGGTGCAAATGGAGATGGCACTGATCAAACTCTTGCACTACAAAGAGCAATAGATCAATTATTCCTACCTTGGTCAAGCGCCACTGACGCAGACAGTTTAAGAAAAAGAATTACATTAAAGTTAGATGCAGGTTTATATAAAATTAGCAATAGTTTAAAAGTGCCACCATACGTAAACCTAGTTGGCGACGGTTCAGACAAAACTGTGATAGAACAAACTGGAGCATACGCAGTTATAGAAACAATTAACGGCAACGGTATAAATGCACAAACAAGTTCAACTAACCAATCTAACATTATTAAATTAGAAGGAATGACTTTAAAAAGTTATCTAACTAATCCGGCATTGAAATTAAGTAGCACAAAAGACAGTCAATTTATAGATATTAAATTGCAAGGACCATGGACACAAGGATCAGCAATTACTTCAACACAGATTGGATTGTTAATGGAAGCAACATCAACACCTGTAACAACACAAAACAACAACTTTGAAAAACTTAAAGTTGTAGGATTCAGTTATGGAATATTATCTAATCATGATGTTACAAACAATCATTTTGAAGACTGTGTGTTTGAAACTCTTTCATATGGTGTGTACTGGGGCAGAGATACATCACTAGGACAAGTTGCACAGGCAACAGGACCTATCAACAATACAATCACAAATAGCAGATTTACAAACATCGACAAAACAGGTTATTGGGTTAAAGAAGGAAAAGGAAACGTAAGTAAAGAAAACAGTTTTATAAAAGTAGGTAATGATGGCGGTTTAGATACAGCGCCAGTTCATGCTGTAATAAGATTTGATTCAGACAGCAACATTTCTAAAAATGATTTCTTTGCTAGAACAGAATCATTAATGGCTAATACAAGCACCATGACAAACGTTGCATACATACCTGAAGTGCAAGGTAAGTTTAATAATGAATTATCCTTTGTAACAAAATTTAACGTAGGGCAATTAGCATCTGCCACAAGAGTTGCGAAATTACCTGCAGACAATAGCAAACATTATAAGGTAGAATACACTTACAACAGTTCAATAAGAAATGCATTCAGATCAGGCACACTAGACATAAACATAGACAGAACAGTGGACACAGTAAACTTGTCAGACGAATATGACTTTTTAGGTGACACAGCAAACAACACAAACTCAACTAGATTAAACTTTACAGCAAGTTTATCTGACGAGAACTCAGACGGGGCAAAAGAAACATTAATTTTACAGGCAACCAATCCATCATTATCATCAAATGAAAACGCACAAATCATATTTAAAGTTAGAAGTATCTCATAAGCCTAATATATTTTTTGGAACATACGAACAAAGACTAATTGACTGGAAAAATATTAGAAGTATTATCAACGAAGAACAAAATCCTTTAGAAATATTATCTAAAATTTATTTTTACTGTCCTAGAACAAAAACTAAGACAGATGAATTCAAAACTGAAACATGGTTAGAGCCATGGCAGTTGCTTGAAAGAAATGATTACAATGAATTTGACCTTTCATTGTTATTATGTTATACTATAATGATAACAGAACACTTTAAAGACAAAGTTATAGTGATACATAATTGCATATTAAAAGAAAATGAGTCCAACAACCGTAAGTTTAGTTACATAATTGAATTTAACAACCAATTTTTAAACGTAAATGATATGGTAATAATGACCAAAGAACAGTTTGACAAACGTTACGTTCTGCATTATACTCATAATATAAAAAATAAGATAAATATTGATTTAATTTAATAGAATTTAATAGGAAATAGAATACTAATGGAAGTCGCTGAACAAATTATCACTACAAATACATCAAACATTAAAGTACTAAAAAGAGACGGTCGTCTAGAACCGTTAGACATTGACAAAATTCACTTCGTTG
>OCZA010000514.1_pt1 | contig 13310 bp, 16 predicted proteins | sample 1539021 | NCBI WGS metagenome assembly OCZA01 (sample SAMEA2619376, study PRJEB22493) | marine metagenome | biome: marine biome (ENVO:00000447); feature: surface water layer (ENVO:00002042); material: "saline water (ENVO:00002010), including plankton (ENVO:xxxxxxxx)" | depth 5 m | reverse complement strand
AGAACATTACAAATGGAGGATCATAAGAAAGTCCATTGAAATAACTATATGGTGAAAGGTTTCCTATACCGTTTTTACTTACTGTACTAATCCACCCAATTGGACGCGGAACTGTCAGAGCTTTGAAAGGGTTGTAAGGTAATCCGTGATTATTCTTATTTGTTTCATAGTACATTTGCATACTCTTTTTTTTGAACTTAGTTTAGCAAAATTTATAACTTAAAATTTATAATAATTTATTTAACAATTAATTAGAATTATTTAGTTAATCAAATATCTATAATTTTATTATTGATACAAACTCTTAGTTTAAACTTTATAGTATAAATCTGGATTTACAATTCCAGTATCTACGGTAATTTTACATGAAAATCTATCTTCATAATCTTTATTGAAGTTTCTTACATCAGACAAATGCTTCTTCAAGTTTTCTTGATTATTAAAAGTAAAAATACCTAGTCCTTTATCAGGAGTTATATGAAAAGATTTAAATTCTAAAAGCCCATTAAACGTCTTAGGATCAAAATTATCTGCCATATATTGATGTCCAACGTGCATTAACTTAGGGTTTGAATATCTAACACTACAAACAATACAAAACATCATTATCTCCTATTTTATATATAAAATTATTATGTTATTGAGGAATAAATAATATTCAATTTATAAATATAAAATAAATAATAGATTTATTTTGTAGTATCAGATTTAGTTATTTTTCATTATTTTTTCAAATAGAATTATTAAAAAACTAGTAATTTTGTTTCTTAGGTATGACTCCTCTAATGCCACCTCTAGGGTTAGGAGTATCATCCTCTCTTCTAGGAATTATATGAATATGACAGTGAAAAATAGATTGACCTGCATCCTCTCCTATATTCATTCCAATATTGTAACCTGTTATTTGATTATCTAAGTATTTTAGTTCTGTTCTTTGTGTATCTAATATCATTGGTATTTCTTCAAGTTCTGCTTTTGAGCATTGAAAATAACTTACAACATGTCTTTTTGTTATTATTAGTGAGTGTAGTGGAGTAACTGGAAAAGCATCTCTTATTACATAAAAATGTTTATATTCATGAACTATTCTCTCTAGTGGTAAGTTACAAAAAATACAATTACTCAAAATCAATCCTTCAATATATTTCTAATTATATCACTGAATTAAAAATTAATATTAACATTTTTGCTCAAGGAATTTGATAATGTTAGGTGTAATAAGTTCACCATCATGATCTAATGTTTTAAGTTCGTTTACTGCCTCTAAGTAAGTTAATAGTTCAATATTAGATTTTCTTGCTTTTAATAGTTTCAGGCTAAAATCGTGATTAAATTCAGGATGAGCTTGAAGAGTTAGGACTGAATCGCCAATTGAAAAAGAAGCTATATCACAGAATGAGTTACTAGCTAACAATTCTGCTTCTTTCGGAAGTTTAACAACTTGATCTTGATGGAAGAAAATTAAGTTTAATTTATTAAAATTACCTAACAAACTACTATATTTCTTAGTTGTTATTTCTTTTATTCCAATGCCCCAACCTTTTGAAGATTTTGTTACATGTCCACCTAAAGCTTGAGCAATAGCTTGATGTCCAAAGCATATTCCAAGCAAAGGAATTTTAAACTTAACAATTTTATTAATAATATCGAAAAGTTTTTTAATCCATTTATGATTTTCGTAAACTCCGTAAGCGCTTCCAGTTATAATAAATCCATTATAATAAGCTAAATCTTGTGGAAAAATATCTTCGTAAATATTAAAAACATTCACATTCCAATGATTAATTTTATCTTTCAAAAGTAATGAAAACATTTGATCGTATGAAGGGTAATCTAAAATAAGATCTTTGTTTATTGGTCCAGCTTGTAAAATACATAAATTAAACAAAAACAAATTCCTCAGTAGTTTATGTTAGTCATTTGCTTCATCCATATTTATAGAATAATAGTTTTTCAGTCTATGTTTTAGCTTCTAACTTTATGAGTTACTATTTATTGACACCTTTTCCTATATGGGCAACGCCTTCAATTTCCACATATATTTCAGGACTAGCCAAGTTTGAAACTTCGACTAGGGAACAGGCTGGAAAATTGCCTTCAAAGAACTCAGCTCTTGCCTTCCAGACCATTTTGTTATTTTGAATGCGTGTTACGTAAATGGTCAGTTTGGTGAAGTCAGCCATTGTGCCACCAGCTACTTCAATCAAAGCCTTGTGTTTTTCAAAAATGATTTTGGTTTGTTCGTATTCATCCTTACCATCAATCGTTACGCCATCCGCATTTCGTGACGTTAATCCAGCAATGTATGCTATGCCGTCACATACAATACAATTAGACCAAAGCTTGGGTGCAGGTTCGCTCACTTTCGGGCTGGTGTACCGGGTAATCATTTTTAAATCCTTTCATTATACATATCTAAAGTTTAATTAGAAAATCAACTAATTCTGGTTATTAAATTCAGGGTCTATGGGAACTTTGATTCCATTTAGAAGATGATTAGTCCTACCGGCAAGAGACACAATAGATAGAAACTCGGCATATACTTCATCATTCATGCCTTTGGCTCTAGCTGCAGCGGTATGAGAGTGAATACAGTACTCACAACTATTAGCTATAGAAACAGCTGCATAGATAAGTTCTTTGGTCATAGGATCTAAATGACTAGGTCTAGCCATTACTGATTTTACATCATTCCAAGTATTCTCAAGCAAATCTGCATTGAAGGCAAGATAGTACCATAAATTATTTATGAAATCGTTACCACGCGTGGCACGAATATCATCGAAAACAGCTTTTACACGAGGATTAGATTCTGGATTTTGAGGTGGTGATAAAGTGGGCATTAGATAACCTTTCTTTTCGAGAGTTACAATATTTTATCATCTGATTTAATTTTTAGAATAGTATTTATTCAATCCATAATTTAGTCTAAAATAGTAATTTTGGAAAATTATAACTTTTGAGGAATTCATGACTAAACCTAAAATATTTGTGACTGGTGGAAGTGGAAAAGCTGGTAAGCATTTAATCCAATATTTGTTAGAAAAAGGATATTCCGTCGTAAATGCTGATCTTGTTCCACTTGTGATGGATGGAGTAGATAATATAAATTTAGATATAACTGATTCTGGTCAAATCTTTAATGCTTTATCTGGTTATGCAAATATACCAGAACTTAAGTCAGGTGAAGGTCTAAAAAGTTTCAAAGCAGTTGTTCATTTAGCAGCAATACCAAGAATTTTAGTTAAGCCAGACAATGAAACTTTTCGTATCAATACATTAGGCACTTATAATGTTATGGAAGCAGCTACAAAACTAGGAATTAAAAAAATTATCTTTGCATCCTCGGAAACAACATATGGCTTTTGTTTTGCCCAGGGTAATCCAATTCCTAAATGGCTTCCAATTGAAGAAGATTATGAAACAAGTCCTACAGATAGCTATGGGCTTTCAAAAGTGTTGAACGAAAAAACTGGTAAATCTTTTCAAAAAAGAACCGGTATTGATATTTATGCATTAAGAATTGGTAATATAATTGAACCTGATGAATATCATAGATTTGAAGAGTTTTGTGAAAATCCAAGCATAAGATTAAGAAATCTCTTTAATTATATTGATGCAAGAGATTTAGCTCAAGCGATAGAACTGTGTATTAAAAAAGATGGACTTGGTTATGAGGTTTTTAATGTTACCCATAATATTAACTCAGTTAGCTTAACAACTGAGGAAATAATTAAGCAATTTTTCCCAAATGTTAAAATGAGAAGAGATATGGAAAAATATGAGTCAATATTATCTTCAAAGAAAATTAGAGATGTTTTAGGGTTTAACCCGGCACATGATTGGAAAAAATATTTAAAAGGATATTTATAATGATAATTGCAGTTGTTACCTTTAATATAGATAAAGAATTAACTAGTTCAGTTCTAAAAGAGAAGTTTTTAGAAACATCACCCATTTACAAAGATACTCCAGGTTTAATTAGAAAAAACTATATCTGTGATACTTCAAAAAATTTAGCAGGCGGAGTTTATTGTTTTGATAATATAGAGAATGCAAAAAGTTGGTTTGATGAAGATAGGGTTAAATGGATTACAGACAGGTATTCACCACCTAAAATAAAATTTTATGAAAATCCAGTAATAGTTGACAACAATATTGATGAAATAATTTCATAAGAATTTTCCCATCACTGGGGAGACAACCTCCTCACTATTTCATTTTAATCATCTGTTTTTATTACATTCTAAAGACTTAAAGTTTTTCAATCTACAATTTAAGGAGAGAGCCACTCTCCTTGCCAATTAGTCGTCTTTTTGTAATAAGCACGAATATGTTTAGTCCCTAAAAGCAATAGCTGAATTGATTGTATATTACATACCAAAACGGCAAAACGTTTCTGATCTGGGGCATGATCATAGGCAAGGGGGCTTCCAATGACAGTACCTGGACTAGGAATAGTTCCATAAGCTATCCTGGAGTTAGTTGGAACATCTCTCCAGTATGGAATAGTAATGTCGCCAGCCTTAACTTCAACAACAACATCCATCTGAATTTGTAATTGCACTTTTGGTAGCCAAATGTGAATTCCAGCACGTGGGTTCTCCTTAAGGGCCAACATTTTTGAAGAGGCGGTGTCTGTGTGGAACTCTATCTGGTTATTTTTCCTATCGCACCGTCTCATAACTAACGTGCGGGCATTTGGAAAGCCATCCGCACTTGATGTAACAAAGGTAGGGTGTCTAGCAGGCGATTTTTTGTCAGCCTTTCCCCGAGAAATCTGTGCCCAGCCAAAGTCCAAAAAATCATCTAATTTTTGAAAAACTTTCATTTATATAATATTTAAATATGACTATTTAGTATGAGTTGCTTTTAAGATAATAATCCATTCTATTAATTGAACGTATGTTAAAATTCATTTTTTTTCCATTCCGCATTACATCAACTTTAATCATTACTCCATAATTTCCAGAACTCCAGACAGTTTTATAAAAAGATTCTAAATTATTAACTAATTGTCCATTTACTCCTGTTATTACATCGTCTGGCTTAATACCGACTTTGTAAGAAGGTCCATCTTTACTAACTTTAGTAACAACTATTTTACCACTATTATCATCTGAAGATAATCCAATATAAGGATTAACATTTGAAGTTCTACGACCATATCTTACCAAATCTTTCATGATTGGTTTTAAAAGATTAATAGGAACAAACATGTTTCCTGGAGATATTATCTCCGGGCTTACAGCATCTCTAATAAAAAGCGAACCTATTCCCACTATTTCACCTTGGGAATTAATTAAAGGCGCTCCTGCCCAAGCTGGATTATTTGGTAAAGTGTAAATAGGTTTCTCTAAGTAATATTCCCACCAACCAGCGAAAGGCCTTCTAGAAACCATTTTAGCTAAGGAACCAATACCCATAGTTGGTGAAGGAAGTATAAAAATAGAATCGTCCATTTTAATGTTGCTTGAGTCACCTATTTTTAGTGATTTTAATTTTGTTGGAACTATAGGGGAAACTAAACCAAAACCAGTCTCAAAATCGTACGCAATTAATCTTCCAGGTATTTTTTTTCCATTAGATAAGCCGATGGTGATTTCACTCGCCTCAAGAACAATATAGCCAATTGTAAGTATATTTTTATTATCAATTACTACTCCACTACCTTGTCTGACAGTTCCAAGGCTTTTTGAAGTTCTTGCTTCATTAGGAATTATTGAATGAATACTTACAATTGAATTATACAAATCATTGAATTTCTCTTTTTTCAAAATAGTTTCTTGAGCGTATATATTAACGGATATTAGGAAACAAAATTTATAGAAAAAAATTATTATAATCAGGTTCAACTTAGACAATTTTAAATATTCCTTTGCTATATAAGGACTGATAAATATTAGGATATATAAATTTAAAAATTGTCAAAATAATTAGTTTCCCAGTTAAAGATATTATTAGTATATATATTAGTTGCACGAAAAAGGAACAATATAAAATTAGAACTACACCATATCATTTTGGCAACTTCAAAAAAAACTAAACGGCTTTTTAAAGTTACATATGGTTATTTACATATCTGTTTATATTGAACGTTTCTGTAAATTATGGCGGAGGGAACCTCCTCATTATTTCATTTTAATCATCTGATTTAACTAGATTTTATAGAATAATAATTATTCAGTCTACAAATTAGTCTACAACTTACTTTAATTTAGTTTAGATTTGAAAAATTCTTGATGTTAAAAGCTACCCTTATCCTAAAAATTAGATGCTCCTCCAGGCAACTAACTAATGGCCAGATATCAATTATAAAGCCTTAAGTTAATTCTGTCCTTACAACCAAACTTTTTTGTAAAAGTCTCGAATGTCTTTTATTAGAGAAGAGGGTTGCTCAAGAGCTGCAAAATGACCACCTTTGTTCATTTCAGTCCAATGCACTAGGTTAAAAAGCCTTTCCACATAGGACTTAGGAGGCCATGATAAAAACTCTTTTGGATAAACAGCACATCCAGTTGGAACCTCTACCCTTCTGCCATCATTAGAGAGAATTCGTCCTCCTTCTTTAACTCTGCCATAATAAATCCAAGATGACGTATTAAATGATTTAGTTAGAATATAGATCATAATATTGGTTAATAAATCGTCTTTTTGGTATGTCAAATCTAGACTTCCATCTTTTAAATCAGACCAATGGTAAAATTTTTCTACTATCCAAGCAGCTACACCTAATGGGCTTTCCATCATAGCGTAACTAAGTGTTTGAGGTTTTGTACTTTGTATAGCAAAATATCCACTTTGAGAGACATAATCTAAATTAAATTGCTTTTCCCAACTTTTTTCTTCCTCTGTTTTTGGCCCATCTATATGTCTTGCTGGAAGCATGTTAATATGAATACCTTTACAATTTTTTGAGTGATCAAAACCAAGCCATGTAGAAATTGCACTACCCCAATCACCTCCTTGAGCAACATATCTTTCATAACCAAGGTTTTCCGTCATAAGTTTATTAAAAATCTCAGCAATTCTTCTTGGTCCAATCGGATTAGCCGGTTTCCCAGAAAAAGCAAAACCAGGAATAGAGGGAGCAATAATATCAAAACAAATTTCGTCTTTATTCCCATATTTTTCTGGTTCACAAAGTGGTTCAATGATTTCCAGAAATTCAACTATTGAGCCGGGCCATCCGTGAATTAAAATTAACGGGATAGCCTTCGGGGAAGAAGATTTTTTAAAAATGAAATGAATATCAATATCATCTACTTTTGTAATATAATTAGGCTGTTGATTTAATCTGAACTCCTGAGATTCCCAATCATATTTCTTGGTCCAATAATCAGCTAAATTCTTCATGTAATCTATATTTGTTCCAAAAGACCAGCCACCTTCTTTAGGCATTTCATGCCATGGAAACATTTCAACTTTTTCTTTAATTTCCACAATTCTTTGTTTGGGATAGGATATTTTAAAAGGGTCTATTTTCATTTTAAAAATAAAAGTCTGATAAAAGTTAATGATATAAATATTTAATTGACATTCAAGCGGAATAATTCTTCTACATGGATTTTTGCACAATCAATTAATTTAAAATCAACATTGTCTGATCGATAAATCAAGGCTAGGTCAGTCCCTCCAAGCATTATTGCATCGACCTTATTCTTACTAAGAAATTGATTACATGCTTTTTCAAATATTTCTTTTTGTTCATTATTTGCACGACCCAAAGTTGCCATTTCTGCATATGCTTCGTGCACTTTATCTAAAAGGTTATCCTCTGGTATAAATACTTCGGCTGATGTTATCATTGAATAAAATTTTGACACCATAACTGGTTTGGTACCAATGATGCCAATTCTTTTATAGCCCCTGCGTTTAATTTCTTTTTGCACACAGGACAAAAGGTCTACCACTGGCAGCACAGATTTTTCTTTGAACTTTTCAATACAGAAATGACCAGCGATAGAAGTAATAGCGACAAAGTTAGCTCCTGCTTTTTTTAGTCTTAGCGTTAAATCATTATAGATTGCTACTTGTCCATCTTTGTTATCGTCCATCAAATTTTTAATTAGAGTTGGGGCATCCGCGTGTACAATCGTCATATCCAAATCTTTTTCTTCGGATGCAAATTTTTCTATCAAACTCCGATAGTAAAAATCCGTTGCAGCAGGCCCAATGCCACCAATCAAACCAATTTGCATACAAATTTTCTCCACATAATATATCTGATTTTAAGCATATTTATTGATTATAAAATATAAATATAAATATAAATATAAATAAATAATTTATCTTCAAATATGTTATTATTTATTATTTACCTATCTGATTAAATTGAATTAAATTAGGATAATATTATGAAAGAATTAAATTCAAAAACACAAAAAATAATATTTGTCATTCAATGTAGTATCAAATCTGATGCTAATGAATTTCTAACATGGTCAAAAGAACGTGCTGCAAAATATGTGTTTAATTTAAAAGAAGAAAAAACTATAAGTTATGAGTGGCATTTGTCTGATGATAATTCAGAAGCAACATTAGTAGAGTCATTTATTGATAGTGATGGTGCAATGCAACGTTTGAACAACCATATGTCAAGCCCTATAGCCGAAGAAGTAACGCAACATGTTGACATTAAAGAATGGCTAGTTTTTGGCAATTCTAAACAAGATTTAATTGACGCACTAACTCCTTTTGGTGCCAAGTTTAAAAGGCAACATTGTGGATTTAATCAATGAATTGAATACTAAAGCTTTTGATGTATTGCGAGACACTTTTGGCTACTCCTCATACAAATATGAGCAAAAAGAGATTATAGAAACTGTTCTCTCTGAAAATCATACCCTTGCTATCATGCCTACTGGTGCAGGTAAATCATTGTGTTATCAAATACCAGCAATTATTTCTTCAAAGAAAACTATAATTATTTCACCGCTAATTTCACTTATGGATGACCAGATTTCAGCATTAAAAGAGTGTGGGGTTCAAGCAGAGAAAATTCATTCTGACTTATCTTATAGCGAAAGAATTACATCTTGGAAAAACTTCAAAAATGGAAATTCAAAAATTATTTATATGTCACCAGAAAGACTTATGACAGAAAATATTATTAACGATTTAAAAACCATGGAAATAGGTTTGTTTGTCATAGATGAAATTCACTGTGTATCCAAATGGGGCCATCATTTTAGACCTGATTATAATGCATTATCAAAATTGAAGTTATTATTTCCAAATAGCAATATTATTGGGTTTACTGCAACAGCTGATAAATCAACCAGATTAGATATTCTTGAAAAGATATTCAATAAAAACGTTAAAGTATTTATTGCAAGTCTAGATAGGCCCAATTTAAGCCTTTCAATAAGTCAAAAAACAAATTGGAAAGCTCAGTTAATTGAATATTTAAATCCAAGAAAAACACAATCAGGAATAATTTATTGTTTATCAAAGAAAAAAACTGAGGAAGTCACTTCATTTTTAATTGATAAAGGCTTCAACGCTAGCACCTACCACGCAGGATTGGATGGTCAAGTAAGAAAAAATGTACAAAACAAATTTATGACTGATCAAGCACACATTGTTGTAGCCACAATTGCATTTGGAATGGGCATTGATAAACCAGATATTAGGTTTGTTATTCATTTAAATCTTCCAGGGAGCGTTGAAGCTTATTCTCAAGAAATAGGTAGAGCAGGCCGGGATGGCAAAGCATCTGATACATTGTTAATTTATGGTTTAGATGACTTAGTTATTAGAAGAAGAATGATAGATGAAAACATTTCTGAAGAAAAATTCAAATTTCATGAAAATAAACGATTAGACTATTTATTATCTTATTGCGAAACTCCTGAATGTCGTAGAAAAGTTTTATTAGGATATTTTGATGAAAAGTCAGAAAATTGTAATAATTGCGATAACTGCCTTAACCCACCAGCACTAATTGATGGTACAATATTGGCTCAAAAACTTCTTTCCACTATATATCGAACTGGTCAGTTTTTTGGTCAGGTTCATATTATTAATGTACTTAGGGGATCAGAAGATAAAAAAGTATTTGATAAAGGTCATCAAAATCTTTCTGTTTATGGAATAGGAAATGACAAATCTAAGGAATTTTGGCAATCATTTCTAAGACAGATGCTTGCTTATGGGCATTTAAAAATAAATTTTCAGAAATATGGTGCAATTCAAATTACTAATACAGGTGTTGATGTTTTAAAAAATAAAAATAAATTTATGTATAAAGATATTCCTATAAAATCTATAAAAGAAAATACTAAAGCTCCAAAATATTTAAATAGAGATCTAACAGACGTAGATAGTGCTTTGTTAAACAACCTAAAGTCATTAAGACTAGATATTGCAAAAAAACAAAATCTCCCTGCATTTACTATATTTCACGATAGTACACTAATTCAAATGTCACAAAGAAGACCAAAAAATGAGATAGATATGCTTGAAATAGACGGAGTAGGGCCAACAAAATTAAAAAAATATGGTTTGATATTTATTGATTTAATTTCCAAGCACTCAAAGCACCCATGAACAAAGAACCACGGACCAATGTCCATCTATGACTGTAATAAAGGGTACTGGAAAGTTGTGTTTTATTAGTTTAAGTTACAATATTTTATCATGTAAGCTATTTAATTAAATAATTTCCTACAAAATAATCCTATACTCTTTATTGCCTCTTCCGCATCTTTTAAAATATGTGCGCTTCCATGCCATCCATGAAACATATCTTTCCAAACTTCAATTTGCACATCTACTTTTGCTTCTTTTGCTCTTTCTACAAATCGTTTACTATCATCCAACATTGTTTCAGCAGAACCAACTTGAACTAGTATAGGTGGCAAACTAGATAAATCACCATAAAGTGGAGATGCTAAAGGAGTATCGCTTGGAGTTTTAGAAAGGTATAAGTTAGCCATTCTATCCAGATATTTTTTACTAATTACCGGATCAATATTTGCATTCGTAATCATTGTTTTACCTGATTGAGAAAGGTCTGTCCAAGGACTTAAAGCAACAGCACCTCTTGGCTGGAAACCATTATTTTCTTTAATTTTCAGCAGTAATGCTAAACATAATCCACCACCAGCAGATTGCCCACTAACAATAATATTTTTAGGTTTCAAGCCCTCTTTAATAAGCCAATTATAAGCTGTATATGTATCATCAATAGCAGCTGGAAAAGGATGTTCTGGAGCTAATCTGTACTCTATTGATAAACATCTTACTTTAGCTTCAGCAGATATCCTTGCAACGGTTGCACGTGTTGCAGCAATTGAGCCTCTATAGTATCCACCGCCATGAATAAACATGAATGTTTTGTCAGTATCAACTTCTCCACATGTAATCCATTCTGCGTAAACATTTTCAGCTAGTATTCTTTCGAATTTAGTATTCTCTGGTAAAGGAATTAAAGAACCAGCAATTCTAGTTTCTTCTCGCAACTGATTAATAGTTTTGTTTTCTGTGTATGGATTCTTTCGTTTTGCATCGATAATATCTTTAAGAACTAAGTTATCAGTCATTCTTTATTATTACTCCTCAGTTCTCTTCAATCTTATTAAGCTCAACTCTAGCTTGCCAAACAAATACACACTCTTCACAACGTTCTGTTGCTTTTCTAATAGCCCTATAAGCAGGGTGTTTCTTGCACCCTTTAGCAAGTATCTTGAGTAATTCTATTTGTTTTTGTTCTTTGTGTAGTTCAAATTTAGAATTATTCATTTTTCATATTCAACTATTTAATTCATTCAATTAATTATATTTTTTTAGAAAATTTATGTTCTCATCCAACACTTTGTTAAAGCACTCTGATCTAGGATAAAGTAAACCAAAATGTCCACCATCAATCTTAACAATATCTTTTGGAGCATTTATTAGTTTATAACACTTTTCCATAACTATTGGATTTGCCCTCCAGACTTCATCATCTAATGCATATATTACTAAAGTTGGACATTTAATAAATTTCACAAGATAAGATGGAAGAGGTTTTACAGGCGTTTTTAAAGTGACAACTGTTATCCAATTTTTCCAATTTGAATTAGGCATTCCACCAAATTCAATAAACCATTTATATGCTTGAGGAAAATTCAAAAATGATGGTTGTACTTCTGGGAATGGTGACACCATTGGTAATGGTCCAATGACATCCCTTTCAAACTCATTTAGATTTGAATTAAAATAAATATTTTTTAATTTTTTTAAATATTCATCTCCTTGATCATATTCAAAAAACTGATCGCCAATTGCTGTAGTTTGAATAATTAAAGAAGAAACTCTGCTGTCAACAACAGATACTAACATTGCAACCCAACTAGAAAAACTATCTCCCCAAATGTTTATTTTATTATTATCTATATTTGGTTTTTTTTCTAAAAAAGATATTGCGTCTCTATATCCTCTTGCTTGTTTCCAGAGTTCAATTTCTACTCTGGGGTCTCCATCACTTGAACCTATACTGGGATGGTCATAAACTAAAACAGCAAAACCTGATTTGCTTATTTCATAAGCGTAATCAATAACAGCCATATTATATGTAGCAGAAGAACCATGGGTCATAATTAACACTGGTAAATTTACATTTTCTTCTGGAGTAATTAACTTTCCCCTTAAGGTTATCCCATCTGACTTGAATTCTATATTTTCAATATTTAAATTGGATTTTTTGTTATTCATGGAGTTTACACTTCTTTTAAAATTAAAATTACCCGGCCGTAAATTAGTAATTTTTCATAAAATTGACATTAAATAGAATTAAACGTATTTCAAATTAAATTACATACCACTCACTCCACCATTCTATCCTTGAAGCCTGGTCAATGCTCCATGGACTGCGGTCAATGAGCAGACCACCCCTTGACCAAATATCAACCTTGACTAGGAAAAGGGAGGGGGACTGGTAACTACAAAAGATATTATTCATATAAGTCATTGTTTTATGTGCGTTAATATTATTTCTGATATTTTAAAATAGTTTCCAAAATAGTGTCCATTAAAGTTTCATTTCAATCTCTTCAAAATCCAAGAATAATATATGTGTTGATAGATATTTATATTTGAGGTTTCTAAAAGACTAAATTTTACAAATTTTAAAAATTAATTAACATAATAACTAATTGCTAAATCACTCAAAGGAGATTTGAATGTTTAATAAATTAAAATTTAGTTTATTTCTTTTAATACTTTCAATTAATCATGCTGCATTTGCAACGAATACAGGATATGATGCCACTAACTTTTTCTTTGGATTAAATTCAGGGTCCCAAAATTCTGCTTTTGGAACTAAT
>OCZA010000513.1_pt1 | contig 13325 bp, 13 predicted proteins | sample 1539021 | NCBI WGS metagenome assembly OCZA01 (sample SAMEA2619376, study PRJEB22493) | marine metagenome | biome: marine biome (ENVO:00000447); feature: surface water layer (ENVO:00002042); material: "saline water (ENVO:00002010), including plankton (ENVO:xxxxxxxx)" | depth 5 m | reverse complement strand
TTCTATGATACTTTTAAAAGTGTCGATAAGTTATATGAGAGTAATGAAAATGTTTTATTTGTTACCCATCAAGACACGATTAGATCATTTATGTTTTATAAATTAGAGTCTGACAATTTTAATATGGACAAACCAAGCCACTGTGATTTGCAATATATTGAAAAGAATGATTTAAAAAAATATATTAACCCTGTCTAGGTTAGTATGTTATAAAGAATAATTAAAAATAACCCAAATGATGACGTAAAGCTTATCACCCCTATCAAAGGCTCAATAGATCTTAAAAATCTTGAATCTACTTTTTTGAGATACAAAATAACAAAGTATTTACTCATTAAAAAGGACAACAATCCAGCGGCAATGAAATAAACAAAACTAAATAATGAAAGCCAAGGATTTACAAAATTCATCTTCTATTACAATAATGTTGAAAATGGTTTTTAGTAAAAAATTTAAATTTATAATTTATTTACTCGTTTTAAGTCTGTCTATTTATATTGGTTTTATTCTTGGAAATACATTCTGTTCAACAAATTGCACTTACACTATTGCTTTAAATATATTGATTACAAATATTGTAATGGTTGGTGGTGTGTTTACTTTAATTAGATTGTCTGAAAAATCTATAACTGAATGGAATGATGACAAATATTATGAAAAAGATTGAAGGGTTTTTATTAGCTTTTCTTTATTATCTGAAGTTACATCCTTGTGAAAAACAAATCTAATCACCTTTTCTCGAAGATAACCTGCTTTAATTTCGTTATCAGCTAAATATTTTAAAAACTCATCTGAATTACTCAAAGTGTCAAAGTTTAACAAAATCATATTTGTTCCTTTATAAGCTACAGACTCTAAACAGTCTATTTTGTTCTCTATATTTTTAATTACGGTAAATACCTCTTTCGCCATTTTATGATCTGCAATAAGATTGCTTCTGTTTTCTAAAGCATATTTTGCAGCAGAGGCGATAATCCCGACTTGCCTCATTCCTCCACCAATTTTTTTTCTATATTCACGTGAATTGGCAATAAAATCTTTTGACCCCAATAACATTGACCCAATAGGAGCACCAAGTCCTTTTGAAAAACAAAACGTTAAACTGTCACAATATTTTCCATAATTAGCTTTTGTGTTTTCTTCCAAAATTGCGTGCCATACTCTTGCTCCGTCAACATGAAGCTTTAAATTATTTGATTTTGTAAATTCAGATAACTTCTTTATGTTTTCAAATGGAATTATTGTGCCTCCTGAAGCAAGATGAGTATTTTCAATTGCAACCGTACTTATCTTAGGTTTGTAATATGATGATTTAGAAATCTGTGAAACTATATCATCTAGATTTAAATCACCATCATTATGACTTACATTTCTAAACTGAATTCTTGATAAAAATGAAGCTGCCCCATGTTCATAATTTTTAATATGTGAATCTTGAGTTGTTATTACTTCTTCTCCAGGATTTGTATGGTTTAGTAACGAAATTTGATTTCCCATCAATCCAGAAGAAACAAAGAGTCCAGATTCAAATCCTAGTAAATCTGCTGCAAATTCCTCAAGTTCATTAACTGTTGGATCTTCTTTATACTCATCGTCACCAACTTCAGAATTTACAATTACTTCCAACATTTCTTTTGAAGGCTTTGTAACTGTATCAGATCTTATATCAATCATTTTTTTAATTTAAGCAGTATTTACTGATATCATCAATCTGATCTTTAAAAGTTTTGTTTTCACTTAAAGCATATATAATTTCTATGTTTTCATTTAATTCTTTTCCCGAAAACTTTAAGTTTTTTGTACAGTAACTAATTTTTGACTCATTGATATTAGCTTTTTTAAAAAGGTCTATCTTATTCTTAATATTTTCAAGACTTCCCTGCCATTGATTTAATCCAATCGAATATTTTAAACAAAGATCAAAGAAAAATTTTGAATTGCCGCCGAGTATTATATTTACTTTATTTTCATCATATATTTTATGACTTTGAATTTTACAAATTATATCTTCAATATTATTTTTAAAAATTTTATTTTTCTTTTCATATTTTTCATCTCCAATTCCTAAACCAAAGTTAAAATTTTTAATTTCCATAAATTGATAAATATAATCATTTAGTAAAATATCTTTTTTTCTCTTTCTTACATTTAACACCATGGAGCCGATTTCAAAATTTTTATTTACTTCATTTAATTTGTTAATAGCTTCCTTAATCTCATACACAGGCTTGCTTTTTATTTCAGGATTTTGATAATGGTCAAATACATAAACAGATTTAATTTCAAGATTATTTAAAATATCAATTTTTTTTAAATACTCATCCTCAAAGAATGAACCATTTAAAAGTAAGGACTTATTATTCACTATTTAAAGCTAGTAATGCTGCACCTAACAAGCCTGAATCTTCTCGTGCTTTACTTAACTTAATAATTGGAAAACTTCTATTTGGGAAATCAAAATTTTTTTTAATATATTTATCAATTAAAGGAATAAAATTATATGGGTTTTTTGTCATACTCCCACCTATAACAAATATTTCATTATCAAATAATTCAAATAATGATACTAAGGCAAGAGACGTTTGTACTATTATCTCGTCTCTAGCAAGCTTTTCATGATCTTCAAGATCAATTGATTTGTCAAATAAAAGGGAGCCTACTTTTTCTTCAGAAAATATTTTAGATAGTTGTGTATTTTGATTTTGTTCAAACAGTTCTTTACATTTCTTTGTCCATGCTCTGGCGGAAATTACATCTTCTAAATAGGAATTTTCATTAATTAAGATGCGCCCTATTTCACCAGCATTGCCACTGCCTTTAAAGATTTGAGAATTATGTATGATCCCCCCTCCTATTCCAGTACCAAATGTAAGCATTATTAAATTTTTATAATCATTTTTAAAATGTAGTAAATATTCAGAATATGCAGCTAAATTTCCGTCATTCTCCAAATAAATTTTTTTGTCTTTGATTAATTCGAGCTTTTTGAAATCAATAGAAAATTGCATATTGGTGCCATATTTAAAAATATGATTATCATTATCTACAAATCCTGGCATGCCAAGAGAGACTTGTTCCGTTTCATTAGAAAATCTATCGTGAATTTTTTCTATTAGTGAAAGAAAGGATGACTCTTTTTTAGGTGTATCCTCTATAAATTTTTCTTTAATTTTGAGTTTTTCATTCACAAGACCACCTTTTATTGTGGTTCCGCCAACATCAAGTGCTAAAACGTTCATATGCTTAAGGTTTCAATGTCTAAATAATTACTACTTGATCGAAAATAACCAACATTAATACACTTTGTTAAACCAATTTTCCATTCATAGGCTTTCGGTTGATGAACATCACCAAAAATAGAAAATTTTGGTTCTTTATCTTGTATGAATTTCTTTAAACTTTTCCATCCTTGTTCTTTTTTATTTGTTATAACATCTGTAATAAGTTCATCAACATATGGCGGCGCATGTGAACATATAATATCAATATCTCCTAAATTTTCTAATTTAGATTTAAATTCCTCTTCTGGTATTTCCCCTCTGGCATTAATTGGTGTTGGTACTCCTCCACCAGCAAAGCCAATTTTGAAACCTTTATAATCCAAAATCTCTCCATCAATATTCGTTACATTATTTGTTTTTGTTTCTTCAAGTATCTTCAACGAATCTACATTTCCTGGAATAAGAAATACTTCGAAATTTTTAATTTTATCAAAAACTTCCCTGTATTGTCGATAAATAGATTCCTCAATTTTTGTTTGTTTTACTTCCCTGTCTTTTGAAAATAGTTCATTCCACAATTCTTTTCTTCTTGTAAAATCATGTTTTTTTCTAAGTTCCACAAGTTTGGTTACACTTTCTTCCCCAAAAACATCTTTTGCTATACCATCACCATTTCTGTAATCAATCCAGTTAATTAAATCACCTAATATTACTAATGGACCTTTGCCTGATGGAAGATTTTCTAAGGAGTCTAAACCATGATGTACGTCAGAAATGAATATCATTAATACTATGAGGTAACTGCGCCAGTATCAGCTCCTGATACTAGTTTAGAGTATTTGTTCAGCACTCCAGATTTATATCTTGGTTCAGGCAAAACATAATCTTCAAGTCTGGAAACTACTTCGGATTCACTTATTTCAAGATTGAGCTCTCTCTTTGTAAGATTAAGAGTAATTACATCACCATTTTTACAAATCGAGATAGGTCCATGATCAAAACTTTCAGGAGTAACATGTCCAATGCATAAACCTGTTGTTCCCCCAGAGAATCGACCATCGGTAATTAACAAAACATCCTTGCCAAGACCAGCACCTTTTATAGCAGCAGTTATCTGGAGCATCTCTCTCATTCCAGGACCTCCTTTGGGTCCTTCATTTCTAATTACTACGACATCCCCTTTATTTATTTTGTTGTTAAATAAAGCATCAATAGCATCTTGTTCACTTTCAAAGACATTAGCAGGACCAGAAAATTCATTAATCTCTATACCTGCTGTTTTCACAACAGATCCTTTTGGTGATAAAGAACCTTTAAGGATTGCAATTCCGCCTTCACTCGCAATCGGATTATCTGGAAAATATACTACGTCTTGATTAGTGGGTATTTCAATATTCTCTAAGTTCTCACCAACTGTTTTTCCAGTAACAGTCAAACAGTCAGGATTTATTAATTTATTTTCAAGTAAAATTTTCGAAACTACTGGGACTCCCCCAATTTTATCTAAATCAACCATATGATATTTTCCGAATGGTTTCATATCAGCAATATGTGGAACCTGTCTTCCAATATCATCAAAAGTGCTTAAATCTAGGTTTACACGAGCTTCATAAGCTATACCTAATAAATGTAATACTGCATTTGTACTTCCACCTAACGCCAAGACTGTTGTGATTGCATTTTTAAATGCATCAATAGTCATGATATCTCGTGGTTTAATGTCATTTTTAAGTAAGTAATTTAATTGAAGTCCTGACTCTTTTGCAGCATCTCTTAATCGGTCATCCTCCGCGGGTATTGATGCTGTCCCTGGTAAGCTCATCCCTATAGCTTCGCCAACTGATGCCATTGTGTTTGCTGTGAACATTCCAGCGCAGGAACCTTGCCCAGGACATGCATTACATTCTATTTCGTATAATTCTTCTTCAGATATCAAGCCTTTATCAAATGCCCCAATGCCTTCAAAAACATCCACAATTGAAATATCTTTTCCTTTATATACTCCAGGAAGGCTGCTGCCACCATATAAAAATATTGCTGGCCTATTTATTCTCGCTGAAGCCATCAACATGCCGGGTAATGATTTATCACATCCCGCAATAGTCACCATTCCATCAAATCTTTCAGCATGCATTACCAATTCAACTGAATCAGCAATTACTTCTCTTGAAACCAATGAAGCTCTCATACCTTCGTGGCCCATTGAAATACCATCTGAAACAGCAATTGTTGAAAATATTAATCCTGCTGAATCAGCTCCATTTACACCCTCTTTTGCAAAATTTGATAATTCTGGTCCTGTTAAATTACATGGTGTAACTTCATTTCCTGCAGAAACTATTCCTACTTGAAATTTATTAAAGTCATCATCATTTAAACCAACTGCTCTCAACATTGCTCTTGCAGCTGATTTTTCGATACCTTGTGTTACGTCATCAGAAAACTTTGCCATAGATTAAGAATAGATAAAAACCATTACAATATCACTTTTTTAATCTTTCAAATTCTTTTTTTACATCACTTGAAACTTCTTTTTTAATGAAAGACTCTTCATTTACTTTGTCTAACATGCCAATTCTCCATAAAGCCCATATTGAATATAGCCTTATAATATCTGAATCTGAATCTAGTAATTTGATAAATAATTCGTGACTGTTTTCATCTGGATTATTAGCAAGTGCAATAATTGCATTTCTTTTTAGGTAATCTCCATTCCTTTGAGGTACATAAAACCACTCAAATTTTGAAATTAAATTATCTTTATCCATATTTATTATTTTTTCCAAATCAACTTCTTTTGTTTGTTTTAAACTAATAAATTTATTTTGTCCTGGTGGACATGATGTGAGGCAATCATCACATCCATAAAATCTATTTGCAATTTTCGTTCTTATTTCATGTGGAATTATTTCTGGAGATTGTAGCCAGTAAGATATACATTTTCGAGAATCAATCTTGTATTCATTATCTAATGCTCCAGTTGGACAAGAAATTTGACACATGTTGCAATTTCCACATGAATATGATTTAGCAACTGGAGTTTCAAATTTCATTTCAACGTACAAGTTACCAATTAATTGCCATGGGCCAATACTTGGTGATAACATCATTGAGCTTTTACCTTGCCATCCCAATCCAGACCCTTCAAAAAATAAACGATCATAATGACTTGGACTATCGATAAATTCTTGAGTTCGTAAATCTAAAGTATCAAAATGATCTTTAAGTTTTTCTATAAACTTCTTAATTGGTTTGTAATAATCATCTATTGCAAACCGTGCAATTGAACCTTTTCCAGTTGATGTAGATATATTTGTAGAATATATTTCACCATAGTTGTAACTAATAATGATACAAGACTCTGCCCATGTAAATTTGTCACCTAATCCTGAATAATCAGGATTAGAAAATGTAAATTTCATATTTGCATGTTTTTGCTGATCTTTAACTTCCTTAATCCTTTGAGATTTATTTTCATAGGATGGGATATCAACTGTTGAAATTTTTATATTTTTAGGTATTTCAATATTATTTTTGTTTAAGTAATTAATTACATTTAGGTCTTTCATTTTTATCAGCATTAACTATAGTTATACTTAATGAAAATAATTCAAAATTTAAATTCTTTACTAGTATTAGTGCTTATGTAGCGCTCATTAGCTAGTATTGAGCGCCTCCCCAAATAGGGAGGTTTTTTTTTGGGAAAGATATGAGTGAAGAAAAATTAAGTGGTGCTGAACTTGTTGTAAGAAGTTTAGAATATATGAATATTTCTACTATTTTTGGCCTACCTGGCGGAGCAATATTGCCTGCATATGATCCGTTATATGACAGTCCAATAAGACATATATTAGCTAGACACGAACAAGGATCTGGGCACATGGCAGAAGGTTATGCCCAAGCAACTGGTGAACTTGGTGTAGTAATTGCTACATCTGGACCAGGAGCTACTAATTTGATAACACCCTTAACAAATGCACTAATGGACTCTACTCCACTATTAGCAATTACCGGACAAGTTGCTTCAGAAGCAATTGGAAATGATGCATTTCAAGAAGCATATACAGTAGGTTTGACAATGGCCGCAACTAAGCATAATTATTTAATTACTAATGCAGAAGAGATTCCTCAGATATTGCTCGAAGCAAGACATATTGCTACTACTGGTAGGCCTGGACCTGTTTTAGTAGATATACCAAAAGATATATTAAATCAAAAAGTTGAATGGATTGAACCAAAATTAATTGATTTGCCAGGATATAAACCAACTTTAGAACCAAATCCAAAAATGATTAATCAGGCAGCAGATTTAATTAAGAAAGCAGAAAAACCGATACTTTATGTTGGTGGTGGAATAATACATTCAAAAGCAAATGAAGAATTATTTGAGCTCGCTACAAAATTTCAAATACCAGTTGTAACAACATTAATGGGTAGAGGTGCTTTCCCCGATGGAAATGAACTATGTTTTGAAATGCCAGGTATGCATGGAAACTATACAGCCACAACTTCCATACAAAAATCAGATCTCTTAATTGCCATCGGTGTGAGGTTTGACGATAGAGTCACGGCTAATCCTAAATTTTTCGCACAAAATGCTAAGGTAATTCATGCTGATATTGACCCTGCTGAAATTGGAAAAATAAGAGAACCTGAAGTTCCAATTGTAGGTGATGCTAAAAGTGTTATCACTGGCTTAATTGAAAGGTTAGAAGGGTCAGATTTAAAAACTACTGATTGGATAAACGAACTTAATCAAATGAAAAAAGATTATCCTTTGTCATACATCCAGGAAGAAAAAGGCCCACTTAAGGTTCCATTTGTTCTGGAAGAGCTTCAAAAATTATCTGATGAAGATGCAATAGTTGTCTCGGGAGTTGGCCAGCATCAAATGTGGATATCACAACATTGGAATTTTACTCAACCTAATACATGGTTAAATTCAGGAGGGCTAGGAACAATGGGATATTCACTTCCTGCTGCAATCGGTGCCCAAGCTGCTTACCCTGATCGGCAAATTCTAGCATTAGATGGTGATGGATGCTTTCAAATGACATGTCAGGAATTGATTACTGCTTCTACAGAAAATATTCCAATAAAAATTGTTGTTTTTAACAACGGAAATCATGGAATGGTTAGGCAATGGCAAAAAATATTTTATAAAAACAGATTTTCTGCATCAGAATTAACGCATCATACTCCAGACTATGTTGCACTTGCAGAATCAATGGGCGCTACAGGATTGAGAATGATTGAAAAATCTGATGTGAAAAAAGTTTTTGAAAAAATGTTAGAAATTAATGACAAACCCGTTCTGGTTGAATGCATTGTTGATCCAGAGGATATGGTGTTTCCAATGGTTCCAGCCGGTGGAAGTAATGATGTAGTTATATTAAATGAGGATGATCTAAAAAAATTATGAGTGAAAGAATATTAAGTGTTCTCGTTGAAGACAAACCTGGCGTATTAGCAAGAGTTGCATCAACTATATCTAGAAGGGGTTTTAATATTAACTCTTTAGCTGTTGGACCAACAAATATTCAAGGCAGGTCGAAAATGACAATTGTTACAGAACTTGAGTCAGTTGAACAGGTAAAAAAACAATTGAACAAGCTTATCAATGTAATAAAGATTGTTGAACTTGATCCTGAAAATACAATAGAATCAGAAGTCCTACTTCTTAAAGTATCTATAAATAAGGACACTCAAACTTCAGTCATTGAAAAGGCTTCTCTATCTGGTGCAAAATCGGTTGATGTTGGATCTGATTATGCAGTTTTTGAAATGACTGGAGCATCAAAAGATTTAGATAAACTTGAAAATTTGCTTAAACCATTTGGAATTATTGAAATGATTAGAGGTGGAAGAATAGCCATCCAAACAAAATTGTAGGAGGATAAATGTCGACAAAAATAATATACGATGAATCAATTGATATAGAGATGATTAAATCAAAAAACGTAAGTGTAATAGGATTTGGTAGCCAAGGACACGCGCATGCTCTTAATCTTCATGATTCAGGTGTTAATGTAACAGTTGGTTTAAGAGAAAATTCCTCATCATTTAATAGAGCCAAAGAAATGGGTCTTAATGTCGATAATCTTGAAAATGCAACAAAAAATGCTGACATAGTAATGCTTCTTCTTCCAGACCAATTGATGGCAGATGTTTACGAAAAAGACATTGCACCATTTATGAAAGATAATTCAACATTATTTTTTGCACATGGTTTCAATATTCACTTTGGTGAAATCGTTCCTCGTGAAGATATATCCATAGCTATGATCGCCCCAAAGGGTCCAGGCCATTTATTAAGAAGAACCTACGAAGAAGGTTCTGGAATGCCTTGCCTTGTTGCAGTTGAAAAAGACTTGTCCGGAAATACAAAAGAGATGGCTTTATCATATGCTTCCGCAATAGGTGGTGGAAGGGCTGGCGTATTAAACACCACTTTTAAAGAAGAAACTGAAACTGATTTGTTTGGTGAGCAAGTCGTTCTCTGTGGTGGACTTACCGAACTAATTCGGAATGGATTTGAAACATTGGTTGAAGCTGGTTACCAGCCAGAAAGTGCTTATTTTGAAACTCTTCATGAAGTTAAATTAATTGTTGATCTGATGTATGAAGGTGGTTTTGAATGGATGAGACATTCAATCTCTGATACAGCTGAGTATGGTGATTTTTCAAGAGGATCAAGAATTATTACGGATGAAACAAAAAAAGAGATGAAAAAAGTTTTGGAAGAAATACAGTCAGGAGCTTTTGCTAAAGAATGGATGTCTCAAGCTCGTGAGGGATCTCCATACCTTAAGCAGGAGCGCGAAAATGCTTCAAAACACCAGATAGAAAATATTGGTAAAGAATTAAGAAATATGATGCCATTTTTAGATGCTAAAGATATAAAAAAGGATATATGAGTTCAGATCAATTAGTAATTTTTGATACTACTTTAAGAGATGGTGAACAAAGTCCGGGAATTGCTTTAACACCCTCTGAAAAACTTCTCATTGCTCAACAATTAGAAAAACTTAAGGTAGATGTGATTGAGGCTGGATTTGCAGCTTCCTCCCCTGGCGACTGGGAGGGAGTTAATCTAATTGCGAAAAATATAAAAAATTCAACCATTGCTTCTCTAGCTCGTTGCGTACAAGAAGATATTGAACAAGCTTATGAAGCTATTAAACCAGCCAATAATTCAAGAATACATGTCTTTACATCTACTTCTGATATACATATGGAACATATGCTTAGGAAAACTAAGGATGAGGTTTTAAAAGATGCAAAAGAATCAGTAAGGTTTGCAAAAAAACTTTGTGATGACGTAGAGTTTTCTGCACAAGATGCCACAAGAACAGATCACGATTTTTTGATTGAAATATTAAAAATTGCTGTCGAAGAAGGTGCAACAACAATAAACGTTCCAGATACTGTAGGTTATGCAACACCAAACGATTATTTAGAACTACTCAAAAAAGTTTACAGCAAAGTTAAAGGGAAAAATGAAGACGTAATAATTTCAACCCATTGTCATAACGATTTAGGACTAGCTGTTGCAAATTCTTTGACAGCTATCGATGCTGGAGCCAGACAAATAGAGGGTGCAATTAATGGAATTGGAGAAAGAGCAGGTAATACATCTACAGAAGAAATAATAATGGCTATCAAGACAAGACAAGATCAATATGGAGTTGAAATCAAAGCTGAGACAACAGAAATCTCTGAGACTTCTAGGCTTGTATCTAAATTAACTGGTTACCCAGTTCAATACAATAAAGCGGTAGTAGGTAGAAACGCTTTTAGTCATGAATCAGGAATTCATCAGCATGGATACTTGAGAAATACAATGACATATGAAATTATGACTCCTGACTCCGTGGGACAAGAATCAAAAATAGTTTTAGGTAAACATTCAGGTAGAGCGGGGTTTAAAGATGCTTTGGACAAACTTAACATTGTATTAGAAGAAGAGTTATTTAATCTAAGCTTTGAAAAATTTAAACAACTAGCTGATAGAAAAGGTGAAATTGTTGAAAACGAATTGCGAGCAATTATTGGGCAAGTAGAAATTAATGAAGCTCCAGTAAAATTAGTATCCGTATCGGTAAACAGTAAAGATCAATTTGCCTCCGCAAAAGTTACTCTCAACGTTAATGGAGAGGATCAAACTAAAGAAGCTGAGGGTGATGGTATGATACATGCTGCATTTAAAGCTGTAAAAGATATTTTGCAATCTGATGCGGTACTTATTGATTATCGAGTTGAAAGTATTACAAAAGGTGCTGACGCGACTGCAGAAATTGTAACTATAATTAACGATGGACAAAATTTAAAACAAGGAAGATCTGTGTCAACGGATGTTGTACAAGGCTCTGTAGAATCTTTTTTAAATGCATTAAACAAATAATATGAAAAAATATAACATTTCAGTAATTGGCGGAGATGGAACTGGACCCGAAGTTGTTGATGAAGCTTTAAAAGTTCTTGAACAAACAAAATCTAAATTTGATATTGATTTTAATTTTATAATGAATGATTTAGGCGGCGATAGATATTTGAAAAGTGGTGATCTTGTGACTGAAGCTGATGTTGATGAACTCGGTAACAGTGATTCAATATTGCTCGGGGCAATTGGTCACCCTGATGTTAAGCCTGGAATTCTTGAGCAAGGTATCTTATTAAAGTTGAGAAAAGAATTTGACCAATATATTAATTTGAGACCTGTCGTATTGTACCCTGGGGTTGAAACTCCACTTGCTAATAAAACACCTAAAGATATTGATTTTGTGGTTGTTAGAGAAAACACCGAGGGGCTTTATGCTGGAGCAGGTGGTTATATTCATTATGGGACTGATAAAGAGGTTGCCACTCAAGAATCTATAAACACAAGAAGTGCAATACAAAGATGTATTGAATACGCTTTTGAATATACAGTCAAAAATAATCGAAAAAAGATAACATTATGTGCAAAAACCAATGTACTTACTTATGCTCACGACTTATGGGAAAGAGTTTTCTATGAAGTAGCTGAAAAATACCCAGACATTGAAACAGATTATGGACATGTCGATGCAGTGTGTATGTGGATGGTTAAAAATCCTGAATGGTTTGATGTGATTGTGACAGACAACATGTTTGGAGATATTATCACTGACTTAGGTGCAATGATTCAAGGAGGAATGGGTATTGCAGCAGGTGGGAATATCAATCCCCAAGGGGTATCAATGTGTGAACCAATTGGAGGTTCTGCACCAAAATATACAGGTAAAAATGTAATTAACCCCCTTGCTTGTATTGCAGCAGCATCAATGATGCTTGATGTACTTGGTGAGGAGAAATATGCAAATAAAATTGAAAACGCAGTCATAAAAACAGCGCAGCAACTAGATTCTCTTTCAGCCGGAAAGATGGGTATGGGCACATCTGAGGTTGGAGATATGGTTAAAGATTTTATTTTGAATGATGAGGAATGAAAATAATCATCTTAAAGAACTACTTTTAAATAGAAGGGTTGTTCGAAATTATTTAGAGACAAATGAAGAGTTTCCAAATTTATCAGACATTCCAAAACTAACAATAAAAATACCAACAGCAGGATTTTCAAGGGGTATTGAAATTATATCAGTTGAAAATAAAAAAAATATAAAGAAACTTGCAATTTATGCAAACGAAGAAAGTTATCTAAAGAAGGGCTATGGTAAGTGGTTATCAAATTCAAAAGCAATATTTTTAATCTTGATAAATGAACAGGCTTATCATGAAAGATACAAAGAACTTGATAAGCAAAATCAAACTAGTTCAAGTAATTGGAGTGTCCCCTATTGGTATGTAGATGCCGGAGCTGCAATGATGAATTGTATGTTATTAGTTGAAGAAACCGGACTGAAAAGTGGCTTTTTGGGATCTCATAATATGGAAATACAAAAAATTAAATCATTACTTGGAATACCTGAAGATATTGAAATTTTAGGTTTTGTAACAGCGGGTGTTGAAGGTGATTCGGCTAATTTAAAAAAAGAAAATTTAAATAAAAAGAAACTTTTACACAAAGAGAAATATGCAAAATAAAGAAATATCTTCATTAGCAAATCCAGAACTTAAATTTTT
>OCZA010000512.1_pt1 | contig 13326 bp, 9 predicted proteins | sample 1539021 | NCBI WGS metagenome assembly OCZA01 (sample SAMEA2619376, study PRJEB22493) | marine metagenome | biome: marine biome (ENVO:00000447); feature: surface water layer (ENVO:00002042); material: "saline water (ENVO:00002010), including plankton (ENVO:xxxxxxxx)" | depth 5 m | reverse complement strand
AAATAACTACTGTAGACAACTATAAAGTGGAGCTAACTAAGATTTAAGCTCTAGTGCATTTTCCACTCATAAAAGTTCTATAGATCTCATCAACTTCTTCATCAGTTAAAGTAGTTCTATTGAACATTCTATCAATAATATAGCACTTCTGATCAACGGCTATGCTCTCACTTGATATTCCTTGCAGAATAGAGTTAGCTGATAAAGTGTTATTAAACATTGCAATTCCCTTGTCGTTAACTGAGTCAAATACAATGAACCTTTCATTGTTATTTGTTTTATTCCATGGTTTCCACTCAGTAGGCATATCATATGGGACATTATTTGGATCTCCATCGTGAGCAAAATTTACCCAATACTGTCCTATTTTTGTTGAAAGATCCAAATCGGTAGCCCTATTATTTTCATTATACATTATATCATTAATAGCATCAGAGCTTTCACCTAATAGACCACCTGATTTAAAAATGAACGCCAACTCCATCGCATGCGCAGCACCCAGAAGATTGGGAAGATCAACACCTAAATAGACATTTTGCTCATCCCAATCAAATCGATAAGCGTATACATTTGATTTTTTATAAATAGATGTAAAATCAGAGGGCAAATCTACAGCTCCATATTTCCATGATTCAGCCATGTATCTAGCATAAATATCATAATACTTTGGATCTTTTGGTTTTACGTATAAATCAAGATATTCTGAGATTGGACTTAGGAAGGATAATGGTCGATTGACAAATTCATCATTCATAAACATAAATAATTTATCTTCATCTCGTGTTGAGCCAAATATCATAGGCTTGTCATGCATATCTCCATCTCGATAAGCTCCATAGATTCCTTTACTTGGAATCACTATTCCATCAGGTATTACATTGGGGACGTCAATTAAACCAGCGGCATCAGGTCTTGGTCTATAATATGAAATAATTTCATTTGCATCTGCAGATCTTAAAAGATCAATAGATGACATTTGATTATCCATAATATTTAAAATTTCCTCATCAGATATTGAAGCATTCTTTGATGTAATCAAGTGTCTCAATAAACTTTTTGACCCCGCTCTATCATTATTCTCTGCGTACTCTAGTGAGTCTGAGCCAAGATAACCACTTTGAGAAATTCCTCTTTGAAATAAGTTTTCACTTAAAGGTGATGTCATAAGTGAAATTACATTTCTTGCTCCTGCTGATTCTCCAAAGATTGTTATGTTATTTGGATCACCATTAAAATCTGAAATATTTTCATTAACCCACTCAAGTGACTTGATGATATCGAGTGTTCCAAAATTTGCACTTTGATCTAATTGATTGTCTGAATTTTTATTTATGTCACCATAAGCAAACCATCCAAAAGGTCCTAGTCTATAATTTGTAGTAACTAAGATGACATCATGATCCATTATAAAATCGCCAGAAGTGAATAAGTTTGAAGCTGAATAACCCCATGTATTTCCTCCTCCATGTATCCAAAACATGACAGGTAATTTCTCGTTACTATTGTATGCTTTTTCCGAAAGATAAATATTTAGATAAAGACAGTCCTCTGAGCCAATTATTGAACCTCCTTCAATGCCGTCCATTGCATCATAAAAATTACTTACTTGCATACATCGATTTGGCAATGTTGTAGCTTCAAAAGTATTAGGGAGTTGATCTAATTCTCTTGGAGCTTTCCATCTTAAATCACCTACTGGAGGCTTTGCAAAAGGAATTCCTACAAATGAGATTGTTTTTTTACCTTCTTTTTCTTTTTCTACTGAACCGATAAATTCTGTATTTTTAACTTTAAAGGTGTACGTGCCTTCTGCATACAGTGAGCCCACTTGCAGAAATATAAAAGAGACTAAGGCGATAATTATTTTAATTGCTATTCTTGGCATACGAGTGGAGTTTTTTAATCATCAAGGGAATGTTGTCAATAAGATCCTCAGCAATTAGTCCTGGACCTAGCATTTCCCCAAGTTTTGAATGAATATATGCACCAGCACAAGCTGCATCAAAGGCCTTCATTTTATTTTCTCCAACGAGAGAGGCAATGATTCCGGCAAGAACATCGCCTGATCCTGCTGTTGCTAAATAAGGAGCTTCGCTAGAATTTATTACAACATTACCGTTAGGACTAGCTATAACTGTATCCGCGCCTTTTAGTAAAACTATACTTCCAGCTAACTTTGCTGCTTCAATGCATCTAAGAACTTTATCGTTCATTGATGCGATATCTTCACCGAATAGTCTTTTAAATTCTCCCTCATGAGGAGTTAGTATTGTGTGTGGATAGGTATCAATAAACAGCTCGGTTGGGTTATTTTCAAAGCACGTAATTGCATCTGCATCTATCACACAGTTATCTACAAAAGCTAATGCCATTAAAGTTCTAGCTTTTGTTTCGTCATTCACACCATTTCCAGGTCCTATGAGTACGCTTGAGACCCTTTTATCTTTAAGGAGTTTTTGAAAATCATTTTTTTCTTTTATTACAGATAATAATTCTACTGAGATTTGCGGTTCTAATATTTCTGCCGTTTCCTCATCACAGACCATAGTTACTGCTCCTGCACCGACTCTCAAAGCGGACCGACCAGCTAATCGAGCTGCTCCAGTTTGATATTTTGGACCAGTATTAATAACTAGCATTCCTCTTGAATACTTATGGTCACTTGATATGGGAAAGGGAAATTGATCAATCCATATAGATGGTTCATTTTTTTTTATTTTAGGCATAATTTTTTTTAATACATTTTCTTTTATTCCGATATCTTCAACTACTACACTCCCACAATATTCTTTACCTGGATGCAAAAAGTGACATATTTTCTTATTAAAAAATGTAATAGTTTTTTTACATTTAAAACATTCTCCATAAATTTCAGAAGTATCACTATTTATCCCTGTAGGCACATCAATTGCATAAACATCTAACTTTGACATGTTAATCTTATTTATGAAATCAATTATATTTTCTGGAAGTTTTCTTGATAATCCAGTGCCAAAAATTCCGTCAACAACATAATCATACTGAGAAAGATCAGCTGGGTGTTGAATGAATAAATTATCGTCCAACTTGTCTTTATAAAACTGATTATCATTGGATAATTTTTTACCATCATCAAATGATAAAACATCTACCTTTTTGCCTGCATTGCTTAAAAGCTTAGCAATTACATATCCATCACCACCGTTATTTCCTGGACCACAAACAACAAGAGCTTTTGCATTCCCATTAGTTGGTAGATTTTTAAAAACACTTGTACCAGCTTGTAACATTAGTTTCTTACTACTAATTCCACTCTTTATTGTTAGTTCATCCGCAATTGACATTTCTTTGCTAGTAAGAATATATTCCGTCATACTTTAAGATATTTATATAAACTTATGAATTGCATGAATATTTTTATAATATTTTTTAATTACATTTCTCGATCATTGTCATTTTGGCATATGATCATTATGTATATAATCTAGCATTAATTTTAGTTTCCTTCAGGAAATTAAACAAATAAAAACACTAATTAAAGTTAACTTAATGAAGAAAATAGAAGCTGTAATAAAACCTTTTAAAATAGATGAGGTAAAGGAAGCCCTGGAGAAAGTTGGCGTAAGAGGGATTACTATGACTGAAGCAAAGGGATTAGGTAGGCAGCGAGGGTTTACTGAGGTCAATACTGGTGTTGAATATGGAGATTTCCTTCCAAAAATAAAATTAGAAATAATTTTACAAGATGACTTAGTTGATACAGCTGTTGAGGCAATAAGGGCTTCAGCCAATACCAATAGAATTGGTGATGGTAAAATCTTTGTATCAACAATAGATACAGTCTTAAGAATAAGAACTGGAGAGACTGGTTCTGATGCATTGTAAAATTTGTTAAGAAAGGGAAATTTAAATGTCAGATATTAAAACATACGAATACATATGGTTAGATGGTTATAAGCCTGAACCATTTATGAGGAGTAAAGTAAAAGCAACTAGTGAAACTACTGCACCCGATTGGTCATTTGATGGCTCGTCAACGCAACAAGCTGAGGGTGGAAGTTCAGATTGTCTTTTGCTTCCTGTTCAAACTTATACAAATCCTAATGGCCATGATTTGGTTATGACGCAAGTTCAAGCAGCTGATCATACAACTCACCCTTCAAACTTTCGAGCAGCGGCTGCTGAGGTAGTAACTGATGAATGGTGGTTTGGTTTTGAACAAGAATTTTTTTTCACTGACCCTAAAACTGGCGAGCCACTTGGATGGGAAGATGGAACTCCAAGAGAACAAGGGGAGTACTATTGTGGCGTTGGTGCAGGCAATGTTGTTGGAAGAAAAATATCTGATGCGCACTTAAAAGCGTGTATAGATCTTGGCATTACTTTGACTGGAACAAATGCTGAAGTTGCTCTTGGACAATGGGAATACCAATGTTTTGGAAAAGGGATTAAAGCAGCAGATGATTTATGGATTAGCCGTTACCTATTATTTAAAATTGCTGAAGAACACGGTGTGGGAGTCAATATTCATCCCAAACCAAAAACTGGTGACTGGAATGGCTCAGGAATGCATACCAATTTCTCAAATGAGCAGATGCGTACTGGTGGCTCAGAAGAACTATTTTCCTCTATGTGTGATAAATTAGGCAAGGTTCATCAAGAAGGGATTGCTGCCTACGGATCAGACAATGACATGAGGCTTACTGGTCTCCATGAAACGCAGAGCATTGACCAATTCTCATATGGCGTTAGTGACAGGGGCGCAAGTATAAGAATTCCCGTGTATACCGTTGAGCATAATTGGAATGGGTATTTAGAAGACAGAAGACCGGCTTCTAATGCAGATCCATACAAAATACTTGCTCATATTGTTGGAACATTAACCAAGTAGTCATTAACTAACTAGACATTAGCTCAGTAAATGTGTTAATTCATTTACTGAGTAAATGTATAGGGGAATGCTTTAATGACGACGGTAAACGACGTATTAAAAAAAATTAAAGACAATGGTGTTAAATATTTAGACTTAAGGTTTACAGACCCTAGGGGCAAGCTTCAACACTTGACGATGGATTGTTCAGTAGTAGATGAAAGCTTGCTGAACGAAGGTGTTTTTTTTGACGGATCTTCAATAGCTGGTTGGAAAGCCATCAATGAGTCAGACATGGTGCTTAGACCCGACTTATCAACTACAGTGATGGACCCATTTACAGCTCAACCAACAATGATGGTGTTCTGTGATATTCTTGATGCCATAACTAAAGAGTCCTACGAAAGAGACCCAAGAAGCACTGCAAGAAAAGCAGAAGAATTTGTTAAGAGCAGTGGTGTTGGCGATACTGTTTATATTGGACCAGAGGCAGAATTTTTTGTGTTTGATGATGTTAAATTTCAAGTTGATATGAATAAATCAATGTTTGAAATTGATAGCACTGAAGGACCTTATAACTCAGGAAAAAATTATGAAAGTGGTAATTTAGCTCATAGGCCAGGAATAAAGGGCGGTTACTTTCCAGTACCTCCTGTTGATAGCGCTCAAGACCTAAGAACTGAATTTCTTGAAGAGTTAAAAAACTTAGGGTTAAAAATGGAAAAACATCACCACGAGGTTGCTCCAAGTCAACATGAATTAGGTCTTCTATTTGATACCTTGCTCAAACAAGGTGATGCAATGCAGCTTTATAAGTACGGAGTTCACATGGTTGCAAACGCTTTTGGGAAAACTGCAACATTTATGCCTAAGCCTGTTAAAGGCGATAACGGTACAGGCATGCATACGCATCAATCAATTTGGAAAAATGGAGAGCCTTTATTTGCAGGAGATAAATATGCTGGACTTTCAGATATGGCTTTAAACTATATTGGCGGAATAATAAAACATGGCAAGGCTCTTAACGCATTTACAAACGCAAGTACAAATAGTTACAAAAGATTAATACCCGGCTTTGAAGCCCCAGTAATATTAGTTTACTCAGCGAGAAATAGGTCTGCATCATGCAGAATACCCGTATCTGATAGCCCTAAAGGCAAAAGAGTAGAAGTAAGATTTCCTGATCCTTCAGCAAATCCTTACTTAGCTTTTTCTGCAATGCTGATGGCTGGAATGGATGGCATAAAAAATAAAATTGATCCAGGAAAAGCAGCAGATGAAGATCTCTATGAGCTTTCGGATGCTGAAGTAAAAAAATTACCAACTGTATGTGGATCTTTAAGAGAAGCTCTAGATGCTGTTGACGGAGATAGGGATTTTTTAACTGAAGGCGGCGTATTCACAAATGATCAAATTGATGGGTATATTGAACTAAAAATGGAAGAAGTGTACGACCTAGAGCATTCCCCTCACCCAATTGAATTTAAAAACTATTTCAGCGTTTGATTGTTTACGTAATTATTGAAATTTTCTTAAATAACGTTAATTTATTGTTACTTAAAGGAATTAAAAAATGGAACTAACTACAGAACACGAGGAATTAAAAAGATCTGCCCTCAGATTTGTTGAAGAAGAAATAAATCCGCATGTAGACGAATGGGAAGAAAATGAAATATTCCCTGCACACGATCTTTTCAAAAAACTTGGAGATCAAGGTTTCCTAGGGGTTACAAAACCTGAAAAATACGGTGGTGCTGGCTTAGATTATTCATACGGCGCTGTTTTAAATGAAGCCATGGCTCACATTAAATGTGGCGGAGTGCCCATGGCAATCGGTGTGCAAACTGATATGTCAACACCTGCTCTTGCAAGATTTGGCAGCGAGGAAGTCTGTGAACAGTTTCTAAAGCCATCGATTTCTGGTGACTTTGTATCTTGCCTCGGTGTCTCAGAACCAAGTGCTGGTTCAGATGTTGCCGCAATTAAAACGCATGCTGTAAAAGATGGTGATGACTATGTTATCAATGGATCAAAAATGTGGATAACAAGTGGCACTCAAGCTGACTGGATGTGTATGCTCGCGAATACTGATAACGTTGCAAAAAATAAACATTTAAATAAATCTCTAATATGTGTACCTCTTAAAGAAAATGGGAAACGTGCCAAAGGGGTAACTATAAATAGAAAATTAAAAAAAATGGGAATGCATTCCTCTGATACAGCGGAAATATATTTTGAGGATGTTAGGGTCCCTCAAAGCTATTTAGTAGGAGAAGAAGGCAAAGGCTTTGTATATCAAATGATGCAATTTCAAGAAGAAAGATTATACGCCGCTATAGCAAACTACACATCATGTGAACTAGCTATTAATCAAACAATTGATTACACAAGACAAAGAAAAACATTTGGCAAACCAATCCTCGATAACCAGGTTGTTCATTTTAAATTAGCTGAACTCATGACAGAAGTTGAAGCTCTCAAGGCATTAACCTGGAAAGGTATTGATATTCATGTCAACGGAGGCGATTGTACAAAACTTGCTTCTATGTCAAAATTAAAATCAACCAGACTTGCACGAAAAGTAAATGACGAATGTCTTCAGTATTGGGGTGGAATGGGTTTTATGGATGAAACTCCTATCTCTCGTGCTTACAGGGATGGACGCCTTGGATCAATCGGTGGTGGTTCCGATGAAGTAATGCTTGGAATTATTTCAAAGTATTTAGATATATTGCCAGGAAAAAACTAATTACATTCTCGCTACGCCAAATGTATTTGGCTTTAATTCTCTTTTATCTCCATCACTAATGATATTTAAACATTCACCTAATATTTTTCTTGTATCTCTTGGGTCAATTATTCCATCATCCCATAGTCTAGCAGAACAAAAAATTGCTTCACCCTCTTCACGGTATTGGTCAATTATTTTTGTCTTCATGCCTTCTAACATCTCAAGATTTTCTCCATATATTTTTTTAGGGTCCATTCCTTTTTTTTCAGCTCCCTCCATGGCTACCTGAGCCATAGTTCTTGCGGCTTGCTCGCCACCCATTACACTCATCTTTGCATTTGGCCATGAAAATAAGAATCTTGGGTCATAAGATCTTCCAGCCATTCCATATTCACCTGCACCAAAAGATGCTCCTATTCTTAAGGTTATCTTTGGAACCGTGCAGTTTGTAACTGCCTGTATCATTTTTGATCCATGTCTGATCATTCCTTTTGCTTCTTCTTTTGTCCCAACCATAAAACCAGTAATATTTTGTAAAAAAATAAGTGGGGTATTTGACTGGGAGCAAATCTGAATGAATTGAGTCGCCTTGTTTGCACTTTCAGAAAATATAGGACCGTTATTCGCTAGAATACCAACTTTGTATCCTTGGATACTAGCATGTCCCGTAATCAAAGTTTTGCCCCAACCTTCTTTAAACTCTAAAAATTCAGATCCATCAGTAATTCTTGCTATTACTTCTCGGCAGTCATAAGGGGACTTATAGTCAACTGGAACTACACCTGTTAGTTCATCGGGTGAGTAAATTGGTTCCTTGTAATCATTCTTTTGCGTAGTTTCAAAATCATTATCCCATCCAATATTTTTCATAACGTCACGAGCAATCTCAATTGCGTGAGCATCATCTTTAGCCATATATTCTGCAAGACCAGATACTGCATAATGTAAATCTGCTCCACCAATTTCTTCATCAGTTGCTATTTCACCCAGCGAAGCTCTAAGAAGAGGTGGGCCTGCCAGAAATATCTTAGATCTTTCTTTAACTACTATTATGTAATCAGATAAACCAGTTTGATATGCTCCACCGGCAGTCGATGAACCGTGAACTACACCTATTGTTGGGATTCCCATGGCAGACATTTTTGCTAAATTTGCAAAGCTTCTTCCACCTTTAATAAACATATCTGTTTGTCGAAGCAAATTGGCTCCTGCGCTTTCAATTAATTGTATAAAAGGCAATTTGTTTTCAAAAATCATCTGTGCGCCTCTTAGTCCTTTTTCAACACCCATAGCTGAACTACTTCCACCTTTAATACCTGCATCTGATACACCAATCATGCATCTTACTCCTGATACATAACCTATACCTCCAATGCCATTACCCCAACCAATGCTCTTTTCTCCGTCATCATCACCAATCTTGTACCCGGCTAAAGTTGACAGCGGAAGCCAAAAGCTTCCAGGATCGAGTAGTTTTTTAAGTCTATCTCGAGGTAATAGTTGGCCTCTTTTTTCAAACTTATCTTTTGATCTGGCTGAGTTATCGGCAATTTTTTTCTCTAGAGTTCTGACTTCATCTATTAATTTTGCATGATCCTGCTGGTTCTTCTTAAAAGATTTTGAATTGATCATGATTTTTGATTCAATGACTGGCATAGTAAAACTCTAATAATTTCATGTCGTTAGACTAATAAAATATTACACAAAGTAAAGAATCTTGTTTAGTAATAGAGCTGGTCATGAGTAAAAAAAATATCAAGAAAAAGTCACCTAAAAAAGGAAAGCTAAAAAATAAAATAGTTAGCAAATCAAGTAAAAGTTATACAGCAAAGGATATTGAGGTCCTTGAGGGGTTAGAGCCGGTTAGAAAAAGACCAGGCATGTATATTGGCGGCACTGACATTTTAGCGATGCATCACCTAGTAAGTGAGGTACTTGATAATTCAATGGATGAAGTAGTAGCTGGTCATGCTAACAAAGTAGAAATAAACCTAAAAAATAACTCTACTATAGAAATATCTGATAATGGAAGAGGCATTCCAGTCGACAAGCATCCTAAATTCAAAATACCTGCCGCCGAAGTCATTATGACTACACTTCATTCAGGAGGAAAATTTTCTAACAACAGCTATAAAACATCAGGTGGGTTGCATGGCGTTGGCATTTCAGTGGTTAATGCTCTTTCGAAAAAATTAACACTTGAAATTGCGAGAGATAAAAAATATTTCACACAAGTTTACCAGCAAGGTAATCCTAAAACAAAATTAAAATCTTCCTCAAAAGGCTCATTGAAAAAAGGTACAAGAATAGTTTTTTCTCCAGATACTGAAATATTTGGTGATGACGCCTATTTCGATGCTTCGATTATTTATAATATGGCTAAAGCAAAAGCTTATTTGATACCCGATGTTGAGATTCATTGGTCTTGTGATAAATCTGTCTCAAAAAAGAATGTGCCCCTTAAGGATAAACTGCATTATTCTGATGGGATCAAGGATTATCTTCATAGCTTGTGTTCACCGCAAGATCCAATATTTGAAGATCCCTTTTATTTTAATACAAAAATTAGTGACGAAGACGGAAAGATAGAAGGAATTATCAATTGGTTTGATGCCATGGAACCAATAAATGAGTCATATTGCAATACAATAAAAACACCTATGGGAGGAACGCATGAAAGTGGATTCAAAACAGGTATATTTAAAGCCTTTAAAGAATTTTCAAAATTAAAATACGAAAAAAAATCATCTCAAATAAATCAGGAAGACCTATTTGGATCTTCAGCTTCTATTCTATCTGTATTTCTTGAAAACCCAGAATTTCAAGGACAAACGAAGGAAAAACTATCCAGTATTGAACCAGGAAGAAAGATAGAGAGCAAAATTAAAATATTATTTGAACAATGGCTTACTTCAAAAACAAAATCAGCTGAAGAATTATTTCTATATGCATTCAACAGATCTCAATTACGACTTCAAAACAGATCAAATCAAATAATTGATAAAAATATAAAAAGAAAAAAAACAACATTGCCAGGGAAACTAGCTGATTGTTCAATAGATGGAAATAAAGGTACAGAAATATTTTTAGTAGAAGGAGATTCAGCTGGAGGTTCCGCAAAGCAAGCAAGAGATCGTAAAACTCAAGCGATTTTACCGCTGAGAGGAAAAATATTAAATGTAATAAGTGCAGGAAGAGAAAAAATTAATGCTAATCAAGAAATTATTGATTTAGTTCAAGCCATTGGTTGCAAGAGAGGTGAAAAATTTAATTCAAAAGATATTAGGTATGAAAAAATAATTATAATGACAGATGCCGATGTTGACGGAGCCCATATATCAACATTGCTAATGGCATTTTTTTACAAGGAATTCCCAAAACTTATTGATGAAGGACACTTATATTTATCAGTACCTCCCCTATATAGGATTACTAAGGGATCAAAAATTTTATATGCTGTAAATGATAAGCATAAAGATGAAATTATTAAAAAAGAATTTAAAAATAGTGAAGTTAATATTAATAGATTTAAAGGTCTTGGCGAAATGATGCCTGCTCAATTGAAAGAAACAACCATGTCTCAAGAAAATAGAACATTGTTAAAAGTACAGATTGCGACAAAAGATAAGAAAAAAACTCATAAATCAGTGGACGCTTTAATGGGCAAAAAACCTGAGTTAAGATTTAAATTCATTGTAGAAAATTCTAAAAAGATTTCAGCAGAAAATATACTTTAAGTTAATCTTTTAATATTCTTTTCGGTAGACTCTGTAAATGGCGCTGTAATCATTTTTCCAGCATCTAAAATATTCTGCCCCTTTAAAACAGACCTTTTATGACTAAAGTTTTTGAAGCCATCATATCCATGGTACGCGCCCATTCCACTTGGTCCAACGCCTCCAAATGGCAAGTCGTGCATAGAGAATTGAAATAGAACATCATTCATGACTGCCTGGCCTGAGGAAGTGTTATCTAAGACATTATTCATTTCTGTTTTGTCATCACCGAAATAATAAAGAGCCAATGCCTTTGGGTTTTTGTTAATGAAGTTAACAGTTTCATTAAAATCTTTATACGTTTTAACAGGCATTAAAGGGCCAAATATTTCTTCCTTCATTACTTTCATGTCATCAGTTGGATTTAGAATTAATGTAGGAACAATCTTGTGATGTTCTTGTTGAGAAAAATCTTCTTGAGCTGGATTAATTTCAATAACGGTAGCTCCTTTTGATTTGGCATCCTGAACTAATTCATTCAGCCTTTCAAAATGATTTAAATGTATTATGGATGTATAGTCAGGATTATTTTTAATTGTTGGGTAGTTTTCAGCAACGTGATCCTTTGCGTGTTGAACAAATTCTTCAGTTTGATCCTCTTGAACAAATACGTAATCAGGAGAAACGCATATTTGACCAGCATTGAGAAGTTTGCCCATCATAATCTTATCAACACTTTTTTTCATTTTTGCATTTGAACTAACAATAGCTGGGGACTTACCTCCCAATTCTAAAGTCATCGGAACCAAATTGGATGCAGCTTCTGAAGCCACTTTTTTTGCAACATTTGTCGAACCCGTGAAAAGAAGGTGGTCAAATGGTAAGCCAGCAAATGACTGAGATGTCTGTGGACCACCATTGATGATCACCACTTCTTTTTCAGTAAAATATTTGTTTATTAATTTTTCAGTAAGCTCTGAAGTGGCAGGAACAAATTCTGATAACTTAATCATAGCATTATTTCCAGCTGCGAATATTTCAATAAGCGGAGCAATACTTAATGTAAGTGGAAAATTCCATGGCGAAATAATACCTACAACTCCGTATGGTTGAAACTGAACATAGGCTTTTGAGCCTAATAATCCCAAAGGAAAATTTGGCTTTCTATTATCTTGCTTTACCCATTTCTTAATATTTTTTAAAGCATGTTTCGCATTATTAATAACTGGCATTGTGTCTGCCATTAAACTTAATTGTTCATGACGAGATCCAAAATCTTCTCTCAATGATTTATGAAAAGCATCTATATTTTCTTCAACTAATTTCTGTATTCGTTTAATTCGATCTATTCGATCATTAATATTGGGGTTGAAGTTCTCTAAGAATGGTTCTTTCAATATATTGAGTTTTGAAAGCATAATATCTTTACTAACTTCTGGATAATTACCTGTAATTGAAATATTCCCTAATCCCATAAAAATAATCTAACTTAATTTTTTCTACTTTAAAATAACAAAAAATATACTTTTTTGTTTGATGGTTAATAGTATATTAATAAATAATGAGCGATATAGTAAAAACCGAAATTATTGATAATGTTGCATTATTAACTCTGAATGATCCTGACAGGCTTAATGCTTTGTCTTTAGACATGATAGCGGAATTACATAAAAATATAATTTTAATTAATAATGGTGAAATAAAAGCACGTTGTTTAGTTATAACTGGTGCTGGAAGAGGTTTTTGCGCAGGAGCAAATTTAATTGAAGGTGCTGGAAAGTCCAGCTTTGAAGACATCGATCCAGGAAAAGCATTAGAAGAACATTATCATCCTTTTTTAGTTGATTTAAAAAATTTAAAAATACCCCTCATAACTGCTGTTAATGGAGTAGCTGCAGGCGCAGGATGCTCACTTGGTATTTTTGGAGACATAGTTTATGCTGCAAAATCTTCGTATTTTTATCAAGCATTTAAGTTTATTGGCCTAGTAGCAGATGCCAGCTCTACTTTTGTGATACCAAGAAAAATTG
>OCZA010000511.1_pt1 | contig 13346 bp, 14 predicted proteins | sample 1539021 | NCBI WGS metagenome assembly OCZA01 (sample SAMEA2619376, study PRJEB22493) | marine metagenome | biome: marine biome (ENVO:00000447); feature: surface water layer (ENVO:00002042); material: "saline water (ENVO:00002010), including plankton (ENVO:xxxxxxxx)" | depth 5 m | reverse complement strand
CTCTCTCTATACTTACTTTGTAAGCAGTAGTATGAGAGCCGAATAAAGCTAAACCTTTAGCTCCCAAATGTGCAGCCATGTGTGCGGGACCGGTATCATTTGCGACAACAAAAGAACTATCTTTTATAAGTGCAGCAAGCTCAGAGATATCTAAAGATTTGTTTTCTTTTAAGATTGAAATAGCGTTAATTTCATTTGTCTTATCAATTTCATTAGGACCTGGGGCTACTATGATTTTATATTCATCTTTAAATTTATTCTTAATTAAATTTATAAGTTCGTTGTAATTAGGCCATTTTTTTATTTGTAAATGTGGTGAGCAAAAAGGGAATAAAATTATGTATTTATTTAAGCCAAATTCCTTTTTTATACTATCTATATTAGAGCAAGCCCATTTAAAATCAGGCAACATTGTTTTATTTGTTGTAAGTCCTGAAGTATCTAATTGATGTTTAAATCGATCTAATACTGGTTTTTTATCAAATTCCACTTTTGACTGATCCTTTGGTAGAGTGGTTTCCGATGATGACCAAATTGTGCTATCTGCACTTGGAAATAGTATTCTTTTGTAAAAGCTTGATCTTGAGGAATTTTGTAAATCAAAAACTTTTTGAAATTTATATTTTTTCAATTCACGCATCAGGCTAAACAGATAAATTAGATTAAACCTTGATAACCTTTTATCTAAAATAGTGTCCTTTAAATGTGGATTTTTTTTAAAAAGATTAAAGTAAGGTTTAGTTGTTAATAAATAGATGTTATCACCTTTGTGAAAATCAAAAATATCTTGAATTGCACCACTAGCCTGAGCTATATCTCCTAATGAACCATGTTTAATTATAAGAATATTAGACATATTTTAAACAACTTAACACACTATGTTTATATATGAATAAAATTTTAGTTGAAGTATCTGTAGGTGAACTTTTAGATAAAATTTCAATTTTAGAAATCAAAAAAGAAAAAATTAAAGACTCAGATAAATTAATATTTATTAATGATGAATATCTGGTTTTAGCAAAACAATTAGATGAAAACATAACTTTAAATGATGAATTAAAAAAACTTTATGAAGAATTAAAGGCAATAAACGCAAAACTTTGGGATATTGAAGATAATAAAAGAATGTGTGAAAAAAATAGTGATTTTGGTGAAAATTTTATAAAATTATCTAGAGATGTTCATTTTCTAAATGATGATAGAGCAAAAATTAAATTAGCGATAAACAATCAAACTGGTTCAAAGATAAAAGAAATTAAGCAATACACAAATTATTAAAGCATACTAGGAATAACTTTTCTTAAATCCATAGCTATTTTTGGAATTATATTTGAATATATAATTCCTTTACCAACTTTCTTAAGAGCCATTATTTTACCATCGGGTGAAATAATAACTGTATGCCCAAAAGTTTCTCTTTTAATCGTATTTTTTCCTGTTTGATTAGGTGCAAAAATATAACAAAAGTTTTCAATTGCTCTTGCTTTTAATAAAGTTAACCAATGTCTTTGACCAGTTGTTTTAGTAAATGCAGATGGAACAGTGATAAAACTTAGATTTCTTTTTGATAAGTTTCTATAAAGTTCTGGAAATCTTAAATCATAACAAATTGAAAGACCTATATTTCCCCAGGGTAATTTAGCTGATACTAATTTTTTACCTGCCTTAAATACTTTACTTTCTTTATGTTGTTCTTTTTTTGAAACTTTAACATCAAACATATTTATTTTATCATAATAAGTATTTATTTTACCCTTAGGTCCAATAAGAATAGATCTATTTCTTAATTTGCTTTTTTCTTTAATGCACATTGAGCCAAGAAGTATCCATTTCTTCTTTGTTTTAGCTATAATTTTTACTTTTTTTATTATTGGATCATGTTTCATTTCATATGAATATTTAAATAAATTATTTTTGTCAGCAGACATCAATGAAGAAGTTTCTGGAGTAATTATTAAGTCTGCTTTATTTACAATTGCTTGATTAATATATTTTACAATATCTTTAAAATTTTTATTATAATCTTCCCCACTAGATAATTGAATACAAGCTACTTTCATGTTTGAAATCCGTATTTTTTTTCTAAATACTTTATAATATTGTGAATTATAAATGTAATAAATAAATAAATTATTCCTGCTGTAATAAAAGCCTCAAAAGGTTTAAAAGTTAAAACATTTACTTTTCTAGCTTCACCCATTAAATCCATAATTGTTATAACACTTGCAAGAGAGGTGCCTTTAAGCATTAATATTATTTCATTCCCATATGCTGGAAGTGATTGTTTTATCGCTATAGGTAATTGAATTCTGTAAAAAGTTATTTTTTTTGTTACACCTAAACTTTGCGCGGCTTCAATGTAACCTTTTTTAATTGTCTGAAATGCTGATCTTAGTATCTCGGACGTATAAGCTCCTGTATTTAAAGAAAATGCAATTATTGCACACCAATATGGTTCCTTTATTATTACCCAAAAAAATGAATTTCTTAAAAACTCTATATTAGCTAATCCATAATAAATTAAATATAATTGAACTAGTAATGGTGTTCCTCTAAAAAAATAAGAATAACCATAAGCAAACTTATTAATTATTGGATTTTTATTAATTCTTAAAATTGCAAAAATTAAACCTATTATTAATCCAAAAAACATTGAAGATACTAAGAGTTGAAGAGTGATAACTGCACCACTTAATAAGCTCGGAAAAATACTAATCATTAATTTTATATCCATCAGTATCCTTTGCTATATTTTATTTCTAATTTATTAATTAATTTCATACTTAAGAAAGTAAGCATTAAGTATAATACAGCTGCTACTGAATAAAAAAATAAAGGATCTCTAGTTGAACCAGCAGCAATATAAGATTGCCTCATTATTTCTACTAATCCTGTAACAGAAATTAAAGAGGTATCTTTTAAAGTTATTTGCCAAACGTTACTGAGGTTTGGAATTGATAACCTCAACATTTGCGGTAAAATAATTTTGTAAAATTGAATATATTTTTTTATACCCAAAACTTTTGAAGCCTCAAATTGACCTTTATCGATTGATAAAATGGCACCCCTAAAAACTTCAGTAGAATACGCTCCAGAAATAATCCCAATTGCAAGAGCACCAGTTATAAATGCATTTATTTCAATATAACCATCATACCCAAAAATTGAAGCCACATACATAGCGGCTCCTGTTCCACCAAAAAATAACAAGTATATTACTAATAATTCTGGAACACCTCTAATTATAGTAGTGTAACAATTTCCAATTACATTTAGTGTTTTATTTTTAGATAATTTTAAAGGAGTAAATATTAAAGCAAATATAAATCCAATTGCCATTGCAGCAATAGATACAGCAATTGTCATTAGGGTTGCGAAAAACAGTTCGTCTCCCCAACCAGTATCTCCAAATGATAGAAGTTCCATATAGATTGGCGACTATATATTATAGTCGCCATATCTAAAATTAATTACATAGAAGCGTCGAAGCCGAACCATTTGATGGCAATTCTACTAATGTGGCCATCTTTTCTTGCTTTATCGATAGCTTTGTTAAAAGCTTTTAAGAGTTTAGTATCGTCTTTTCTAATACCTACTCCTACACCATTACCAAATGCACCACCTGAAAAAGTTGGTCCCACAAGTACAACAGCTTCACCAGATTTTTCAGCATAGTCCGTAAATGCAACTGCTGCTGCTAAAGCAACATCACATCTACCATTAGTCAAATCTAGATTTACTTCATCTTGTGTTTTATAAGTTTTCAAATTTATTTTTCCAACGTCACCTGACTCTAAGAAATTTTGGTGAATTGTTCCAATTTGTGTACAGACTGTTTTTCCAGATAAAGCCGAAGTTAAAGTTTTCATTGCTTTATTTACAGACGAACCACCTATATTTAAATTTACTGCTTCTGGAGTATCCATACCTTCTAGGTCAGAACCTTTCATAACAGCCAAAGATGCTACTTCGTCAGCATATCCTTGTGAAAAATTAATTGTTTTCATTCTCTCATCAGTAATTGACATTCCAGCCATTATTGCATCAAATTTTTTTGATGTTAAAGCTGGTATCATGCCATCCCAGTCTTGCTCAACGATTTCACACTGCTGGCCTATATATCTGCAAAGTGTCCATGCAAGTTCTACTTCAAATCCAATAAGTTTACCTGAAGCATCTTTTGAATTCCAAGGTGGGTAAGCTCCTTCAGTTCCAATCTTAATTTTATCAGCATTAGAATTACTAATTAAAAATAAAGATAATAAAACAGTTAAAAATATATTTTTTATTACATTCATTATTTCCTCCGTTAAAAGAATAATTATTTCATAATTTTTGAGATTTAAAAAGAAGTTTCTAATGATTTATCGATGAAGAAAAATTCCAGGAACAATCAAAACTTGGTATATAAATTCTAGATAATTTAGTATTGCCAAAATTTTCATTAAATATGTTTAACCAATTCTCTACTTGTTTTGGTTTTTTATCCTGGCTACCAACCTGAGCTGTAATAACTCCTTTTGGCTTTAAAATTCTTACAAGTGAATTCATATTTTTAGCAGCTAAATCTATACAGTATTGGTCATCATTTAAATCAACATATATCTGATCATATGTATCATCTTTCACTGATTTGATGCTCTCAAATGCATCTCCCCAAACACATTTTACTGAATTCTTTTCAGTTGCTTTATCACCAATTTTTCCAAGATGTTTATCACATACATCTACCACTTCAGGATCTAATTCATACCAATCAATAAATCCAAAATTTTTAGATATACACTCTCTAGCCACACCTCCATCACCCCCACCAATTATTGCGGCTTTTTCCTTATTAGAGTTCAAATCTAAACCAGAATTAACAAAAGTAGAGCTATAAAGATGTTCATCTTTTTCAGCTACTTGAATTTCATTATCTATAAATAATGCTTTTCCAAATTGTTCTAATTCTAATATCTCAATATGTTGACCAACATTTGATTTAAAATTTTCTAACACTTTATTGACTACGTATGACTTTTTTAAACCTGGCGAGCTATAAATGTCATGATAAAGATCCACTGTATCTCTATTAAATTCCTTCTTAACTATTCTACTGTGTTCAATTTCCTCTTTAATGACATTTATTGCTACGGAAGGTGAAATTTTTGCACATGTAAAAAAGTCAAAACTGATAATACCTTTTTCGGGAAAGGTATGGAAACTGATGTGGCTTTCTGCGAGAAGCGCAACTAGAGTAAATCCCTGTGGTTCAAATTTATATTTAGATATTTCTAATACTGTTACTTTTGCAATTTTTGCAATCTTGTAAACTAATTTTTCAAAAAAAACAGGATCATACTCTTTTTTAGTACCTATAATATCAAGTGTAATATGTTCACCAACTTTTGTAGTCATACTAACCCCTTTTATACGTTTTACTTTTAGATAAAACTTTTTTCATTTCATTTAAACTTAAAAGTTTTGGTCGTCCTAAAACGAGAGCTTTGATATATTGTTTAGCAAGATTGTCAACTTCTTCAGCTAATTCAAATGCTTCTGTCAGACTTTGTCCAAATGTAATTTGTCCATGATTTGCTATTAAACATGCTGATCTATTTTTTAAGGCTTTAAGAATATTTTTTGACAATTCTCGAGTTCCATAAGTTGCATACTTTGCGCACTTTATATCTACACCTCCTGCTAAAGCGACCATGTAATGAAATGAAGGTATTTTCTTATTATGAGTTGATAGAGCAGTAGCGTTTGTCGAATGCGAATGAACTATTGCTTTTGCATTTTTTTTTGAATTATATATATCTTGATGAAATCTCCACTCAGATGATGGATTTTGATTTTTATTATATTTACCATCAAGATTTATATAAACAATATCTTTTTCCTTTAAAGATGAATACTTTTGTCCTGAAGGCGTTATTAAAAAACCATTTTTGTATCTTAATGAAATATTACCAGATCTTAATGCTGATAGTTTTTTATCGTTAAGCATTTTGGCAAATTTAATGACTTCTTTTTTTGATGAATTCATTTTATTTAAGTATACTAATTTTTTAATTTTTATTAGATTGAATTTATGGCCTTTTTTCAACCAGATAAATTACCAAACTTGATGGTAGCTCCAAATGGTGCAAGAAAAGTCAAGAAAGATCATCCAGAAGTTCCCCTAACAATTAGCGAAACAGTTGAAGTTGCTAAAAACTGTTTTGAAGCAGGAGCAGGTGCTATTCATCTACATGTAAGAAATGATAAAGGAGAACATGTTTTGGATGCTGGACTTTATAAAGAGGCATTAAATGAATTAGAACATCAGGTTCCAAAAATGCATATTCAGGTTACTACTGAAGCAGTTGGAAAGTATTCTCCTGAAGAAATGAGGAAACTTGCATATGATGTTACTCCACCAGGTACATCAATTGGTACAGCTGAGTTAATACCTTCTAGAAATCCAACAGAGGAAGATATAAAGTTATATAAATATTTGACAGAAGCTGGAACTAAAATACAGCATATTTTGTATAATCCTCAGGATGTAAACTTATTAGTGAACCTTTTAAATAAAGCAGAAATTACAATTGAAGGAGCTTGGTGTTTATTTGTAATTGGTCATTACACAGGTAAAATTAGTTATCCAGAAAAAATTCCAGAGTTCTTAAAAGTAATGAAAGATAATAATGTCAATTTAGATTGGTCGATATGCGCTTTTTCAAAAGAAGAAATGAGTTGCTTGGAAAAAGCTATTAGCCTAGGTGGTAAAATTAGAGTAGGATTTGAAAATTCCTTGTATATGCCAAATGGAGAAATTGCTCCAAACAATCATTCAAAAATATTAGCTGTAAATGAGATGTTCAAGTTATCGTAAAATAGAGGAATATTTTTTTAAAAGTAAACTAACATCTTTATTTGAATTTGCTGAAGCTAAAATAAATCTATCTGGTCTTACTAAAATAGCTTTTGAATTAATATTTTTTAAATATTTTGATACATTGCTCAAATTCTTTGCTTTCAATAAGGAGTAATTTTTTAATTTTTTGTGCTTTATTTCTGAAGATAAAATTATCATTCCTTTTTTTGAAAAATAATCATCTAGGGTTTTATTATTTTTAAGTTTGAATTGAGGAAAAGTTTTTCCTCTATTTATATCCTTTAGGTTGCCCAGACCTCTTCCTAGTTTAGGTTTAATTGACTGCATGCTTTTAATACCTTTGTTATCAGATTTTATATTGTCTGTTATTTGAATGGACTCAACAGCATTTACAAATTCTCCCATCCTCATAGTGGTTTCAATATATTCTTTAACATTGAGAGATCTTTCTGATTGATATGTGTTTAAAAGTGTTTCATCAAATTTATTTCTTATACAGTTGGCAATTTTCCATGCTAAATTTGATGCATCCCTAATTCCTGCACACATCCCTTGCCCCATAAATGGTGGCATTAAATGAGCAGCATCACCAGCTATAAAAACTCTACCTTTTCGCCATTTTCTAGCAATAGCAGACTCAAATGTATAAATTGTTTTTCTCTCAATAATTGCTTCACTTTTATTTAGCCAAGGTTTAAGAAAATTCCAAATATAATTTTCTGATAAAACTTTTTTATCACTATGATTTTTCTTAATTGCAAATTCCCATCTTCTACGTCTACCAACATTTCTACAATATGTTGCTGGTTGTTTTGGATTTGAATATTGAATTGTTCTATCTGGTAAATTATTTTTTTTCTTTTTTAATATTAGATCAACTACCGCCCATTTTTGAGTAAAACCTAAATTATCCATTTTTGTTTTCATTTGTTTTCTAGTTATTGAATTGGCACCATCACAACCGATTACATATTTAGACCTTAAGAGATATTCTTTGTGATTATTTATATTTAAATAAGTTATATCCACATGATTTTTTGAATTTTGAATTTTTTTAACTTCAGAATTTTGTTCAATTAAGACTTTTTTATAATTTTTTAATTTTTTTCTAAGTTTTTTTTCTAGATCAGGTTGATGAAATCTATAACTTGGATACCATCCATTATCTGTAATTTTTTTTGGTCTTGGCCAATCTAATATTACTTTATCTTTAGAATTAACGAATTTTGTACCTTTATTAATTATAGTATGTTTCAAAAATTCTTTTGTAATTCCTATTGTTTGGAATACTCTCATTATTTCGTCATCAAAATGAACTGCTCTAGGCAGTGGATAAAAGCTTTTTTCTCTATCAAGAATTAATATCGAAAAGTCATGCATTGCCAGAAGGTTTGCTAAAGTCCCTCCCGCGGGTCCTAATCCTACTATTGTGACATCAAATTCTTTCATTGATATTTTTAAAAATTATTTATTTTTTAAATTTGAATATAACCAAGGACAATCGATTAACAATGGAGCTTGTTTACCTTGAGATGCAGTTTCAAGTCTTTTATTTCTAAATTTCATTCTCTCATCATCTGGTAAATAAAGTCTTTCATGTCCCCAAAAACTAGGCCCCTCGAATGTTTCAATGGGCTGCCATGTATCTGGATTGATAATCCTCCCACCCCATCCATTTTCAATAAAAAAACCAGATGGCGTAATTGAATAAAATGAAGTCATATAATCATTGGTATGTCGCCCCATTGTATAAGCAATTGCATTATCCTTGTATTGTAATAAGTCATAACCTTGACCTACGTCATCTAAGTTATTGTATTCAACCATAAAATGATGGAAACCAGTTCCACCTGAACCAAATAAAGCTAAACTATGATGTCTACCATTAACATGAAAAAAGCATAAAGATATTGGAGTATGACTATAATCACTTATCTTGAAACCCATTACGTCTCTGTAGAAAGGAATTAAATCATCAATATTTTTTACATGTACAACAGCATGTCCCATCCCTAGTGCCCCAGTCTTAAACCCTGAAATTGGCCTACCTGGTTTGAAAGGATCTGTATCTATCATAGGCTTATAAACAAGTTCAATACGATTTCCTTGTGGGTCGTTAAAATAAATTAAATCCTCAACAAAACGTTTATCAGCAAATGAAGTTTTTCCATGATTTACCGTTATTTTATTTTCCTCTAATTTATTTGCAAAAGTTTGAAGATCTTCTTTGCTATCAACTTCCCATCCTAAAAATCCTAATCCATCTCCTTTATCACCAGTTATTGTTAACCTTTGTTTTTGGTCATCCATTCTAAAAGATAGAATTTCTTTTCCACGGTCCATCTGTTGCATACCGAGGTATTTTTGAGAATACTCTGACCAATCCTCAAATTTATCTGAATTAACTCCAATATAACTTAAAGCTTTTACTGCCATTTTATTATTATACTTAATTTTGAAAGAGCCCGCTATGAAATTAGCGGGCTCGAATTTAACTATTAACCGTCTATTTTAGAAATTACTTCTCTTGCTCTTTTTAATACAGCATCTCCATCAAGACCTTTGCCTTTCATTTCTGCTAACCAGTCTGATTCAATTGGAGCTAATATTTTTTTGTATTCAGCTAAAACTGAGTCTGATGCAACAGTTATCTCGTGTCCTGGAGTATTTTCTACTTGAACTCTCATCTTGGCATTCTGAGTATCAATTAAATTAGATGCCCAATCGCCAAACCATTGACCTGAATGTTTATCAACACATCCTTTTGCTGCTGAAGAAAGACCATTATATTTCCCTTCATTCATTATTAATCCAAATGTAGCATTAGTAATGTTAACTTCTGTATGATATTTAGTAACATCAAATAATCTAAATGAACCAATTGCTGTGTATGGGAAAGGTGTACCATCTATAACACCTTTATTTAAGGCTTCTGAAGTTCCTGGTGCTGGTACTTTAACCCCAGTTGCTCCTAAAGTTTTAAGAATTGTTCCAGCTATTTTGCTTGGAACTCTCATTTTTTTTCCTTTAAAGTCTGCAGGCTTAACAACTTTTGTATCCTTCATATGGATTTGGTATCCTGGATTCGAATGAAGTCCTATTAGTTTAATTCCTGCCATTTCTTTATCTAGGTAACCTTCTTCAAAAAGAGTATTTAAAGCTCTAGATCCAGCTTTTGAAGTTTTAGTTAAGAATGGTAGCTCTACAACTGAACTTAAAGGAAATTGACCACCAATATATCCAAGAACTGTCCAAGATATATCTGCAACTCCTGAAGTTACTATATCGTATTGTTTGGGAGGACTTCCTAATACTCCTCCTGCATACATTTTTACGTTTAAAGCACCATTTGAACATTTGTTAACTTTATCTGCCCAAGCAGCTAAAATCTTACTTGCTATAAATGCTTTTGGTGGTTCAAAAGTTGCTAACTTTAATTCTGTAGCTGATGCCGTACTAATAATGCTTAAGGAAAAAATTCCTATAACAAAACCAATTATTTTTTTTTTCATGTTAATCCCCTCTTATTATTAAATAATTATAAGAAAGTTTAACTTGAAAATTAGATTATTTCATCCTTAATTGTATTAGATAAAGTGCCAATTTCTGTGATTTCTATTTCAACATTATCTCCAGGCTTCATAAATACTGGAGGGTTTCTTTTAAACCCTACCCCTCCAGGCGTACCAGTGACTAGTACATCACCAGCTCTCCATGCCATTGCTTTGGAGACATACGAAATTAAAATTGGAATATCAAATATAAGTTGACTTAATTTAGCGTTTTGCATTACTTCACCGTTTAATCTAGTTTCAATTGTTAGATTTTTATAATCAGTAATGTCTTCAGCTAAAACCATGTGTGGACCAAAACTTCCTGTTTTTTCAAAGTTTTTACCCATTCCAAATTGTCTAGTGTGTCTCTGCCACTCTCTTACAGTGCTCTCATTATAACATGAATAACCAATAATGTGCTTTAAAGCATCCTCAGGTTTTATATGTTTGCCACCTTCACCCATAATTACTGCCATCTCACCTTCAAAATCTAAACTTTGTGAAACAACGGGTCTTTGAATTGGTTGTAGGTGTGCAGTTTGACTTTCTGGAAATCGATGAAAAATTACTGGATTCTCTTCAACTGTTCTGTTGGTTTCTTTAACATGTTCACTATAATTTAAACCGACACAAATAATTTTTCCAGGATTTGGAATTAATGGTAAATATTCAATATCAGAGTCATTAATGTTGCCTGGATTATTTGATGCATAAGATTTTGCTTCTTCAATTCCTTGATTTGAAATTAAATCTTTAAGTGTATTTGAATTAGATACTTTTCCAGTTAGATCTGTAATTTTATTATTATTTATAATACCAAACTTATTTTGATCATTATGTTTAAAAGAAATAAATTTCATGATTAATACTTTCTATTTTTGAAACTACTTATATGTTAATGTTTAAATAATTTGAAGCAACATTTTTATGATTTCTAAAGTCAGTAAAGTTTTTGATTATTCAGCGATAGCTTCAGGCATTGTTTTGTTTTTATTAGCTGTATTAACTTTTTGTGACGTATTTGGAAGACGATTTTTAAATTCGCCAGTAACAGGTACAATTGAGTTAGTTGAGATAGGGATGGCATTAGTAGCTTTCCTTGCAATGCCAAGAGCATTTTATTTAAATGCTAATGTTTCAGCAGATTTTATAAATAATTTAAATTTAGGTATATTTAAAACGTACTTGGTAATTTTAAAATTTGTTTTAATGATATCGATTATGTCTTTAATGGCATATTCAACTACTTTGACTTCTTATAAATTTATGAATAATCAAAGAGTAACGCTTGATTTAGAACTATATTTTTATCCATTTTATTTCATATGCTCTATTGGGATGTGGTTAAGTGTTTTTGCAATAATAATATGGTTTATTAAAACTATTTATAAAAATAACTCAAAAGTAGAGGAATTATAATGGGTTTAGAAGCTGTAATTAACGGAGGGCTATCTTTTGCTGCTGTATTAATTTTGATGGTATTAAATGTACCAATAGGAATTGCAATGTTGGTAGTGGGTTTTACAGGTTTTGCAATGATATCAGGGTTTGACCCTGCAATATTTGTTTTAGGTACCGCTCCATTTGATGCTGTTTCAAAATATACATTATCAGTGTTACCACTATTTGTTTTAATGGGAAACCTTGCCAATAGTTCAAATTTATCAAGAAATTTATACGATGCAGCCTACGCAATAGTGGGTCATTACAAAGGCGGTTTAGCGATGTCTACAGTTGGAGCATGTGCAGGATTTGGAATGATTTGTGGATCTTCAATAGCAACAGCTGCAACAATGTCTCAAATGGCAGGCCCTGAAATGAGAAGGCATGGTTATAGCGATGCTCTTATAAGTGGCTCCATTGCTTCTGGGGGAACGCTTGGAATAATAATTCCACCAAGCGTTATTTTAGTAATATATGCGTATTTAACTGAACAATCAGTTCAAGAACTATTTTTTGCAGCACTCGTACCAGGAATAATAGCAGTGGTACTCTATATGATTGCAATAAGAGTTTATCTTTTAATTTACCCTTCACAAGGTGGGTATGGAACCAAGATGCCATTAAAGGAAAGAGTTGCAGCTATCTCAAAAGTTTTTCCAATATTTTTAATATTTGCAATTATGATGGGTGGACTTTATTTAGGTTTCTTCACTGCTACAGAGAGTGCAGCAGTAGGAGTAATATTAGTTTTAGTTTTTATTTTTTTTAGAGGACAATTAAAATTAAGTCTGTTGAAAGATGCTGTGTGGACAACTATTAAAACTGTTGGTTCATTATATTTAATTGTAATTGGAGCAAGTATATTTAATTACCTTATAACTGTTACACAACTACCTTTTGCTGTAGTTGATTTTATAAATTATTTAGAACTTACTCCTTTAGGAATAATTTTAGTAATTTGTGCAATATATTTAGTGCTTGGTACTGTAATGGATTCTTTAGCAATGTTATTTTTAACTATTCCTGTATTTTATCCAGTAATTGTTGATGCTGGAATTGATCCTGTATGGTTTGGAATATTTGCGGTAATAGTAGTCGAATTTGGATTAATCTCACCTCCTGTTGGTATGAATTTATTTGTTATTAAAGGCGTTATGCAAAAAACTCCTCTTCAAACCATATGGTTTGGAACTCTTCCTTTCTTACTGACAGATGTAATTAGACTTGCTTTAATTATAGCTTTTCCAGCAATATGTTTGTATTTGCCTAGTCTGATGACTCCATAGTCTGATTGAAATTTTTAAAATAATTAAAATAAATTAAGCCAAAAATAGCACCAACAAGGATTAAAATATATTGATAGAATTTTAAAAGAACAAATACAACAGGAAGTTCTTTGCCAGGATTTTGAGCAATAAAATTTTCAGTCCCGTCTTTATATAAATCTATCGGCCCAAAAGTTGCGTACAGACCATAAATAAAAA
>OCZA010000510.1_pt1 | contig 13351 bp, 18 predicted proteins | sample 1539021 | NCBI WGS metagenome assembly OCZA01 (sample SAMEA2619376, study PRJEB22493) | marine metagenome | biome: marine biome (ENVO:00000447); feature: surface water layer (ENVO:00002042); material: "saline water (ENVO:00002010), including plankton (ENVO:xxxxxxxx)" | depth 5 m | reverse complement strand
CACGCAGGTGGTTTAGTAGATAAACTATCTGTATGTTTAAAAGAATTACCAAAATTAGGTATACGAGGTGTTGTACAAGGCGACTTGTTATTTACACCTGGCGACATTAAGTCCGTATCTATAAGAGGTGAGGATGCTCTTGCATTTACACCTAATACTATAACATACGCTGTACCAGAGAATACTGACCTTGCACGTAGAATCAAAAGAGCTAAACTAGGTATCATTTTTCACACTTCTTACACAGGCAGAAAGATGACCGATCTCAAAGCAAGTTTTGGCGTCAATGTAAATCGTTTTGCAAAGACGCCAGCAGTATTTTTTGATGACGCAAGTTATAAAGACTCATCTGGTGTTGCTACATTTACAACAACAGAAAGCGCTCAGTATGATAGTATGTTAAGAATGGCAATGGGATCAATATCAAAAGGTAAAAAAGTTTTAGACTTATTAAAAAGACAAACTAATATGTTGTCAGTAGGTATGAGATTAAAAATATTTTTCAATACACAAATAAGAGCAGGACAATCTATACAGAATGTCAGAAAATTACAATCAGAATTTAGAACATATTACGCTAAAGTATTAGATGACGAAGCGTCAAAGAAAAAAACTGCTAATGCTAAAAAGAAATACGAACAAATAAGAAACGATGGTTTAAGATTTATTGATAGCAATGAAAATGATATTTACTTTGCAATTGCTAGTTACATAACTTTACAAAGAGTAAAGAACTTTTTAGTTAGTAAAATGAATCAAATTAAATCAATGGGAACGTTTCTACAAAAAGGTAATGGTTTTGTAGTAACTAATCCTGAAGGTTACGTTGCTGTAGATAGAATGGGCAACGCAGTAAAACTAGTAGATAGATTAGAGTTTAGTACTGCTAACTTTACACTTGCTAAGAACTGGATAAAAGGATGAAAAGTTTTAGAGATTTTATATTTGAGGCAATGGGTCGTAAAAGAATTATTATGTTAGGTGGACCTGGTTCAGGTAAATCAACATATACAGAATACCTTGTTAAAGAATATGATATTACTCACATTTACCCAGGTGGAATGTTAAGAAAAGAAGTAGAAAAAGGATCAGAAATAGGTAAGATTGCAAAAAGTATTATTGATAGAGGTGAGTTTGTTCCTAATGAAATAGTATTAGAGTTAATTAAGGACAAAGTAGAGCAATCACCAAAAGGTTATGTATTAGATGGTTGGCCTAGATATATGCAACAAGTTGAAGACATGGAGAAGAATGAAATAGGTTATGATTATGCAGTATTTTTAGATGTAAGTAGAGAAGAAGTATTACGTAGATTACTTGCAAGAGGCAGAGCAGACGATACGGAAGAGATTATAAACAACAGAATAGAACTATACAAAAAAGAAACAGGTCCTGTTGTAGAATACTTTAGAAAAAAAGATAACTTTATTAGTGTAAGTGCTGAGGGCGGTACACCTGAAGAAACAGCAAAAGAAATTATAAGAAGGATAGAAAATGGCGGTCAATAGTTTTATACAACATTTATCTGAAGGCGTTTATGACCCAGGTATATTCAAAGCGTTCTTTCTAGCAGGTGGTCCTGGTTCTGGTAAAACCTTTGTAACTCAATCAGCATTTGCAGGTACAGGTTTAAAAGTAGTAAATTCAGATACTACATTTGAAAGAAACTTAAAGAAAGCAAATCTATCTTTAAATATGCCAGATGAAGAAGAATACTTTAGAAACATAATTAGAAACCGTGCAAAACAAACTGCTATTTCACAATTAGATAAATATGTACAAGGCAGACTTGGTTTAGTAATTGATAGTACAGGTAGAGATTATGATGTAATTGCTAGAAACCATAACATGTTACAACAACTTGGTTATGATAGTTATATGGTATTTGTTAATACAAGTTTAGAAGTCGCATTGGCAAGAAACGCCAGACGTGAAAGAACTATCCCACAGTATATTACAAAGTCTAGTTGGGAAGGTGTACAAAACAATATTGGTAAGTTTCAAAGACTATTTGGTATGAGTAAGTTTATTATTGTAGATAATAATAAATCTGATTTAGAGTTAGTCACTCTTACAATGAACAGAATTGGCAAATTAGTACGAAGATATGTTACATCACCAGTACAAAATTATAAGGCCAAACAATGGATGAAAAAAGAATTAGAGGCTCGTAAAAGATGAAGTTTAAAGATTTTACAGATATAGAAAATTTAAGACACGCAAAGGTAGAAGAAAAACCTATTAAGAATTACACAGGCAACATAGACGAGTTGACTTGTTCTAAACCTAGCACTAATACATCTAAAGCAACAAAGGCTGAGATGACAGCAATGCAAGGTATGTTCAAACAAAGAAATGAAGCGATTGAACAATCAGTAAAAAACCACGACCCTAAATCAGAATATGCAATAGAAAAATATCTAAAAGAAAACAATTTAGATATAGATAAAACTAATACAGATAAGATTGCTGAAACAGGTGCGGCTATCGCTAGAAAATTTAAGAACAAGTTTGAGAGAGCAAGACCATATCACCTTGCAGACTCAATGAAATTAGATTTTAATAGCATGCCACTTGTTAGTGATAGTATGAAGACACCAGCATACCCTAGTGGTCACAGTTTACAAAGTAGATTGATTGGTGAATACTATGCAGAAAAGTATCCTGAACATAGAGAAGGCTTGATTGACGCTGCTGATGAATGTGGTATGGGAAGAGTATATGCAGGTTGGCATTATCCTTCAGATCACAAGGCAAGTGTTAAGATGGCACAAGAAATTTATCCTAAAATTAATTTAAACAGAAAGTCTTTTAGTGAGAGTATCATAGACATACCTAGAAAGACATATGCACCAGGCGTATTTACAAAAGCAGATACACCTAATCCAGAATTAAAACCATCAGTTAAGAAAATGGTGCTTGATGGTATAAAGACATTTGAAAAATTTGGTAAAGTAGTTAAGTATACCTTGATAGGTTCAATACTTACAAAACAATATAGGGCTGACGCCGACCTAGATGTTAATATCTTATTTGATATACCTGGTTCAAAAGCAGAACAAGAAAAGGTACATGATGAGATAAGAGAATATCAAGGACAGATAAATGGTAAAAATATACCAGGCACAGAGCATCCTATCAACTACTTCTCCATAATAGATCCTGTAACATTTAATAAGGCAAGGGACATGGCTGATGGTACTTTTGATATAGACACTAACAAGTGGATCAAAAAACCAGAACCTGGTACCTTTGAACCTGAAAAATACGTTACGGATTTTCAGAAGCGTGTTTCTGAAATAGATGTTGTTAAAGGTGAACTCGTAAGGGATATGATTGATTATGAGGAACTAAAAGACCTGACAAGCTCCGATATTGATAACTTGTCAACTTTAGTTTCTAAAAAGCTAGATGAGATTAAAGATTCTATTAACACTCTAATTGATATTGGCGACAAAACTATTAACGACCGAAAGGACGCTTTTAGTAAAGATATGTCACCAGACGAGATTAGAAAGTTTGGTGTGAAAAACCGACTTCCGAAGAATGTGATTTATAAGATGTTAGAAAAGTATCATTATCTCAAATTTTTCAAAAAGTTGAAAGAGATTATGGAAGATGGCAAGATTACACCTGCCGAACTAAAATCGTTATCTAAAATAAAAGAGGCCAAGGGTAGATCAATAGCATTTACCTTTGGCCGATTTAACCCACCTACAATAGGACACGAAAAACTTATTAACAAAGTGGCACAACAAAGAACAGATGATTACAGAATTTATTTAAGTAAATCTGAAGACACATCTAAAAACCCATTGAATGCTAGAGTTAAGTTAGCAACAATGAAACAAATGTTTCCTAGACATAGCAGAAACATACTACTTAATCCATCAAACATGATATTGGATATTGTAACTGATTTATATAAAAGAGGTTACTCAAACATAACGATGGTTGCAGGTAGTGATAGAGTAAGAGAATTTGATACTATCTTAAAAAAATATAACGGCGTTAAGAGCCGTCATGGTCTATATGACTTTGATAGTATATCTGTAGCTTCAGCAGGAGAAAGAGATCCTGACGCTGAAGGTGCTACGGGAATGAGTGCTAGTAAAATGAGAGCGGCTGCAAAATCAAAAGACTTTGCAAGTTTCAAAAAAGGACTGCCGTCTGGTTTTGCTAACTCAAAAAATGCACAAGACTTATTTAGAAATGTAAGAAAAGGAATGATGTTAGCGGCTTCGTTTGACGCTGATAGTGCATTTAGATTTAAACCATTTATAACTGCCTCAACAAAAGAGGAGTTAGATAAGATGACATTAAGGGACAAATATATTTCAGAGCATTTATATGATGTAGGAGATATAGTTGACGATATGGAGAGTAATGTAACTGGTGTCATTGTAAGAAGAGGAACAAACTATGTTACCTTGGAAGACGAGGAGTTGAGCCTACACAAATGTTGGTTATATAATATTATGGAAACTCCTGTCTATTCAGTTAAATTAGAGGAACGATCAATGAACTTAAAAGAAAAAAGAAAATTAGCGTATGATAAAGAAACAGATCAACCTAAAAAATATGTTGCAGGTTTATCAGACAAAGAGAAAAAGGCACACGATAAACACCTTGAAAAACAAGGGAAGAAATCAGATAGTGACAAGTCTGCTTATAAACAATCACCTGCTGACAAAGTAGCAAAAACAAAACCTAGTAAACATACAAAACGTTTCAAACAAATGTATGGAGAATTGAAGACAAAATCAGAAAAAGAACCTCAACATAGAGGACAAGAATTTAATACTGATGGCATACCAGAGTCATACGAAATAGGACATGACTATGCTAAATATACATCTTCAATAACACCAGGGGAAAAACACTACAATCCTAAGTATCAAGGCGGTTCTTATAGTCCAAGTAAACATAGTGATAATTTAATTAATGTCAACGCAGAAAAGGACATAAGCATGAAAGACAATAAAAAAGTTGAGCTAAAAGATATAGAAGAATGGGCAAGTAAAGAAGAAACTATTAATAAATATAAGGAAAGATATGGGGAAGAGTGGCAATCTAAAATTGAAGAAACATACAATAAGATGTTCAATAAAGTGATTGACACCAATAGTAATATGCAAGAAGGAAGAATGAAAGAGATCGCAATAGACCTTAAATCTAAGGAAGAAGGCGGTTTGGATCCAGAGGAATTTCAAAGAAAGTACAATAAATCTAAAGCAGAAATGAGAAAAGATTTAGGTGCTACTGAAGGCTTTAAGTTAACGTTTAAAGACTTTATGAAAGAAGAAGCAGACGAGTGGGGAATCTTCCCATCACAAATTGCAGAAGCAGAACATCAAGGTAAGAAAGTTACTTTGAACAAACCTGTTAGAGGTGGTTCTAAAAAGTTTTATGTTTACACAAAAGGACCTAACGACAATATAGTAAAAGTATCATTTGGTGATCCTAATATGGAAATCAAAGCAGATAATCCTGCAAGAAGAAAGAGCTTCAGAGCAAGACATAACTGTGATAATCCAGGACCTAAATGGAAAGCAAGATATTGGAGTTGTAAAAAATGGTAACAAGATATAGAAGTGGTTGGGATTACGAATCTTTAAACGAGTTTACAACTGTTTATGTTGTTAGATGGAGAGGTAAAGATGGCAAAAGATATGCGTCACCTTTTAAAACAAAAGACTCTGCTGACAACAAAGCAAAAGAATACAGATCACAAGGTAACAAAGAGGTATCTGTAACACAAGATACATTAAGAGGTAACATCAAGTTTAAATCTGACAACAGTCCTGATATAAAAGGAATGCAAAAAGAAGATGTAGGTGATTATTTAAGAAGTAAAATGACACCTCAACAAATTCAGAATATAAAGAAGACTTGGCAAGGTAAGAAAGCTTCAGACGTTACACCTGCTGTTAAGGCAATGATTAAACGATTAGATATACCTACACAATTGGCAATCAGACAGGCAAACATACCTCATATTTCAAAATTAGTAGAAGACAAAGATGACGCTTATGCAATAGGCATGTCAGTTGCAAAGAAAAAATATAATGATGAGAAACCATTAGAAAAGAAAACTATAGAAAAAGGCCATGAGATTGCAAAGTCTATACTAAAAAAAGAAGACGCCTCTAAAGACGCTGAGAATATGGCGAAATTGAGAACACGTCAAATGGCGTTACAAACTAAATTAAAAGATTTAGACCCAGGTGAACCTAAAGACAAGACACCTATGGCTATAACTAAAAACGATATAGAGACCATACAAATGAAAATGGATCAGTTAAGAGGTAAAATGAAAAAAGAAAATATACACCCAGCAAAAGCTTTAATAGAAGCAATTACTGCTGTAAAAAACAAAGCAGAAAAAACAGGTATGCCTTATTCTATTCTAAAGAAAGTATATGATAGAGGTATGGCTGCATGGAAAGGCGGTCATAGACCAGGTACTACACCACAACAATGGGCTATGGCAAGAGTAAACAGTTTCGTAACTAAATCATCTGGTACTTGGGGCAAGGCAGATAAAGATTTAGCTGCAAAAGTAAGGAGCAAAAAGTAATGAACAAAAAATATTTTGATACAAGAAAAGATAGCTTAGAGGATAAGATTAATACAATTGCTTCTGAACAAGCTTCTATTTCAAAACCAGTATCAGACGTAAAATTAGCAGTAGAAAAGAAATACTTTGAAAGTAAAAAAGGATCACTAGAAGACTTAGCAAGTAAAATTGTTGAAAGTAAATTAGATCCAGTTAACAAAGACGCAGCTAAGAAAAAATTTGACGATAGAAAAGACAAAGACATTGACAACGATGGCGATGTAGATTCATCTGATAAGTTTTTACATAAGAGAAGAAAAGCAATCTCTAAAGCAACAAGTGAAGAAGTTGAACCTTGTGGTTTACCTTCTAATGAATGTTGGGATTCACACAAACAAGTTGGTTACAAAATGAAGGGCGGCAAACGTGTCCCTAATTGTGTACCTAAAAGTGAAGCAGTAAGTCAGGACGATCATGGTGAGAAAACAAACCAAGATAAAAAAGACGCTGCTATGAAGAAGACGGATCAAAAGAAACCATTTGACAAGTTAAGACAAGAAACTAAACTAGTTAGACTTGGAAACAATGGCAAGACAGATACAGGTCAAAAGGCTGCAGTTATAGACCTTGAACCATCAGCAAAACCTATCTAGTTGCGACATTTTGTCAATTGACAAAAGCACTATTATATGATAGTATAATAGTATAAGGAAACACTATGAGTAAACCTATCATATATTGCGATATGGATGGCGTTCTGGCAGACTTTAAAACAGGCGCTCAGAAAACTACAGGTATGTCAATCAATAAATGGATGAATATACCGTCAAGTAGAGAGAAGTGGTCACTCATCAAAGCAAAAAAAGACTTCTGGTCAACACTACCTTGGATGCCTGGTGGCAGACAACTATGGTCTTACATATCAAAATTTGATCCACATATATTATCAGCATACGTAGAAGAGTCTTATGACCCCAACTGTATACCTGGTAAGACTAAATGGTTAAGTAAAAATGCAGGTATATCTAATAGATCAAAGATAAACCTTGTAAGAAGAAAAGAAAAGAAACTCTTTGCTAGAAAAGGTAATCCGTCTATTCTTATTGACGATTACGAAAAGAATATAAAAGAGTTTATCAATGCTGGTGGTACTGGCATACATCACACAAACACATCAAAAACTATCGCCCAACTCAAAAGACTAGGCTTTTAATCTTATAAATAGTATAGTTATATAACAATAATTAATTAATTAAAAGAATTAAAGGAGAGAAGATATGGGAATGTGGGGAAAATTCACCAATGCTGAAAGTCGTCCTAAATATTTAGGCGGCGATAACGCAGATGGTGCTGGCGGTAAAAAAGAAGATTGTATCGCTACTACAAGAGGCTGGGAGCTTAAGGCTGGAACAATATCTAGTGGTAATGATAACCCAAATGCACAACCAGAATTATTGGTTGCATTAAGAGGTCTATCTGCTACTTTAGGTGCGGCAAACGTATTATCTGTTGACTGGACAAGTGGTACATATGCACACGATGGTACTGCTGACTTTGACATTGTATTTACTTATGATGAAAATGTTACAGTTACATCAGCTGCAGCTACAGCAAACAACACAATATCAAACAAAGTACATACATCAATGCACGTATTAGGTCCAACTGATATGGCTAAAGACGCAGACATGAAAATGCAATATCACTCTGGTTCAGGTACGAACAGAATCGTATTCAGAGGAAGAATACCATCAGCAGGAGTTGCTGGAGGTTATATCGCAATTGCAGACGCAACAGCGGCTATGGCAACAGACGGAACATCAGCAATGGTTGACGGTAACGGAACAACAGTACCTTCAGCAGACGCCGATCACGCAGGTGGTTCAGCGGGAGCAGGTGCAGATGGCTCAAGTGCAATTTGGGGAACAGCGATCAATCGTACTGGTTCTACAACAAAGACTTTAGAAACTAAAACTGGTTCATCAAGTGGAACATCATCACTTGTTTTAACTGGTGTTGTACTAGGTTAATAAATTAAATGTATAAGGGCGCTCAAAGTGCCCTTATATATACTATATGAACAAATTGATCTAGGCAATTACCTAGAGTAGCATCCCCGAAAGGGTTAACAGGAGAAAAAAATGGCAGACAAAAAGATAACGGCATTGACCGATTTAGGTGACTCGTTGGCTACGGCTGACTTGTTTCACGTAGTGGATGACCCAGCAGGGACACCAATCAATAAAAAAATATCAGCAGAGAATGTGTTTAACAATATACCTTCTTGGTTAGGTTTAGCACAAACTTCACAAGCAATAACTGCTGACGCTTCATCACAGGTTGCAAATGTAACAACTGCTGTGACTGAAATAAACGCAACAGCAGCAACTGGTGCTATTTCATTAGCAGATGGTTCTGATGGACAATTAAAGATTTTTATCAACACATCAACATCAGGAACAAACAATGTAGTAATTACACCTACTAACTTACGTGGTGGTACTACTATTACTTTAAATGCTCAAGGTGAAACAGTTGTATGTATATTTAAAAATTCAAACTGGAATGTAATCGGCGGACACGGTTTCGTAGTTGCATAATATATTAGGAGAATATTATGGGTATAAGCTCGCAGACGCTATTGAAGGAGAAATTTGTACTTCAAAAAACGTTCAATGAATTGAACAATAGAATAAAAACTATTGAAAAAGATTTAGCAGGAATGAAAGCAAATTTAAGTGCTGTTCATGGTGCCTTACAACAAGTTGAAAAACTAATACAATATGACGATCAGTATGGCAAAACAGAACCACCTACAGCACCTGAATATGGCTCAGTTGACAAACCTGCTTTAGATATAAAGCCTAAAGAAGAGGCTCAACTATTGAATGAGAATGATAAATGAAAGAAGATAGGGATAGCTTTATAGATGATCTTGCTGACAATACACCACATGAGGGTCAGTTTGATAAGTTAAAAGAAGCGGAAGTACAAGACGCTGAAGAAGACCTGTGTGGAGGCAAGACTTTTAAAAAATTAAAAGACGAAGTAAAACGAGGAGAAAAATGAAAACATTTAAACAACACATAAAAGAAGGCGGAACTATGGGCGTTGGAACACCTCATCAATCTTCAGTAGAAGATGGATCAATGGGTGCTCACAATATACATGAACCTGCAATCTTACAAAGAGTAAATGCTTTTGTTAGCTCTATTGCTGATAAGGAGTACATACAACCTGAGGCTGCTCTTTCTCAATTAGAAGCAAGATTGACTAGCATAGGTGTACAATTAAAAGACTCAATAACAATTGACGATAAAAAAGGTAACTTTGAAAGTGCTTTAGTATTTAATGGTGGTCGTTTCGGTAAAGATACTGACGGCTCTGACATAAATGATGATGGAATTAGTCATAAAGTTGGCAAAGAGTTAAAACTAAAAGGTAGATACGAAACATTAGAGAACGGCGCTGTTAAAGTTTATGCAGAGCTTGGCTAATGTTTGATAAGATAACAAAGAAGAATTGGTTATTTTACGCCATAAAAAACTATAATGTTCCTAATTTAGATAGTGAACAGGAGTTTTATGAAGATGTGAAAAGATTTAAATATCTTAAACGTCTATTTCGTAAATACAAAACCACAGGTGAACTGAAAACTAGATTAGTATTAAATCATATTATAGTATTGACAAATGTTTTTGGTAATGAGGCTGCGGCTACGTTATTATTATTTAAGATTGAAAGAGAGTATTGGTCTGTACTAAAGACTTTCTTACAATATTTAAATGTAGTAAGTGAAGACGAGTTGCCAAATGTGAAAGTAAATAAAACTTTGTTATCAAGTTTGGAGAAATTATAATGGGAAGAGCAATAGATTTATTAATAACTTATAGAGTAATTAAAATGTTAGTTACTCCTTGGAAACAACATGACGCTTATAAGTTGGGTATAATTGATGACAATGGTAAAGTATTAAGAAAAGCTAAAACTTTGAAATCAGCAAAAGAAAAAGATTCTTATACTATACTACACAGATTTGTATTCAATTTGAAAAGACTACTAGGGTTATTACCTGGTGGTAAATCAAAGTTTGCCTCATACGCAACTGCTTTGGCACTATTGTTAAAAGAGAATAAAGATATTAACGCTGTAGAATTAGAAAGAGGTTTGTATAAACATCTTATTGAAAACGACTTGGTTGCTTATGATGATGATTTAAAAGAGTCTGTAGGTTTTGATTTTTTACCAGAAGGTAAATTTATAATGATTGACAGATTAGAAGATTTAAATGGTGAACAAACTGCTGATGTAGGTGATGTAGTATATACAACTGAAAATCAGAAACCTTTTGATAATCTATTCGGCGTAAACCTATATCATGTTATAAATGAAGATACTAAAAAACAAATTATAGTATCAGAGGACAACATAGAGAGGGTAAAATTTTAATGAAAACCTTTAAAGAATTTTCTGATAGTCAAATAGACATGTTGGCAAGACAATATGCAGGACTAAAAGATAAAACAATCTCAACAGATCAAGCAAATAAATTAAGAAAAATATTTGACAGAATACCTGATAGAGCGCTAGACGCTTTAAGAAGAAAGAAGATACCTTTTATATCTGGTCTTGCATTATCACGTATGGTTAAAAAAGGTATGCCTGTAAAAGAAGACGCACCTGCTAATGCAGTAGGCGATGGATCAAATCTTGCAATGCCACCAGCAGTAGAACCTGGTGTACATGTAAAGAAAAAGAAAAAAGATGTAACTAGTCTATTAAGACGTGAAGACTATGATAAAGTTGAAGTAGAAAATTTAATTAATAAGATTGAGTCTAACCAAGACATAGAAGAAAATCAAATTAAACCTATAGTAAACAATATCAAATCAAAAAAAGAAAAAGGTACATATACTGAAGAATTTGCTATGACAGCATTTAGATATGTTGTAGATAGTCAAATAAAATCTACAGTTTCAGAGGACTTTAGAAACAAAGTTGCTTCAGAATTATTATCAAAGTACATATGAGAACTTACAAAGAGTTAAGAGAATATATGAGAGGGTTCGCTATCGGACCTAGTAGCACATTAAAACCTCAAGCCTCGTTAGGTGGTGCTCAGTTTTTCCCAAACAAAAGATATGCTGTAACAATGCCTCAACTAACAGCAACAGCAAAAGGACCTGGGTTGGGAACAATTAAACCTATGGTCACAGCAAGTAAAAAGAAGGAGAAGAAGTAATATGGAATTACTAATCACATTAGCAATGAAGTTTTGGCAATGGTCATTACTTATCTTATTTGTAATAATAGGATTTGCTATAAACATACTAGATAAAAGAAAGACTAGCAATCTTAAATTTTCGTATGACGAATTACCACATCTACAACCTATACCTATAAAAACTAAAGGCAAAGGCTTTTGGAAAGGTATTATCATGTGGTTGTTAGGTACTAGAAATTGGGTTATACTTAAAGATTTTAAATATACAATAGATGGCGCTAACTATGTAATCCCAAAAGGATTTTCATTTGATGGTGCTAGTATACCTAAATTTTTAAGAACGTTTTTCTCACCAGTTGGCGTGTTACTAATTGGTGGTCTTGTACATGATTATATGTACAAGTATGCTGCTTGCAAACCAGCAGATAAGAAAGGCCAACTTCTATTAGTAGATCAAAAGAAAGCAGATCAAATCTTTAGAGATATTAATATTGAAGTTAACGGTTTCTATTTTATGAACTATTTAGCATACTGGTCTTTAAGACTAGGTGGCTTTGTTGCCTGGAATGGTCATAGAAAAAGAAACTCAAAAATCAAATAATAAGGAGTAACTTATGTTTAATTGGTTAAAAATGAGATGTAGAGAAATCTCAACATGGTCTGGTGCTAGTTTAATTGCACTAGGCGTTTTAGTAATCTTAGGAGGCCCATTTGTTAAGTTAGCTGCATGGGCAGCTATCGCTTGGGGCGTTTGGTCAATCTGGCGTAAAGAGGTGCCTCTTGGAAATTAATAACTATGTTATCAATTAGATTATTTTTTATTGGAATCCTTGCTAGCGCCGTTATCGGCGCTGGCATTTACGTGATGAAGTTAAGATCAGATAATGCTATATTAAAAGCAAATCAAATCAAATTAGAATCAGCAGTCGCTGAACAACAAGAACTTATCACTAGTCAGAAAAAAGATTTTGAAGAAATACTAAACGCTAACAAAAAGATGAATGAGTTAGTTGGTTTATTAAAGAAAGACCTAGAAGATTTAGATAAAAGATTTAACAAGAAGAATAGAGATGTAGGCAAACTTGCAATTGCTAAAACAAAGTCTATTGAAAGAATTACAAACGGTGCGTCAGCACTTGCTACGAGATGTATAGAGATCGCAAGTGGTTCGCCATTAACAGAAAAAGAAAAGAATGCTACAAAGAAGTCTGAAATTAATAGTGAGTGTCCTAGTATCGCTAATCCTTCTTACGTCCCTTACTAGTTGTTCGGGTGTAAAACAATTAGAGATATTTAAGAAAGAAGTTCCTAGAGAAAAACTCAATTTGAACAAGCCCACACCACTTGAATTAGAGAATTTAAGATGGATTATTATCACTAGTGAGAACGCTGAGGAAGTGTTTAAAAAACTAGAGGAGCAAGGCATTGATCCTGTACTATGGGGTCTTACAGACAAAGATTTTGAACTTCTGGCAAAGAATTTTGCACAAATTAGGAATCAATTGAAGATTACAAATGATTTATTAGATAAATATAAAGAGTATTACGAAGGTGATTTAGAGGACAAA
>OCZA010000507.1_pt1 | contig 13363 bp, 8 predicted proteins | sample 1539021 | NCBI WGS metagenome assembly OCZA01 (sample SAMEA2619376, study PRJEB22493) | marine metagenome | biome: marine biome (ENVO:00000447); feature: surface water layer (ENVO:00002042); material: "saline water (ENVO:00002010), including plankton (ENVO:xxxxxxxx)" | depth 5 m | reverse complement strand
GATAATTTAAATAATATGCGTGTTCCCAAACATCAAGACCTAAAATTGGAGTTTTACCACATTCCCCAGGCATTAATGGGTTATCTTGATTTGGAGTTGAACAAACTTCTAGGCTACCATCTGAATCAACACATAGCCAAGCCCAACCTGACCCAAACCTTGTACCTGCAGCAGCAGAAAACCTAGATTTAAACTCATCGAAAGATCCAAAACTTTTATCTATAGCGTTAATTAAGCTTCCATCAGGAATACCCCCTCCATTAGGACTCATTACTTCCCAAAAAAGACAATGATTATAATAACCACCTCCGTTATTTCTAACAGCAGAGTTGTTCATGTCAAGACTTGTTAAAATTTCTTCTATTGATTTGTTTTCTAAATCTGTTTCCGTAATGGCAGCATTTAGTTTGGCTGTATATCCAGCATGGTGTTTGCCATGGTGAATTTGCATTGTTTTTGAATCAATATGCGGTTCAAGCGCATCATGATTATAGTTTAAATCTGGTAATTGGAAACTCATAGTATTTGTTATAAATTAATGACTCTAAATTACGCAATTCAAAACAAAGCTTAAAAAATTGAAAGAAAAATTTGAAATTATAAACGCAAGCGCAGGTTCAGGGAAGACTTTTACTCTTTCAAGTAATGTAATTCAAAGGATTCTTACAGGTAAAGAAGATAGTTATAAAAAAATACTTGCACTGACTTTTACAAATAATTCTGCTAATGAAATGAAAAAAAGAATTTTGGATGAATTAAGACAAATTTCAATTGATCCCTTAAATTCTATAGTATTCCAAACATCTACTTTAAAAAAAACCTTTTCGTCCAGTCAAGTTTCAAAGAAAGCAGAAAAAATATTGAACAGAATTCTTCATAATTTCTCTTTTTTTCAAGTAAGTACAATCGATAAATTTAATCATAGACTTATTAGATCATTTTCCAATGATTTATCCTTGTCTTATGATTTTGATTTAATAATTGAGCAGGATGAATTCATGGATGAACTTATCAAAAACTTTACTGAAGATTTAAAAAAAGATTCTTTTTTGATGAATGTTATAATTGACCACGCTACATATAAACATTCCGATAATAAAACATGGGACATAAGCTATGATTTAAAAGATCTATTGAATATAATTTGGGATGAGAATAATTATAAATATTTAGATGATAAGAAAATTGATGAAGAGAATTTTAAAAACTTTAAAATCAAATTGACATCTAAAAAAAATATAATATCAAAAAAAATAAAGAAGATATGTTTTTCCATAGAGGAAAAAATAAAACACCTAGATATTGATTTAAAATGTTTTTCATATAATGCTCTTCCAAAGTTTTTAGACCAAGTTCGTTCAGTTGATTTTAATAAAATAGATTACAACTCACTTAATAATAGATTGATGTCTAAATCTCTGATAAAAAAAGACTTCATTGACTCAAAAACAGAAAGTTTAATTTTTGAAATAAAACCATTATTAAATGAAGTATTTAATAATATTAGTCATTATAAAACTTATGTAAACCTATCAAATAACCTTACTTTAAATTATTTAATAAACAGTATCGTAGCTTATTCGAAAAAATTTCAAAATGAAAATAATACACTATTAATTTCAGACTTTAATTCTATTATTAATGAAAATATTTCTGATCAGCCTGCGCCATTCATTTACGAAAAAATAGGCACTAAGTACAATAACTATTTTATTGATGAATTTCAAGACACGTCTGACTTGCAGTGGAAAAATTTAATCCCATTAACATCCCATTCGATTCTAAATGAGGAGTTAAATGAAGATGGAGGCAACTTATTTATAGTTGGAGACCCGAAACAATCAATATATAGATGGAGAGGAGCAAAGCCTGAAACATTTAATGAGCTTGCAAAGTCAAATCCTTTTTATTTAGATCCAAAAATCAATAATCTTGGCAAGAATTATAGGAGTTATAAAAACATAGTAAATTTTAACAATAAATTATTTAACAATATTGCAAAACAAATTGATTCAAAAACTATAAAATCTATTTATTCTGATTTGAATCAGGACTGTAAAGAAAACAAGAAAGGAGGATATGTTTCTGTTAGCTTAATAAAATCCTCAAATAAAAAAGATTACGAGCTAGAATCTAGCAAAAAGGTAATTCAAATTATCAGAGAAAAAGAAAAGCAAGGGTTTAATTTAAGTGATATTGCAATATTATGCAGAACAAATAAAGAATGTAATCATATATCATCGTTATTAATTGATCAAAATATTAAAGTTAACTCTGAAGAGCTTCTTGCTTTATCTTCATCAGAAGAAGTTTTATTTATTTTAAACCTTGTTCGTTTAAAGATTAATGAGAATAATTTAGAAGCAAAGAAGAATCTCTTAAAATATATTTCAATTAAAAAAGATTATGCGAATAAACATGATTTTATCTCTAAAACTCTACAATTAAGTATAAAATCTATTTTTAAAGAAATTTTAAATACTGAGTTCTCTTTATTCTTTGAGCTAGATCTTTATCAAAGTATTCAATATGTTATTTCGTCAATGGACTTATTTGATTCTGCTATAATGCAAGTTCATTTTTTATTAGAGGAAATTTTTGACTTTTCAAATAGTACTCTATCAAATAAAGAATCTTTTATAAACTATTGGGATAGAAAAAAAGAAAAACTAAAAGTTAACTTAATTGAAGAAACTAACGCAGTTAAAGTATTAACAATTCATAAGTCAAAGGGATTAGAGTTCCCCATTGTAATCTTGCCATATTTCGACTACAAACTATCCAAACCAGACAAAAAAACATGGATTAAATTATCTGGTGAAAATTTAAACGGATCTTTTCTTGTTGATTTTGATGAACATCTTAAATTTTTTAATTCTGAAATAGCTAAAAAAATGGAGAAGAATAATGAAGATATGGTTTTAGAAAACATAAACACCATGTATGTTTCATTAAGTAGAGCAATTTTAGAAAATCATGTAATATCAAAAGAACATGATCTTTCATCTGAAATTAGCTCTGGAGTATTACTAAACTCTTATCTAATAAATGAAACTCCTTTAGGTGGAAAAAGTTTTTTTGAATTTGGAAAAACTAAATACATAAAGATTATTGATAATGGCAATGAAAAAAAATTAAAAAAAATTAAAACTGTATTAAATAATCAAAAATTTAATGATATAAACTACTATTATAGTTCCACAAATAAAGCAAATACAAAGTTTGGAAATTTATTTCATAAAATTATGTCGGAAATTGAGTATAATTTCCAATTTGAGCCAGTTATAAATGACTTTTTTCAAAGAGGAGTAATTGATAAATCAGATATGAAAAGAGTAAAAGAATTGATAAAACTTATTATAAATAACAACAAATTGAAATGTTTTTTTGATAAAAAAAATATTGTGTATAATGAAAGAGAGATATTTATACCACCTGATAAGGTTATTATACCTGACAAAACAGTTTTTTTAGATAATAATTCTATTTCTATTTTAGACTACAAAACCGGCAAAAAAAACAAAGAACATTTAGATCAGATGAAAAAATATATATTTCACCTCAAAAAAGCTAATTACAGAGTAAAAAATGCCTTTTTGGTGTATGTTCTGGATGAAATAAAACTTGTTGAAATAACTGTTTAGTCTATATTTTTCTATTTAAATTTGAGCATCTCTACGCATATAAAAATCAAATAAATCGAGTTATTTTAATGAAAATCATTAAGTTTGTGGTTACATCAAACAATAATTTATACTAACATGAAAAACTTTGTGAAAATATTTTTTGTTTTTGCCCTTGCGTTTTTAACTACCCAAAGTTGGGGACAAGACAAAGACAACCCATGGCAATTTAGCTTTGGTGTTAGTGCACTGAATTTTAATGGTACAAACTATCCTTCAGATAAACCTACCTTAGATTTAGGCTCTAGCTTATTCAATGAATATTTTAACGTTAACGAACATTGGAATGTTCAATCTTCTTTAAGTACTGTTACTTTGAGTCGTTATGCTGATAATGGTTATTCTATTGGATTACGAGCTTCGATTAATAAATTTTCGAAACTTGGTGATAGCCCAAGAATAGTCCCAAAAACAATGATTAGTGCAGACTTTATGGTTACTAAAACTATGAGTAATCTTTCTTTCTGTAATCTTGAACCCTACATAGAAGCTGGTATGGGCCAATCTTTTGTTGGTAACAACAGTGACTTTCATTTAAACGGGGGTGCAGGTATTTCTTATGCGGTAAGCAAAAAAGTGAACTTGAAGTTCAATACTGTTTACAGATATAATTTTAAAAACAATGGGTTTGTAGACTATGCTCCTAATATCATTCCTCATTTCCAACACAATCTTTCTGTAGCTGTTAATTTTGGAGGCAGAGATTCAGATGGAGATGGCATATATGATAATCAAGATGATTGTCCAAATGTAGCAGGATTACCAGAATTTAATGGTTGCCCTGATGATGATGGTGATGGAATTGAAAATAGCAAGGATGCATGTCCTAATGCACCAGGATTATTAGAATTTAACGGTTGTCCAGACTCTGATGGAGATGGAGTCGCTGATCCAAATGATGCTTGTCCTGATGTAGCAGGTTTAGTTAAATTTAAGGGTTGTCCAGATTCAGATGGTGATGGAATTGAAGACGCAAAGGATGCATGTCCTAATGCTGCTGGTCCTAGAATGTACAATGGATGTCCTGACTCAGATGGTGATGGTATATCCGACCCTAATGACAAGTGTCCTAATGAAGCTGGTCCTGCAGATAATGCTGGTTGTCCAAATCCAACTGCTGAAGCGATTGAAAAACTTAATGAGCTTGGAGCTGTTGTTCAGTTTGAGTTTAACAAATCTAATTTAAGAGATGACGCTGTAGAGCTTTTATTGAGCGTTTACGATATTATGTCTAAGTATGGAAATACAAATTTCTCTATTGAAGGACATACTGACTCATCTGGTCCAAAGGCATTTAATAAAAAGCTTTCACTAGAAAGAGCAGAAAAAGTTAAATCTCACCTAGTTAGCAAAGGTGTTGAAGCAGATAGATTATCAACGGAAGGTTTTGGAGAAGATAATCCAAAAGAATCTAATAATTCTAGAAAAGGAAGAATTGCTAATAGAAGAGTAGAGTTTAAGGTTGTTGACTAACCAATTCTTTAAACTTTAAATGAATAAAGCGCCTAATAACTTAGGCGCTTTTTTTATTTTTAATAATATGAAAATATTTTTTGAAAGTGTTGTAGATGAAATTATTGATAAAATTAATTTAGAAACAACATATTTTATTATTCCAAATAGAAGATCAAAAGTATATCTCAAAAAAGAAATTTTAAAAAAAATATCTTCAGTCTCAATTTCTCCACAAATTTACAGCATTGATGATTTTATAGAAAGAATTGCTGACATTAAAGAGGCAACAAGAACAAGTCAGCTTTTTTATTTATACGAAAGCTACATGAAAACATCTAATAAAAAGGATTTTGAATCCTATATACTTTTTAGAAACTGGGCTAATACTTTATTAAATGACATAAATGATGTTGACATGGCAATGGCGGAAAATGCAGATGTTTTTAATGATTTATATGAAATTCAAAAGCTTCAATCAATAACAGACGAGAAAGTTCAAACAGCTTTAAGTTTTTGGAAAATAATCCCAAAAATAATATCAGAGTTTAAATCTCAGTTAAACAAGAATAATATGGCAACTAAGGGTATTTGCCATGTTAATGCTAAAGACAATATTGATATTTTTTCTCAGGCAAATAAAGACTTCACTTTTATTTTTTTAGGTCTTAATTCATTATCTAACACAGAACAATTTATAATTAATCATCTTTTAGAAAATAACGACACAAAGATTTATTGGGATAGTGATGAATCTTTTATTTCAAATATTGAACATGAGGCAGGGTATTTTTTTAGAAAATATATGCTTGAATGGGATTATTATAAGACTAATAAATTTAATTGGATAAATAATAATTTTTCTTCATCAAAAAATATTTCTATATATCAAACTACAAAACAAATTGCCCAAGCTAAAACAGCAGCTAACTTAATTGAAGAAATATCTAATAAAAAAACAAAACAAAAAACAGCCATAATTCTTCCTAATCAAAATTTATTGATTCCTCTTATAAATTCTATTCCATTAGGTATAAAAGATTTAAGTATGTCTATTTCAAATTCACTCTTAAATATGCCTTTAACAAAATTTTGTATAAATATTCTCGAGATGTATTCAAGAGCAAGTAAAGGAAGTTTTTATTATAAGGACGTGATAAATATTATTTCGAGTGGATATTTTAATAGGTCATTTGAAAATCATTCAAAATCTGTTGAATTTGTAAAATCTGAAATTATAAATAAAAATATCGTTTACATCAGTCAAAAAAACTTATTACAGCTTTTAAAAACTTCAAAAAATCAAAACCTTAAGGACTTGTTTGGCTGTTCTGAATCTAACATAATAGATAATATTATCAATTGTTTAGATTTATTTGAATCTAATATTGACGAAAACAGCTTTTTAGAACAGTCTTCAAAAATAAAATCAATATTATTAATTATTAAAAATTTTAATTCGAAACACCAGTTTTCTATAAGCTTCCCATCTTTAAAAGATTTCTTCTTTGATATTGTTAAAAATCAAAGCATTAACTTCTATGGAGATCCATCATTTGATTTTCATATAATGGGATTATTAGAATCAAGAGGAATGGATTTTGACAATGTAATTATTTGTTCTGCTAACGAAGGTATTCTACCATCAAATAATTTTTACAGCTCTTTACTTCCTTTTGACCTAAGAAAAAAACATAACATTCCAACAATAGTTGAGGATGACGCAAGAACAAGTTATGATTTTTATCATTTGCTACTAAGAGCCAAAAATATTCACCTAATATATAATTCTGTAGCAGAAGGGTTAGATTCTGGTGAGAAGAGTAGGTACATACATCAATTAGAAATTTTAAAAAACAAAAACCATAATGTTAATGAAATTATTTCCCATTATCCATTCAATCCTTCACAACAATTTTCAGAAAAATTTGAGAAGACAGACTCACTCGTTAAAAGACTTTATGAAATGTCAGAGTCAGGCTTTTCTCCATCGTCTCTAAACAGATATATTGAAAATCCTATAAGATTTTTTGATGAATATATTTTAAATGTCAAAAGTGATGAAGATGTAAATGAACGACCTGAAGCTAGAGGAATAGGGATCATTTTTCATAATACAATGGAAGCAATATATAAGCCTTACGAGGGAAAAAAGCTAATTGAAAAAAATTTAAAACGAGATTTAAAAAACATAGATAAGCTTTTAGATAATGAGTTTGTAAGTGAGTATGGCAAGAACTATGAAAGAGGAAGTAATATTATAATTTATCAAGTTTTAAAAAATACAATTAATAGCTTAATACAATCTGATATTAAAAAAGTTAGAAAGGGTATTGAAATTGAAATTCTTGGAATTGAATCTAAACTCAATACAGAGTTAGTTACTGAAAAATCAAAAATTAAATATAAATTAAAAGGCACTGTAGATAGAATCCAAAGTGAAAATGGAATAATTAAAATTATCGACTACAAAACAGGATCTTTTCAACCTTACAAGCTATCATTTAAAGAATATGAGGAGCTTGTGTCTAAAAAGAAAAAGGAAGCTTTTCAGCTTTTATGCTATTGCTTGATGTACGATAAGAATAATGAAAAACAAATTAGCTTGAATGCTGGCATTATTTCTTTTAAAAACATGAATTTAGGATTAATGAGTCTCAAAAAGTCAAATTCAGTTTCTTTTACTAATGATGAACTATCAACATTTAAAGAAACTCTGGATAAAATTATCGAAGAAATATTTGACACAAATCTTAGTTTTTCGGAAAATGAAAGTCTTAAATAATAATTTACTTTATAATTTCCCTAATAATGTTAAATTTGCGATGATTTCTTTTAAAGAATCTAGGTCCTATAGCTCAGTTGGTTAGAGTAGATGACTCATAATCATTTGGTCCCTGGTTCGAGCCCAGGTGGGACCACCAACAGAAAACCTCAACATGTTGATTTACAACTTGTTGGGGTTTTATTTTTATATAAAAACCTCTTTGGGGTACTATATAGGGTACTAAATATCAGGAATTTTTCGTATATTAGAAAGAGTTAATGGACTGATTAATGGGACTTTATTACAGGTTAGACTATAAAAATAATAAGAATCACCTTAATCAAAAGGATTCTGTTCCCGTCATTATTGATTATTACTATAAGAGAAAGAGAACAAAGGTTAGCACAGGGGTTGTTTGTCAAATTAAAGATTGGGACGATAATTGGAGAAAGAAAACTTCTAAAGACCCGATAAAATCTTCTGATAAGGATTATAGGGATAAAAATCTACTCATCAAGAACAAACTTGATGAAATCAATGGAATAGTTCTTACCATTAAAAAACAAGACAAAGAACCATTAGTTGAACTTGTAAGAAGTTATCTAAGAAAGGATAAAAGAACGAAAGAGGTTGTTAGTAGAAAGGAGATTCATTTTTTACCCATGCTTACAGAATATGAAAAGTGGATTAATTCAACCTCGTATAACAACAGAACCTCAACTAAAAGAAGTACAAATACAAGTATCAAACAAATACGAGAATATACTTCAGAGTATCAAACCAAAAACAATGTATTATTATTTCCAGAGGACTTAGATAGTGATTGGGTATATGGATTTTGTAGATGGAGTTATGATAGGAAAGGGTTAAGACCCTCCACTATTAGAAAGAGAATGAAAGCACTTACAAGATTCTCAAACTGGAGTAACGAAAAGTATGGAACTAATTTCAACATAAAGAAACCAGATGGAATTGTACTTAGTGATGGAGGAGGAGAAGTAATCTTTTTCAAAAGAGATGAGGTACTCAAACTATATAATTATGATAAGTACTCTATTCAAAACCCTAATCATATAGAAGTACTTCAAAAGGAGAGGAGACTAACATATATTGATGATTCTTGGATTGATACTGACAATAAAAGATGGTCTTCTACATACACCTCATTTGAGGTGTATAAAGACATGTTAATTTTTCTCTGCAATGTAGGGTGTAGGTTTGGAGATATGGTTAAAATGAAGATTGGAGATTTTGATTATGATACAGAAGAAATCAATGGAAAGAGATTGGGGTATTTTTCATTTTTCATGGAAAAGATTAAAATTCAAAAGGAACCTGTAAGAGTTAGGATTAACAGAATGACTTTTGAAATTTGGAAGAAGTATTCAAAAAATAAAAACGCACATAACTATCTTTTCCCAAGAACAAAGTTCGGCAATGCAATATCCAATCAGAAATACAACAGTTACATAAAAGAAATCTGTAAACATATTGGTCTTGATAGAGGGGTAAGAGTTAGGGATTGGGATTTAAACGGAAAAGAGGAGAACACAAGTTTTATCCCGCTTTACTCAATTGTTTCATCACATATAGGAAGAAGAACATTTATTAGAGAACACATAGAATTAGGAACACCAATTAGGAGTATTATGAAAATGACAGGACATACTACTCAAAAGGTATTTGACGGATATTATAATGTTTTGGATAAGGATATTATGAAAGTAAATGATGGACTATTCAATCAAGAACTTGACCAAAAAAAGGAAAAGAAATCAAAATCAATTACTTCAGAAACAGAGGAACAATTAAAAACTTTGTTGAGATTAAAAGAAATGGGAACACTTCCAGAAGATGTTTGGAAGGAGAAAGTAAAACAGTTGATTTCTTGATTACTTGCATACCACAAAATTCTTCGCTACCTTCACCCTATGAAGGTTAAAGTATCCACTTTAAAACACCATCCCAAGAATAAAGAAATTTATACCCTATCCTCTATTGAGGAACTGATGGAAAGTATTTCAGAAGTTGGATTATTACAACCCCTTATAATTGATTCCCGTAATCAAGTAATCAGTGGAAATAGAAGATTTGAATCTGTAAAACGATTGGGATGGGAAGAAGTCCAGGTTGAGGTTAAAGAAGTCAATGATGGTGAAGAAGAATTACTACTTATCCACTTCAATAAACAAAGAATAAAGAGTTTTAAGGAGCTTATTAATGAATATCTAATACTTGATGGGTATTATAGAAAAGGACAAGGTAGGAGAACGGATTTAACTTCTGTTAAATCTAACAGAAGTTCTTCAAGAGATATGGTTTCTAAAGAAATGGGAATCTCTTCTTCTCAATTACAGAGATTGATTTTTATTCATAAATATCAACCTGAACATATAGAACTTTTGGATAAAGGAATTCTTACTGTAAACCAATCTTATCTTCAAATCCAAAGAGAACTTAATGAGAAAGAAAGTAGAGAAAGTAAACCCAACAATAAATCAAAAACAACTAAGAACTCATCGTGGAGGTTTTATCAGAAATCATCCCATGATATGAGTGAATTAAATGATGGTGAAATACAAACCATCTTTACTTCTCCTCCTTATTGGAATAAACGAAAGTATTCTAAAGAAGAAGGAGTAGGAAATGAGAAAACCTCTGAAGAGTTTGTAATTAATCTTTCAGAACATCTTAGAGATTGTAAGAGAGTTTTAAATGATAGAGGAAGTTTCTTTTTAAACCTTGGTGATACTTTTTACAATGGTAATCTTCAAAATGTTCCTCATAGGGTAATCCTCAAACTTCAAGAACAAGGATGGATTCTTAGAAATACAATTATCTGGTCAAAGACTAACCCAAAACCCTCATCATCAAAATCTAATCTTACTCCTTCTTATGAGTTCATCTTTCATCTTACCAAATCAATGGAATATGATTATTATCCAACACTCACCAAACTATCCGATAAAACAAAACCATCTCTCCCTCCTAGACACAGAAGTGTAAATGGAGAGTACTCTAATTCCATATCACCCTACCTACCCAACATCAAAGGAAAGAATATGGGAGATTATTGGAATCAGGATATCGTAAGAACCTCTGTTGCAAATCAAAAGTTAGATATTGAAGGAGAACACCCTGCTCCTTTTCCTGAGGAGATAATCACCTTACCCATTCTTCAAACTTCTAAAGAGTTTGAATTGATATTAGACCCTTTTATGGGTAGTGGAACCGTTGGGAGGGTTTGTGATGAGGTGAATAGGAGATTTGTGGGGTATGATTTGAAGAGGTATTAGTAGATTGTTTCCTCTCCCCCTATTATTCAAAGTTGCAGCGCGACTTAGTCTATTTGTGACTTTATTTTTTACTCAGGCTAAGAATTCTAAAAGCTCCTTTTGAGACAATAATGAATACGATTGTACCGATAATCAGGTCAGGCATGTTCGAGTTTAGCCAATATACCAATATTCCCGCTAAAATCACCCCTAAATTAATTACGACATCATTTGAGGTGAAAATGAGACTTGCTTTCATATGTGCTTCTTCCTTGTCTCTTGACTTTTGGAGGAGATATAGGCAAATTCCATTTCCGATTAATGCGAAAATTGAGATTATGATCATTATTAGATAATTTGGAAACTCTACGGGATAAATAATTCTTCTAATTACCTCGCCAAGCCCAATTAAAGCTAGAACGATTTGAAAATAACCAGCAATTTTGGATATTGCTTTTTTATAAAACAATGATTTTCCAACGGCGATTAAGCTGATTGCGTAAACAAAACTATCCGCGAGCATGTCTAAGCTATCGGCTACTAATCCCATCGACTTCGAAAAAAGCCCATAACTCATCTCGAGAATGAAAAAAACAAGATTAATTATAAGTACTGACCATAGTACCCTTCTCTGATTATTGTCGTTTTGATCAAAGGATATTCGGTCAGTTTTTTTGGTGTAAAGTTTCTTATGACCGAGATTTAGATGTTTGAGACTTTCCTCAATCTCATTTATATTGTTTTCATGAAAAATCGTTAGTTCTCTTCGGTTTAAATCAAACTTCAAGTGTTTTATTTGAGATAATCCTTCAAACTTCATACGGATGAGATTCTCCTCTGAAGGACAATCCATTTTGTCAATTTTGAAGAGCGTTTGATTCAAACTTTTAGAGAAATTGAGATTTTTTCAAAAATAAAAAAAAACCGATACACTATAACAGTATAACGGTTTTATCATTTTACTTGCTCCCCTTATTGGGTTTGAACCAATTAATTTTCCATATGGAGAAAAAATTGACCTCGATATAAAAACCACCCCGATTGAGATTTTAGAAAAAAGTATTTTCTCAGTTATAAGAAACCTCATATTAGAAATACTGATACACTAATCAAATCATGAGATTTAAAGAAATCATATCAACCCTTCACTTCTATTCATTCTGATACACTTTGATTATTTAACCTCTTAACTGAATAGTTTCCTTTCAAACTATTTTCCCACTCTAATAAATCCTTTTCTGTGATGTATTTTGAATGTGTAGATACTTCAATCATTTTCAATCCTCTATTTCTTCTCCAATCTTCTATGGTTACTCTATCTACTCCATAGAGTTCCATTAAATCCTTTTTACTCAATCTTCTTTCCATATACTTTTATTTCTTCTTTTTCTAATAGTTCTTTAAACTTCTTGCTATAGGTTTCTCTATCTCCTGATAATTTATACTTCTCTATTCTATGGTAGAAATTCTTAATCAGTTCTGATTTCTTTTTAAGTATATCTATCATATGCCTTGCTTGTTCATCTGTTATATTTCTTATCATATTATTTACTTTCAGAGTATTTTAAAAAACAGTAATAACCTCGTACTCTAAATACTTAATAAGTTCAAGGTTTATACTTTTTATTTTAAACTTTTAATAATCGTTCAGTATAAATTAGATACACCAAGTCCCTTAGAGTTTGAAAACACTATATAAACTTGAATCTTACACTTCCTCTGACCAGTTCATTGTTCCCCATATCAGATTTATAATAAAATCATTTTTGTAACTACCGGTGAAACCTCAACTATTATATATAATCTACTAACCGATGTCTATCCCACTTCCTTTATTCCATTGGTTGATGTTTGTTAAGTGGGTGAACTCCTCTTTACCCTATGTTGGAGAGAAGGTTACACTTATAAGTATAGAAAATTTTAGAAAATGATAAAAAATGATTGAAAATAGTTCAGAAGTAACTTCTGTTAGATTTAACAGAAGTTGTTAGTACCCAAATCACGAACTTAGTACCCAAGAGGTACTAAATAGTACCCACGGGTACTAATTATATATTTTTATATATTGTATATCAGTGAGTTATAAACAGTTATGAGTACAGGTGGGACCACCCTTAAAGCCCTTCGATAAGAGGGGTTTTTTGTTTAGTAAGAACTCTCTAAAAGTATAAATTATTTGTCAGTTA
>OCZA010000506.1_pt1 | contig 13377 bp, 13 predicted proteins | sample 1539021 | NCBI WGS metagenome assembly OCZA01 (sample SAMEA2619376, study PRJEB22493) | marine metagenome | biome: marine biome (ENVO:00000447); feature: surface water layer (ENVO:00002042); material: "saline water (ENVO:00002010), including plankton (ENVO:xxxxxxxx)" | depth 5 m | reverse complement strand
TCATCTAAAACATATTAAGGAGAGAAAATATGGAAATGACACAAGAAATGGTAATGAGCTCATTTCAAATGGGCAGACTCATAGATGCTATGTCTTTTATAGGAACGATAATAGCAATTTGGCTTGCACTGAGAATAGCTAACATGTCAGGAGAAAATCCCGATAGCAATCTTATATCTAAAATATTTTCAACGGGTTTTGGACTTTGCGTAATGGCAGGTAGTTATATGCAATTTACTTTTGCTGCGAACACATGGATATTTGCTGCAAGAAATACTGAAGAAATAATGGATAAAGTAGCTAATCCTGAAAGAGCACAAGCTTTTATAGATTATGTAGGTACAACAACTACTGCTACCACTCCAACACCTTTAGGAATAGCTTTTTTAGCTATCATTACAATTATGATTGTTACCTTAATTTGGGTACCTAGAAAGTAAATTTTAGAAAGGGGAGCTATGCTTTTCTTTTTTTAAAACATTCAATAAATCGGAGAAAAATATGAATGAATATCAATTATGGACCACTATGAATCTTGGCTTGATGGCAAATGCTGTTTACCAGGCAGGTGTGTTTTTCTTATTATGGGTGGCTTTTAGAGCTGCGAATCAAATGAGAGCAGAAGATGCTAGTGTTTTAAATAAATCTCTAGTTTCTCTATTTAGCTTAGGAATAATCTTTAACGGTTTAACTGTTGGAGCAATACTTTTTAGCCTGCTTGAAGGAACAGCTTATGGATTTGAACAAGTAGAATCTTTAAGTGCTGGTGCACAAAATTTTGTGGATGTATATGGAACGGGCGAGCCAAATGGAGCGCAAAATATATTTACTGCAAATCCAATTAATACAGGATGGTGGGCAGTAGTTACTGTTATGTTGTTCGGAAGAATCTGGACTAAAAGTTAATCCTTTAATTTAAAGGAAAAAAGGGAGGCTCTAGGGCCTCCTTTTTTTACATTTCTATTACAACTTTTCCAGTAGCTTTTCTATTTTCTAAAGACGATATAGCTTCGGCAGCATCATCTAAAGAATAGCTTTTAGTAATTTGTGGTTTGAGCTTGCCTTCAGCATGAAGAGCAAACAATTCGTCAAAGTTTTGTGAATTTTCTTCTGGCTCGGCTCCTGTAAATCTTCCCCAAAAAACTCCAACTATTGAACATCCTTTTAGTAAAGCTAAGTTGGTTGGAACTTCAGGTATAGGCCCACTAGCGAAACCAATAACTAGCACTCTTCCTTTCCAGTTAATACATCTCATACACTGCATGAAAATATCTCCACCAATTGGATCATAGATAACATCCGCACCTAAACCATCAGTTAATGCCTTCACTTTTTCTTTTAATTCACCATCGCTGTAATTAATAACTTCGTCAGCACCAAGATTCTTTGCGATCTCTAATTTTTCGTCGGTACTAGCTGCAGCAATAACTCTTGCTCCCATTGCTTTACCAATTTCTATTGCTGTCGTACCAACACCGCCTCCAGCACCTGTAACTAGAAGGGTTTCACCGGCCTGTAGTTGACCTCTTTGTTTGAGAGCATGATAAGTGGTGCCGTAATTAAGAGGAAATGCAGCCCCATCTTTAAAGTCCATAGTTTCTGGCAGAGGCATTAAGGTCATTTCAAAGGCAACTACCTTTTCAGCAATACCACCATTACCTGTCATGGCAATTACGCGATCACCAATTTTCCAATCGACCACACCTTCGCCAACTTCACTTATGATTCCGGCAATCTCTCCACCTGGAGAAAAAGGAAAAGGAGGTTGAAATTGATATTTGCCCTGAACAATTAAAACATCAGGGAAACTAACTCCTGCTGCCTTAACATCTACAACCACTTGACCAGCTTCAGCTCTAGGATCCGCAATTTCCTCAACTTTATGAGATTCAACTGGACCAAATTCTCTACAAACATATGCTTTCATAAGTATCTCCTTAAATAGCGTTTAAATAATCCTTTAAAAAAGTATCAAAATCAACTTCTTTTAAAGACTCTAAATTCATAAGGTCTTTAATTGAAGTTTCTGATGCAATCTTTATATTAGTCGTATCCTTCTTAAAGGCCTTATAGTAAGTTATATTTTCTTGAGCTTTTCTGTCACAAAATTCATCCCAAGTAATATTCTTTTCTTCCATTTCTTTTAAAATCATTCCAGAGGGAGTTAAATCTGAATCAATTATCTTTGATTTTTGAACTTCTAAAGATTTTAAAATGTTATTTTTTAGGTCGTTTGCTTCAATAGGAAGGGCACAGGCAAAATCGTAAATTTTATTGAATACTTCCTCAGCAGCACTTTTCACAGAAATAGTTTTTCCATCTCTTTTCAAAAGAAGATTTGGATCTCTGCCGTTTCTAACAGTGTTGTGCCAATTTTCTTGAATCTCTTCAATTCTATTTTCGTCAAAACTATAGCTTTCATCAATTAGCGAAATCATCAAATAAGCTTCTATAAAGTAAGCAGTATTTTTATCGATGCTGCCTTTTAAGAAAGGATTGTTATCTAAGCATCTTACTTCAACGTACTCTATACCTCGATCTCTTAAAACATTTATTGGTCTTTGCCCACTTTTAATAACTCGTTTAGGCCTGATTGAGCTGTAGTATTCATTTTCAATTTGAATTACGGAATCGTTTATTTGTATGTGTTTATCATTCTTTTTTAATCCAATTTTTTCATATGGAGCGTGTTTTTTTGTAAGAGCATGTTTCAAATCAGAAATATATTCATCTAAATTATTATAGGCAATATTGAGATTATCTTGTGCCTCCGACATATAGCCTAGTTCACTCATTCTTAGACAAGTAGCGTTCTTTAAATATGAGTCTTTGCTATTTAAGGGGTCCAAAAAATTATTTCTATTTGTTAAGAAAGTATTTGGTACCACTGGACTTGCTCCAAATAAATAAATAAGTAGCCAAGCATTTTTTCTGAAATTTCTTATTAAGTTTAAATATTTATCGTCTTGAAAAGGCTGAAAAACAGCATGTGATCCCTGCCACTTTTTAAAGAAATCTTTGTTTAACGAAAAATTATAGTGAATTCCTGAAACACACTGCATCATACTTCCATATCTATAACTAAGACCAATACGATAAAGTTCTTTGAGTCTTCCGGAATTACTAGTTCCATAATTTGCAATTCTTATATCAGCTTCGTTTTGAATAGAGCAAGGAATGCTTCCAGGCCAAATTACATCATCTATGTTTTGATGTGTGAAAGCTAAAATTAGCTTTAAATCTGATAAAGATTTTTCGATTGAAGATGATTTTTGAGTAATGAGCTCTAATAATGCTTCAGAAAAATCAGTTGTTATAAAAGGGTTTGTCAGAGCAGCGCCTAAAGATTTGGGATGATCTGAGGAGGATATATTTGCGTTATTTACCCTCAGCGATTCTTTTTCTATGCCTCTTTTAGAAAACTTAGAAAAATTAATCAAATTGAGATCGCTTAATTTTTTAAGCGAATCTTGAAAAGCTTTTGACATGAATTTTTGAGAAGTTGTTAATAAACCTAATGAAAATTATTAAATGATCTAGTTAGGTGGAAGGACCAGAAGCAAGAATTTCATCGGCAACATCAAATTTTGATATATTTTCACTAAACTTAATCGCTAAGTCCTCAGCAGCTTTTTTATACATATCTTGATCGGCCCATGTTTCTGAAGGGTTAAGAATTTTTGTTTCCACGCCTTCTAATTCAGTTGGTATCTCTACATTCATTATATCAAGCTTAGACTTAGGACTTTCTTCAATAGATCCAGATTGAATTGCTTTGATAATATTTCTAGTAGTTGGAATATTAAATCTCTCTCCAACGCCATATGAACCACCAGTCCATCCAGAATTCACTATATAAACTTTACTGCCAAATCCATCTATTCTTTTCATCAAAAGATCTGCATAAACTTGCGCTTTTCTTGGAAAAAATGGGGCACCAAAACAATTTGAAAAGGTAGAAGATATTTCTTCTGTAGATCCTAATTCCGTTGAACCAACTTTTGCGGTATACCCACTTAAAAAATGATACGCAGCCTGTTCTTTAGATAAAATTGATACCGGAGGCATTACACCAGACAAATCACACGTTAAAAATATTATATTCTGCGGTTCGCCGCCGTAATTTTTTTCTAAATGTTGATCTACATGACTTAAGGGATAACAAGCTCTGGTATTTTCGGTTAAAGATTGATCAGCGTAGTCAACTACTAGAGTTTTGGGGTCAAAAATTACATTTTCTAGGATTGTTCCATTTTTAATAGCGTTCCAAATAACTGGTTCATTTTTTTGGGATAAATCAACAGTTTTTGCATAACATCCCCCTTCTATATTAAAAACTATTCCATCCCCCCATCCGTGTTCATCATCACCGATAAGCCATCTATCCGGATCTGCTGATAGAGTTGTCTTTCCGGTACCTGATAATCCAAAAAATAATGACACATCTCCATCTTGCCCAGCATTTGCAGCACAGTGCATAGATAAAACGTCTTCTTCTGGAAGAATAAAATTCATGATACCAAACATAGATTTCTTCATTTCGCCTGCATAGCCAATTCCGAGAATCAGTATTTGTTTGGTTGAGAAATTAACCATTACCGTTCCATCCGAATTAGTTCCGTGACGATTAGGATCGCACTTAAAGCCAGGAGCCGATCTTAGCTGCCAGACGTCTTTTGTCTTTGGATTGAAAGATTCAGGTTGAATGAAAAGACTTTGGCAAAACATATTATGCCAGGCAAATTCGTTCTCAATTCTTACTGGCTGATAATGTTCTGAGCTTGCTCCGACATGTAAATCAGCAGTGTATTTTTCTTTATTTTTTAGATATTCTTCTGATTCATCCCAAAGATTGAGAAATTTGTGAGCTTCTATAGGTTGATTATTTTCACCCCAATCAACAACCTCATGAGTTAACGCGTCATCAACTAAAAACCTATCTGCGGGGCTTCTTCCAGTTCTTGTTCCTGTAGTAACAACAAAAGCTCCATTTTTCACTTGAATACCTTCGCCTTTCTTTAGTGCGATATCTAATAGATTAGGTATTGGTATATTATGGTTCAAAATTTTCCTCTCTATATTGCCTTCTCTAAAATGATACTGGATTCAGTAAAAGGAAAGCTATTATGCCAAATTTTATTGATATATCATATCTAAAATATAATAAATTCTTTACGAAAACTATTAGGTAATTATGAATGAAGATCTAACCTTTAAGGAAGGTGAATTTGGCTTTGTAAAGTACAAATCTAAAAACCCTTTTGAATTTTTCCACATTATTAACGAGCTAGATGAACTGCCAGAGCAAGATCTAGAAGGCTGGTTACTTTTTCCTGAAGAGGGTAAAAAACCTTATTCATGTATGGTTTGTGTTCACCACAGCGGCGGCTGGGGCGCAGCACAATACGAGATGATTCGAGATATTTTAGATTCTGGAATAGCAGTTTTTCAAGTAAATAGCTTCGAAGCTCGCGGCGTTACTTCGACAACAGAAGAGCAGATGGCAGTCACTACTGCAATGATTATGGCAGATGCATTTGAGCCTTTAAAATTCTTATCCAAACATCCAAATATAGATCCAAATAAGATTGGAATATGCGGATGGAGCTTAGGGGCCGGTTCTTCTTTATATGCTGGATGGTTGCCACTAGCAGAAAAGCTTGCTCCTGAAGGAGAAAGATTTGCCTTACATTTAAACTATTATCCCTTAGCCTCTTATTGGCCTGATGAAATGAAATGGACTAGTGCCCCGATGCTTAATCTTATTGGAGATCAAGATGATTACACCCCATTTGAACTAGCACAAAAATTAACGATTGGAATTAATGAAAGCGGAGCCAATTGCAAAGACATTCTTTATCCTGGAGGACTGCATGGGTTTGATTCGATGTATCCAAAAACTTTTTGGCCAGATTCGATAGCTCCTAAGGTTTCCAGATTTGCAAAAATTGATGCAAAAGGAGACATGACTTATGAAACAGATGATGGAAGGGTTTTGGCTTTAAATAGTCCTGATGATCGTTTGAAGTTATTTGAAGAAGTTGCAAAATTTGGTGCTTGGACAGGCGGAACTTGGGACATAAAAAGAACTTGTAAAAAAGATGCTCTTACGTTTCTAAAAGAAAACCTTCTTTAAAAAATAAAGTCTCTTTTTGAGTATCTCCAAAAACATATTGCAAAAACAATTATTTCATTCAGGAAAATATAAAAAGTTGTAGTATTAAAACTTCCATCCAGCATAAAACTTATCAACCTTCCCACTACAAAACTTCCTAAAAATATCGCATAAGTTAAGTAAACTTTTTTTCTAAAATTTATTCTGTAAATAGCAATAAAAGACATAAGCCCTACGAAAGTAAAAAATGCATATAGGGCTCTCGTTTCATTTAAAAAAACTAACGAGTAATCATAAACTCCAAGTAGACCTATAATAAACTCAGGAAAAAAAAGACCAAGGACCCCAAAGGCAAACCACTCAACTCCAAACAGAAATAAAAAAACTTTATCTAACATAGATTTATAATTAATATCTTTAATCTAAACTATAGTATAAAAAGATCAGTTGCAACTAATACAAAAATGACCCAACCAAAACTTACGCTTTATCACGCCAACTGGTCTCTTTGTAGCCAGATGGTAAGAGTTGCGCTATATGAAAAAGGTCTTGAATTTGATCATGTGCCCATTAAGTTATGTGACCACTATGAGGAAGCAGAAAATATCTCCAAAGATTATCTTAAAAATATTAACCCTACAGGGGTTGTTCCGGTTTTAAAAATTAACGACGAAATCGTCAGAGATAGCGCCTACATTATTGAAAGACTGGATGAGCTGGAAGGAGCAAATAACATAAATCTTTGGCCAAAAGAAGAAAGCGAGCGAGAGCGTTTAAGAAACTGGGTTTATGACACAACCATTACTGAAGGAGTGCCACTGGGAAAGACCTTGGGAACAACCATTCCACTTTTTTCTGCGAGCTTAATAGAAAATTTAATAAAAAAGCTTAGTTTTAAGGCCATTTGGAACATAGTTCTTAGACATCCGCGAAGGGAGAGAAAAATTGCTTTTGTAATAATGTATTTTTCCTCACTTAAAGATAGAATTGGTCCTCTCGCATACAAAGGTTTTGTGGAAGGAATACTAGAATTAGAAAAAAGTTTACCTAAGGATGGATTTCTTTTTGGCGAGTTCAGTCATGCAGATATTAATTTGATGTGTTGTTTTTATAGGCTGCAAGATTTGAGATTAGATTCAATTTTAGATATGCCTGAATTACCTAAAGTTAAGTCTTATTGGGAAAATTTAAAAAATAGAACAAGTTTTAAAAAAGGCATTTTAGAATTCAAAGATCATGAAGAAAAATTAAATGAAATTTTTTCCAATAAAAATAATCCTCACCTAGAAAAATTAAAAGAAAAAATAAAAGAAAATATTTAATTTGAAGAAATCCTAAAAATCTAATAATCTAAATCTCCTTATAAATTTTTCAATGGAGAGAAAAATGAAAAAAAATATAAAAATGGCAATTCTTGTTGCCTTCTTAGGAGTTTTTGTTGCGTGTAGCAGTGAATCAACTCCAACATATTCTGAATTAGGTTCAGATAATTACCCCCAAAAGTTTTATGTTGAATACGTGCCTTGCACTTATGGAGCAAACTGGTCACCAGAAGCTTTTAATCAAGATATGCTGCCTGGCTGGCAAGAATTACTCGTCGAAGTAGATTCTACGATAGTTGCTGCATACGGGCTTACCTATGAAGGTGAAAAACCCGAAGATGCGCCAGGTGATGGATTTTGGCAGTTAATTTGGAATTCCAAGGCTGACGCCGACGCCGGCTGGGAAACTTGGGAGAGCTATGAAAAAACTGCAGATTGGTCTGAATCCACTGCGGATATCTTGGCTTGTGGCACGAAAGCCGAAACTTTTTCTTTCGATGCTTATGTTCGAAGAGACGGTAATGCTTTAGGTGCTTTTAATTTAGAGTCTTTTTCTTCAGATTACCAGCAATGTCTTTATAACGAAGGGCAAGGCTCAAGCGAATTGATTGCAGTGATAGATCAATTTGAAGAATGGATAGAATCTAGCGATTCTTCTATATATGCACCTTACTCTTATGTGGTTTTAGCACCAGATTATGAAGATGAAGAAGTAGATCTGTTTTGGGGTAATTTCAACCAAAATGCAGAATTAAGAGAAGCAGGAAATGCTTATTTCTTAAAAACAGGAACTGATATTCAAGATGCTTTTGATAAAGTTATGACTTGTGAAGATCCAATTGATTACGTTACTGGCGAAATACCTTTAACTTAAAAATAAAAAAAGGCTGCCTAGTGCAGCCTTTTTTTTAAATAACGATACCTATTACTCTATCAATAAACCAATAACTTCCTACGCCACCCAATAAGTAGGAGGCACTGGAATAGGTTATTCTTTCTAACTTAATTTTTGAGAGCAAATAGATTCCTAATAAGAAAACAGGAATCATAATTAATTGACCGATTTCTATTCCAATATTGAAAAAAAGCAAAGACAGTAAAAGCTGATCGTTCGCTATACCAATTTCAGAAAGGGCGCCAGCAAAACCGAAGCCATGAAGCAAACCAAAACCAAAAGCCATCAACCAAGGAGTCTTGCTTAGTTTATCTTTAGAATCAATTTCAAAAGCGAGATAGATAATAGTCAAAGCAATTAATGCCTCAATACTTCCAGATGGAAGTTTTACAATACCTAAAACGGAAAGAGCTAGTGTAATACTATGCGCCAAGGTAAAAGCAGTTATTGTCTTCAATAAATTTTTCCAACCAAATACTATGAAGAGCAAACCCATTACGAACAAGAGATGATCAGGGCCTCCTAATAAATGTTCCACTCCTAAAACGAAATAAGCTGTTGGGAAAGTTTGTTCAATCTCAGGTATCTTAATCGTAGAATTTTTTAAATTCATTAATCCTTCAAAGCGCTTCTTGTCTAAAAAATTTATCGTAACCAAAGCATCGTTTAAAACGCTTAACCCGACGACTTTAACCTCAGCTCCTCTTATCGAGGAATCGCAATCTAAATTTATTTTTTCTATAGAATATTTTCCTTGTCTATAGGGACTTTGACTGAGGGTAGTACAATATTTAGGGAATATTAAAGAAGCCCTTTCTCCGATAGATTTAATTGGATACATCCAAGTTGCTTCATAACTTCCCTCTTTTTTTTCATCAACAATTAAATGCGCAGGGCTGAATTCATGACTTGATAGGTTAGTGCCAATCAAGATTAGACCTAAAAATAGAATTTTTTTAAAAAGCATTATTGTCTAAAACTTGGACTAATTATTACCTGATAATCTGTTTTCAGCTCATCAATAAATTCTTTAACTTGCTCGTCTCTTTGGCGCATTAAAAAATCAACTTTGACTTGGGGAATTACTTCCTCAAAAGAGGGTTGATATTCTTCTCTGGAATCTAAAACCTTTACAAGATGACTTCCATAGGTAGATTCAATTGGTCCTTGCCAAGCATCAATAGATAAATCAGAAAACGAAGCTGAAAAATTCTCTCCAAAGTCTCTCTCAATATCTAAGAGACTTTTGTTAGAGAAATTTTTTCCCAGTAAAAAAGGGTCAGCACTTAGAATAGACTTGTTACTTGAAAGATCTTGCATTGCACTAGCTGCTCGTGATTTTCCTTCTTTGTTCTGAGCAAAATAAAGATGAGTAAAACTAAAGCTTTTAGGAATTAGATAAGACTCCTTAGTTTCTTGATAAAAACTTTCAAGATCTTTAATTTCGGGCTCAGTAGAAATGGTTTCCTGTTTAAGAAAAGTAATTTTCTGTGCAAGTCTCCTTTTAATTATCCTGTCTTCACTATCTAGCCCAAGCCTCAAAGCTTCTCTATATAGAATTTCTTCTTCAACCAAGCTGTCTATAATTGATCGAATTTCATCATTATCAGGCTCTCTGCCAACCTGCAAACTCCAAGTATTAATTAAAGCAATTACTTCTTCATTTGAAATATAAATAGTCTTTTCTTCGTTAGGAGGATTCAGCAACAGATCTATCAAAAAAATTGATAAACCTATTCCTAAAAATAAGGTTAATTTTTTAGACACAAATCTAATTATTCAATATATTCTGCTAAATCTGATTGCATTGATTGAGCAGCAGTTAATTCATTAGACCCAGTTGGCACAAACCAAATTGGGGATGACCAAGCTCTTTCTTGAATAGTGTCATGAATATCCGGTCTAGGGGCAAGGCCTCTTCTTAGAGCATCCCAAGTAGACCATCGACAAGTTGGATTTTCTAAAACTCTGACGTAATAAAAAGCTCTATCGTTTGGATTAAAATCAGGATCTGTCCAAGTTGCTTTTAATTCAGCAGAACCAACATCTTTTGAAAAGGCGCAAGTCTCTATATCAACTCTAGCTCCATTATCAGGACATCTGTTTGTAGTGGGATCAACTTGCAAGCCATTAGAACAGGCAACGTCATATATTACTTCTGTTGGCGATGCATCAAATTGATTTACCGATCCTTTAATGATTTGTACTCTTTGCAAAGGAGCGCCATGTTTATCTCTTTGAGCCCAGACTAAAAAGCTTGGAACTTTTTCGCCATCAGCCAAAATCTCTCCACCCATTGTCGAGCTACTCGCGTAGGCGGCTTTCACTAAGTTTTCATCATTCAAATCCAATTTATTGGTTTCAAAGCCTCCAAAAAATCTAACTTTCATTCTATTTCCAGTTGTTGCAAATGTCTCTTTCCGACGCATTGCTGAGAATAGCGAATCTCTAGTATTTTCTTCAGCCCAAACACCAGCTAGACCGGAAGCTCCCCAAGTTTCAAAACCTGTATTTGCATAAGTTCCTTGATCAGTCTCAGTTAAACTTACACCTGCTCCTCCTTGAGGTAATTGCGAAGCTTGTAAGTCAGATAAAGGCACACTTCCTCTTCCTTCGGGCGTACCGTCAATGATTCCTATCTTAGACCAGTAATCATTCTCGCTATATGCTCCAGCACCAGTATGCGAATCACTCGCTCCTATTAGACCAAATTTGAAGGGGTTACCTTGAGCGCTATATTCTAGAACCATTCCCTTTAAAAATGCTTCTCTGACGTAACCTCCAGAAGGAAAACTATAAGTCCTTGGAAAAGAGCCGATTCTAGAATCGTATATTCCGAAATCTGCAAATTCATCGTTAGGAGATAAAAGCGGATGAGTATCAGAAGTACCTTTTACTTGAGTCATCTCTACTAAAGGTTCATTTCTCATTCGCATTTCTGAATATGCTTGTGTGATTGGTTTTCCGTTGAAGGTTTGCATGTCAAACATAGCTCCATTTGACCCATTAGAGTTGTGAGGAATAGCTATTGAATCAATTCCCATTTCTCTTAAACCATCCATCCATTTCCACAATTTTTCCGGATTTATTGAATCAATCCTTGAATGTGGCCTTACTGGTATTTGGTCGCCTTTAAATATTACATTTCTGTGTAAGTTTCCATTACCCACATCTGTTGAAGTAGTAAACTCATAAGCCGTAAAAGTTGTAAATTTGCCTGGATCATTTGCCTCTTCGGCAGCACGGACGATGTCTGCCCAAGCAGAAATATGTGTGTCATGGTCAAAAACTGTGGAGCCTAGTTGCAAATGAGGAGTAAGTACCGCTCTCCATAATGTCGGATCCCACCAAGGTCGAACGTCAGTTAGAATATTTCTCACTTGATTACCAAATAAGTTAAATCTATCAACTATGGACTCTACGTTAAGGTTCTCCTCTCTATTTAAATTATGAAACACATCAACGCCTGGCAGGGTTGACGCATAGGATGAAGTATCAGACCAAGCACTTATCATTCCCAAAAAGAATGCATGATCAGTTACAGCATAAAAATCTAAAGGCTCTTTAATTTTCATATCAAATCCTAAAGGATGTTGAATAGTGTCACCTTGAGCAAATCTATAAGCATCATCAGGCGTAGCGGTAGTACCAAATATGTAGGCATCAAAAGAATATTTTGTATGTATGTGAGTATCGCCGAAGTAAGCATTTCTATCTTCGTTATACTCAGGAGTGGAAGTAACCGCGGGAGCTATTCCAGAATAATCAACAATTTCGTAACGCGTGTCGGAACAACCAACAACTACTAAAACAAAAATAACAACTAATAAATTTCTCACGATTTCCCCCTAAAGATAAGCTTCCATTTTCATAGATTCTAAATTAAAAAGCAGTTGATTTACAAATGTCTTAATATTTTAAATCCACGTAGATCTGATCATACAAAAAGCTATTTCTTCCATCTTGATTTTTTACTCAGAAGTCATAGAAATGGAAATTTTGCCGAAATGTTTATTATCTATTTGATGTTGAAATGCTTCAGAGAGATTAGCTAAATCAAATGTATCGCTAATTACTGGCTTAATATTATGTTCTTCAATAAATTCAATCATAGCTATTTGCGATTGTTGATTGGCCATGGCGATACCACTTAAACGAACCTGTTTTAGAAAAATTCTAGGTAAAATAATTTCGCTAACAGCCGGCCCACTCAAAACACCAATTAAAGCTATGTGGCCCCCCAGTTTTGCTGCTCTAACTGATTCCCCAAAAGTTCCACCACCACCGACTTCAATAACGTGATCAACACCTTCGTTGTTAGTCAGCTTCAAAACTTCTTTTCCCCACTCAGGATTTTCTTTGTAGTTGATTAATTCGTCTGCACCTAAATCTTTTAATTTAGCCAACTTTTCTTCTGATGAAGAAGTAGCGATTACTTTTGCTCCCATGCATTTTGCTAACTGAAGAGCAAAAATTGAGACTCCACCAGTTCCTTGAACTAAAACTGTCTCATCTTTTTTTAAATGCCCTTCATCAACCAAGGCACGCCATGCAGTTAATCCAGCACAAGGCAAAGTTGCAGCTTCAGAAAACGAAAGATTATTAGGTATTTTTGTTATCGCTGTTTCTGGAATTGCTATAATTTCTGAAGCATATCCATCTTCGTTATCTCCAATAAAACTTAATAGTTCATATTTAGGAGGGCCATCTACCCAATTAGGGAAACAGACACTCATAACTTTGTCGCCAACTTGCCAGTTTTTTACATTAGAACCAATCTCAATAATTTCTCCCGCGCCATCTGAAAGAGGAACTCTTTTATCATCGGTAGGAATCAATCCTAATGCCACCATCAAGTCGTGATAATTGAGACTACTGGCAGAAATTTTCATTAAGACTTCATTGTCTTTCAAAGAAGGGGAATCAACATTTTCTAATTTTAGATTTTCTAAACCACCAGGTTTTTGTATTTGTATTTGTCTCATTTTGTCTCTCTTAGTTAATTGGGTGAACTATTTTAGATCAAATTAATCTTAAAAAAAGAG
>OCZA010000505.1_pt1 | contig 13386 bp, 6 predicted proteins | sample 1539021 | NCBI WGS metagenome assembly OCZA01 (sample SAMEA2619376, study PRJEB22493) | marine metagenome | biome: marine biome (ENVO:00000447); feature: surface water layer (ENVO:00002042); material: "saline water (ENVO:00002010), including plankton (ENVO:xxxxxxxx)" | depth 5 m | reverse complement strand
CCTATTTATGTTTTTATAATAGGCAAGAAATTAATATTTCGTGGTCTGGTCTCTGCACCATTATTTCCACCATTTGTAGCATTTGGCGAACCACCTTCAACATTTCTAATAAAACTAGGATCATCTGCAGCTGGTCTATCATTAGTACCACCAGTCCAGTCTCCATTTCCACGAGCATGAATTGGTATATCATGAGTGTGAGTTTGGAATTGATGTCCTTGAGTTGTCGCAAAACTTCTACCACTATCTACACCTCTACTATCATCATATCCTCTAATAAATTCTCCACGAAGATCAGGAACATTAAAGTTCTGTCCACTTCCTCCATATTGATATCCAATCGCATTGTATAAATCTTGATATTGCCCAATTCCTGCATTATTACCTATATTACCATATGAAGAACCATCACAATATAAGAATCCTGAAGGGGGAGTTGGATAATTTCCACCTGCCTTATCACCTGCATACCACACAACACTACCCGTAACTACACCACCAACAGCACCAGTTCCTTGAATACCCTGAACACCCTGAATACCTTGTATACCCTGTCCACCAACAACACCACTAATACCTTGATTACCCTGAAGACCCTGAATACCTTGAGATCCTGTAATTCCTTGAATACCTTGATTACCTTCACCAGTATCTCCTTGAACACCTTGACGACCTTGTATTCCCTGAAGACCCTGAATACCCTGAACACCTTGATTTCCATCTGGTCCTTGTAGACCTAAAAGACCTTGTATACCTTGTATACCCTGAGATCCTACACCATTATCCCCTTGAACACCTTGTCTACCCTGAATACCTTGAATACCTTGAATACCTTGTGCACCATCATTACCATTGTTTCCTTGTATCCCTTGTATCCCTTGAATACCCTGCTCTCCTTGAATACCCTGTAAACCTTGGAAACCTTGAATACCCTGTAAACCTTGCGGACCTTGAATACCTTGGCGACCTTGAGGACCAAAATCTCCTTGAACACCCTGAACACCTTGAGCACCAGCTCCTTGAATACCTTGAATACCTTGTATACCCTGTTGTCCCTGAGTACCAGTATTACCTTGAATACCCTGAAGACCTTGATTACCCTGAATACCCTGAACACCTTGAATACCCTGATAACCTTGTCTACCCTGTATTCCTTGCGTACCTTGACTTCCTTGTATACCTTGTATACCCTGAATACCTTGAGATGCCTGATTACCTTGTGCACCAGAGATACCTTGGATACCTTGGTTTCCCGTAGTTCCTTGAGTTCCTTGTCTACCCTGTCTACCTTGATTACCTTGCCTACCTTGTGTTCCTTGAACACCCTGAATACCCTGAATACCTTGCTGTCCCTGAACACCCTGAACACCTGCAGCACCTATACCTTGTAATCCCTGTATTCCTTGTGCACCTCTTATACCTTGTTGACCAGTTGTTCCCTGTGCAGCTTGAGTTCCTTGTAAACCTTGAGTTCCTTGTTGTCCCTGAATACCCTGAAGACCTTGGAAAGTAGCATCTTCAATAGATATCTTTCTGACATTATCATTACCTGCATCATATACTAATAGTAAATCATTTTGACCATCTGCACTTGTAGTTAATACTTGTTCTGTTATTGCTTTCTTACTTACTTTACCATCAAAGATAGATGCAGTAGACATTCCTGAAACAAATGATCCACCATCCACAGTCAAATCTGAAGTAGAGACTGCAGCACCAATTACAATTTGATCACTAAAAGTTGATACTCCTACAAAACTTGATACACCTGTTACTACTAAATTTTTTGTTTCAGTAGTTTCAGAGAACTTTGAACTACCAACAACTTCAAATATAACTTCTGGAAACTGAGTTCCTATTCCTATTCTATCATTTGTATAATCATACCAAAAAACATCAGCACCACCAACAGTTCCTGATGCACTATGATATTGAATTTGAGATATTGTTCCACCTGCACCAGAGGTAACTGCGTTTGCAGTCTGCCATTGCATTCCACCTGCAGCAGTTTTGACTAGAAGTTCTCCCGTACTTCCTGTCCCGTCTGCAGCATCAACGATAGTTCCACTAATTTTTACATTTCCTACAATATCTAAATCATACTTTGGTATAACACTTCCGATACCAATATTACCATTAGTCTTAGAAGATAATATTGTTCCACCAACACCAATTTGAAAAACATCTGTTGCAGTTACTATTCCTGAGTTATTAACTAAAAGATATGGACTTCCTGCAAAACTACCATCATCATTGAATATAATTTGACTCGCACTACCTGGTGGAGATATAGTAATTGTAGATATTGATCCAAAATTATTTGCAGTTACATTTACAATATTACCAACAAAATCAAGTTTACTAATACTATTACCAGTACCAACTATTCCACCTTCATCAAAAATAGTTAGACCAGTAGTTAATATACCTGAAGGAGCAACCTGCCAATAACGATCATATTGCCCACCATTTTCAATAGTAACTAACTGATAATATTCATCTCTTATAGGAAGTGTTTTTTCTCCAACAAAACCTAAATTAGGTTCTGTTTCTTCAGGAGACAAATAAACATGACGATCTGTACCTAAACCAGTTAATGGTGCAAGTTTCCTTCTGCCACTTAAAAATCTCTCCTTATTCGCCATATTATGTTGTACTGTTCTCTAGTATACTTGCAAGAAATTCCATTTGTAATGGTGCAACTAATCCACCAGCCTGAGCACCAATTTGAAGTGTTACTGTATTTAAAGTCGTAGCACCTACAGCAACTGAAGTATTATATGCAGGATCTTTATTTTCTCTTGGATAGAATTTAGTTACTGTATTGTTATCTTTATCGCAAGTAAATCCAATAGATCCAGTTGCTATCTTAACATTTTTTCCAACCATTAATTTATGAGATCCAATAGTTACCACTAAATCTCCATTTGCAGGATTATATGTTGCGTCTGATGGTGTATGGTATACAAGACTTGAGATACCAACATTGACTGTTATACTATCTGATGTTGTTGATACAATAGGAATAGAAGTATTATAATATGGATCTGTTGTTCTTGGATAAGAGTGCTCTGAACCATGATTATCCATGTCACAAGTAAATGTTAGAGAGTTTGTAGCAATTTTAATTGACTCTCCACCTTTCTTCATATCTCCTACAGCATTAACAAAAGTATGAATACCAGTGCTTGTAGAAGGATACCCATCAGGTCCTAATACTTGAACTTCAAAAGTGTTAGTAGTTACATTTGAGATAGCCAACCATTTATTATTTGCATAATCATTTACTCTTGGGTATGCTTTAATATCAGGACCAGTAGTACAACTGAATCTTAGAGACTCTGTATCAAATTTTATTCTTTCTCCTGCAGAGTACTCATGATTAGCAATAGTAACTGTCATGATTCCTGTAATAGGACTATATTCTGCACCTTGTACAGTCGTAGTTACTCCACTCTTCAAACTATGAGTACCAATATTAAGAGTTAATTGTCCTGTTGTTGGTGCATAAGATGCGTTTGAAACATTATAATTAACAATACTTGATATTCCTACGTTTACAGTGAATGTATTAGTTGTAAATGTTGTAATTCCTAAATTAAAAGCATTATAATTTGGATCACTTCTTCTTGGATATGCATGATCTGTTGCATTTCCGTCCATTGTACATTTAAAAGTAATACCATCAGTAATAATTCCGACTGTATTTGAATCAGTTAATCCATGGGAGTTTGCTGTAATTACTAATAATCCAGTTGCTCCATCATAAGTAGCACCTGTAGGAGTAACGTTGCCAGCACCAGTAACTTTTACTGCTCCTGTTTTTGCACTAACAAATGTATGTGAATAGTCGCCACCCTGTATGACTGCACCATCTGTTGCACGTACAAACTTATGATTATATGCACCACCAGCTATTATTGAGCTGGTTCCTGCACTAACAAATGTATGAACAGAATTACCAACGTAAGTATGTGGATATCCAATAGCACCACCAATATTAGCAGAGAATGTTTTTGATATACCTACCTCATTAACAATCGTATCAACAACATATGATTGTTGTGGATCTGGGAAGAAGTTAGTGGTAATACCTGTACCACTAGGACATTTAAATTCTAATCCAGCTAAAGTTATTTCTTGTCCGACACCAAAATTATGTGGTGTTAAAGTTGTAACTGTTACGATACCACTTGGTTCATCATATACCGCACCTGTAACTGATACTATACCACTTTGTTTTGCATCAACATATATTTCATCTACTTTTATTGCATCCTTCTCCAATACCAAACGACCATCAATAAGAACAACTGCATCATTTGGTGGAACTTGTATATCTCTTATAACACGAGTATCTCTAAAATTACCTGTACTTCTTGAAGTTCTTCTATGCCAGAATGTTACTGCAGGATAAGATGCTCCAATACCAACATTTGATACTTGAGCAAACAGAAGAATTGAGGATACTCCCGTAGGAACCTCATAGAGTTTCTGCGGACCTGGTGCTACAGGAACTGCAACTGTTAAAAACTTATTGACTGGTGCGACTGCCATATTATTATCTGAGTGCTAAAATGAGGGGAGTAACTTCTGCTTGGATTGCCCGACTGAAATCTCTACCTCTAATCGTTGAAGTTGTTTGATCAATTGTGATACCTTCACCTATTTTGAAGTTACCAGCTTGGTCGGTACTTGTAAATGGTATTTGAGCACCATTAGTAGCAACGACCTCGTTTTCAGGAATAGGAACTCCACCCTGAAAGGGGTTCGCTCTATTTATGTTTACACCTGTACCGACATATTCAAAGGAGTGTGAGCTGGTTAATATTCTACTAATTCTAAACATTTCAGCAGTTACACCAACTCCAATACTATAAGGTATAAACTGATCAAGAGTTACTGTCGTAATACCAACAGTTGGTGTAGGTTCAGTTGCTTCGCTAACAGTAAAGTATATTGGTTCAGTTACAGCAGTTGCTATTCCTCCTCCACCACCACCGATTGAAATTACTAATTCTTCATTAGGTAAGTAGTTTCTGCCTTCGTTAGTAACATCAATTGAAGTAATAGTTCCAGCAGTACTAACATTTACACTAGCTTCAGCAGAAATTCCTTCAGGACCACCTGGTGATGAAATTGTAACTGCAGGAGGTGCTGCTTGACTGTATCCACTACCACCATTCAGTATATCAATTTTTCTTAAAGAACGCAACGGTGCAGTTATAATTCCTGTAGCAGTTGTGTCATCATAATCATCAAGATTAATCTTAAAGTATAATGCTTGTCCGTTATAAGGTCTTCTATAATTACCTATAGTATCTGCAACTCCTGTTAAAGTTGTTACATCAGAATCACCACCAACCGTTGCTACTGTTGTTATACCCGTAAAGTCAATTCTACCGACACCATCAGCAACTAATCCAAAGTTACCAAAGGAGGAGTTTGAGTTTGTTAGATCACAAGATCCACCAGTATTACAGAATATAGCAATATCACTATTAATAGTGAATATAGAAACTAACTGTGCATAAGCATTATTGGTAATAGAAACTCCAATACCATTTTCATTATATTGTGTAAATGAATCGCAAACCATAGACTTTAAATCTTGTCCTGGATTTACTGCCCCAGTAAATGCTGAACCTACATGATTTCCATCAATCTTCATACCAATACTATCAGTAATAAAGTTTGTACAGTTTCTAATGTAAGGAGATCTCCATCTACCACTAGGACCTTCATTAGCAGGACCAATATCTAAACATCCTGATCTTGCACTACCAACTCCTGCAGGAGGAGGGAATGCTACACAACCACCTCTGATTGTTATTGGTGCTAAGTTATCTAAAGGATCTTGACTGTAAGCAAAGTTTAAATTTTCAACAAGACATCCTCTTCTAACATAGAAAATATCATCATCATTCTGTGGATATATTGTAACTAAACGAAGATCCTGTCCAGTTATACTAACATCTGTTCTCAAACCGACTGGGTTATTTTCTGAATATACACCAGATCTTACATATATTGTGTCGCCTGGTTGTGCAACAGCAGCTGCACCACCGATAGTTAACTTTGCATCTCCTTCTGTTCTACCACTATTAGCATCATTTCCAAACTTGGAGACATAAATTATATTTTTAGAATCTCCACCTCTTGGTGCCCAAACTACTTTACTATCTGGATAAGTTATTGTTGGTGCACCCGTAGTACCTAATCCAACAATTGTACTGGTAATACCAACAAGAGTATTAATTGCAGAATATACATTTGCACATCCTTCTGGATCATGATTACTATTTCTGGCAGAGTCTGGTAGTACTGCTTGATCAATTACTTGTGCAGAGAATAATGAATATGAATCTGTTCTAGTGTCTGGTAATCTTGTAAGACCAACTCCAACAGTTACGATTCCAACTAACGATGTTACTGAAGCAACTTGAGCTACACGGGATGCAGCAGATCCTATAGTTATTTGAGTAAATGTATTTAATGTGCTGGATACTTTTGCTACTGTATTATTTCTTATAACATCATTTACAATCGCAAGCATTTGAGTATAACCATATAATACTTCTGCCTCTTCTCCTGCTACAAATCTTCCATCAACATAATATTTGGTAGCATCATAAACTCTATCATTACCACTAAATGATAGATTATACATTACAGAATCTAATACCTGTTTAACATCATCAACACAAGCTTGAGATCCACCAGTAATATTATGGGATGGGTATGTTGCTAATATTCTATCTACTGTCTCTGTAGCAATAAAATCTTTATTAACTTCAATCAATCTTGAAGATGCAGCATAATCACTATCAATTGCATCTATCTGATATGATCTTGGATATGGAGAATTATTGATAACATATTTTGCAACCTTAGAAGCATAATCAACTGCTGTTACGGTTGCATCTTTAATAGAATAACCACTGTCATCTGTACCAGTAATATGCAATAAAGTATTTCCATTATAATATGATAATCCAGCACCAACACTTTGTGAGTTTCCTCCTCTTGTTATATCATTTGCAACAGAATATAAAATTGATTTAATATCATCTCTACAATTTCTGTAATTAGATGTTGTTAAAGAGAAACTAGGATTTAGATAATCAGTGCTTGTAATAAATCCGACTGATTCTGCAGCAATGAAATCAGCATTTTGTCTGAGTAATGCAGCAGCATCAAAAAATCTAGGTGCTATTAATCCAGTTGTACCAACACCTACTGAAGCAAAAACTGATTTAGGAACTCTTACATCTTCAGAGGTTGTGGTCGAATTAAATCCTACATTATTATCAGAATCATATACTGCACCTTGATTAAAGAAAACATCTTTATTGTTTATTTCAATATCTCTTGATGGTTGATTAGTTCCAAAACCAACCGATCCTATACCAGTTGTTGTAATTACTGTTCCGTTAGGACCTACTTTTAATGTTCCTTCAAGAGTTGAATCTCCATCTACATTTAATGCAGAATCAAAATCAACATCATTAATAACATTCAATTGGTTTTGAAGAGTTGTATTGTTCGCAACTGTTAAAGTATTTGAAAGAGTAGTTGCACCTGCAACATCAAGTAATTTTTCAAACTTTACGTCATCTTCTACTGTTAACTTATCTTTGAAAGTTCCAGCAGCACCAACTTCAAATGTTCCAAATATAGTTGCTGAAGTTCCAACTTGTATATTTTCGGTAATTGATGCACCTTTACCAACAACAATATTTTGTTCAAATGTAGATATACCTGAAACTATTACATTTCCAATAAAGGTAGATGCAGCTCCTACAAATAAAGTATCATCAAGTTGAGTAGCACGTTCAACTGTTAATGAATTTTCAAATAATCCTTGACCATTTCCCCCAACTGTAAAATCATCAAGTATTGAAGTTATTCCAGTTACTTTTAATGGAGCATCTATTGTAGAACCCGCACCTGTTGCATTAAATCCTTGAGTAAATTCCGACCTCTGGAAGAAACTGGAAATACCTAATACAATTATATCTCCTTGGAATCTTGAAGTACCTTTAACATGAAGATGATTTTGTGGAAGTGTAAGACCAATACCAATATATGAGTTAGTTACAAGTCCCGCAGGTCTCTTTTCCCAAAAAGTTCTAATCGCAATATCTGCGATATTTACATTATTTGGGTTTACAGAACCTTCTACTAATTCAAGAGTTGCTCCACCACCACTTGTAATCAAGTTTATACCACGGAACGATGAAGTACCTACAAGAGTTTCTTCATTATAAACAAAGATACCTTCACTGAATGAAGGTTCAAATTCTACCCATTTTATACCCTGAGAATCCTTTGTTAAAAATGCTCCTAAAACACCAGGATTATTAGTTGAGTCATATAAGTTGGCACTCAATCTCATGTCGCCAACAACATCCAATCTCCTTGTTGGATCTAAAGTTCCTAAGCCTAATCTACCATCACTCTCTTTTATTATTAAACTCGCACCTTCTGGATTTCCATCTGCACCACCAACTCTAAAAGTATCAGTAACAGTTAATATTCCTACTTGTAATTCTTTTAATTCGTTATCAAAATTTACTGCACCTTTAAAGGTACTAATACCATTGAAGATAGCATTACCTAATACATTAAGATCCCCAAATTGATTATCGTCCCCATCAAAATCATAATATAATTTACCAAAAACATAAACGTCTTTGTAAAACTTTGCATCCTCATTCTGGACGGTTGGTTTTCCAATAATAGTTAGATCCTTACCTTCCTCTTCCACTTATCCAAAACCTCCTAATAGATTCTTTATCTGACTAGAACCAAGTTGACCTTTCAATTGATCTTGGAGAGCACCTGTATCAATCTTATCTAAGTTACTTGCTATATCAAGATCTGCTATTTGAGATTCAAGTTTACCTGCAAAGGTATTTCCTACATTAGCAAGTTCTGGTAATGCTCCACCTAATTTATCTGCTAAGAAGTCACCACCAACAAAACTACCTTCAAAGGCATTTTTAGCAAAGTCTATACCCATTGTTCGAGGAAGATTACCTAACTTAGCAGATACAGTAGCCTTCAATCCACCTATATCTACCTTTCCACCTCTTGCCTCTAAATTTATATTTTTTCCTTTAATATCAACATCATTATCTGCATCTATAAGAATATTAGGTGCTTTAATTTTAACCTGTCCATTACCATTTGCTATGATAGTAATTCCACCTTTTAATGAAGTTATAGTTATGTCTTGATCTTTTTCGTTTGAATTATTAGCACCAGCAGCAATTTCTATTTTTCTATCGCTATGAATACTTAGTGTTCCATCATTACATTGGAACATACTTGACTTATCTCCATCATCATTTGCACCGTACATCAACCACGATAAGTTTCCATTATTTCCCATCTTAGGATTATTAGCATCTATCCTAAAATCTGGACCTAAAGATATAAACCTTCGTCTATCCCAATTTTGCGACTCAACTGGTCTTTCAGACATTAGTATCCTCCTCCATATCCACTCCCACCTGATCCCGAAGACCCGCTACCACCAGAATCGTTATTATTAGAAGGAGGGTCACTCTGTCCAGTCGTTTGCTGACTTGTGTTGTTAGTTGTGTTAGTTTGAGTAGTGCTACTTGTAGTAGTCTCGGTTGTGGTGTTGGAAACATTTGTTTGTGGGGATGGAGATACTGTCATTGTAGATGCAACACTAACTGCTGTTCCAAAACTTTGTTCTGGAGTATCATATATTATTTGATGAGGTGATGTTGTGTGTGCGATACCAACCATCTTTACACCCCTTGTTGGATGAATATGATAAGCACCGTAATATGGTTGTCCTTTTACATAACCAACCAAATTATTCTCTTCAGGATCAATACAATCAATAACTTGTTTTATTTCTGCTGATGGTTCAGGAGGTCCTAAAATTGGTCTGATTGAAGCACCTCTTCCAGTATCACTTTGAATTGTGATTTGCGGTAGAAGAGTAGTTATATTGATATTTAGTGGTTTAACAGAAACAATACTTCCCTTATCAATAACAAGTTGATATTGGTTTCCAAACTGATCAATTGCTGTGTCATTTTCTGAATATCCTAGACCTGCATTATCCACTACTGTATCAACAACACCAAAATCTTCCATTTCTCCTGGTGGATATCCTTCTCCTTCAGATACAACATAAAGACCTACAACTTCACCATTTTTAATTAATGCTCTACCAATTGCACCGTATCCCTCATCACAATCGTCTACAATTTCAACAAAAGGAGGAAACTCATATTTAATACCAGGACTAGTAACTCTTAAACCAATAAGACTAGCAGTAGTATCTGGAAGACCTAATTCTCCACTTAAGTTTCCCATTATAGCTTCTCCTGCGGCTCCAAATCCATTACCACCAAATATTCTAACCTTTGGTTTACCACAACCTGTTCTCTTTCCTCCAAAACATTCTCCAAGAGGATCGCTAAAAGACTTATTGAAATTTGGAATATCTAAACCTAAATCTAATGAACTTTCAAGTCCCTCTGCTGTTTGTACAAAACTATTTGCAGCACCCAATACATCATCTAAACCACTTAATGCAGAATTAGCAATACCTCCACCTATCTTAAATGCTCCACTTATACCAGTACACTTATCAATACTTGCACCACAATCAAACAATGAACCTACACCACTAATCATATCTACTTTGCTTCTAATCTGTGAAGAAATATCAAATCCACTAGACAATACTTTACTTATACTTCCGAGAGGACCTGCTAAAGTATCTCCAATACTATCAACTATGTTATTTAAAAGTGCTCCTGTGAATTGATCTGCCATACATTGTGGAACCCCAAGAACATCATCAAATGAATCCATCATGGATCTTAACATCTTTTCAGTTGTTGCTGCCAAACCACCTGCAACATTACCTACCATACATTCAAGATCTTTTTGAATAGCACCAACAGGACCTACCATAGCTTTCTGTGCTGCTACACCTGCTAAATGTGCTGCTACAGGATTTTGAGTCAATGCTAATACATTATTAAAAACACCTTTATATAATACTTGTAAACCTTGCTGTACCTGTCCTGTTAACTCTCCAACAACATTCTGACTAATATCTCCAACTAAACCATTAACTCCCGTTGTTATGTTTTTACTTGTATCTTTTATTAATTGATCTATCTTTCCAATTTGTCCCTCACCCATACTTGAAAGACGTTTAAAATCACTTACAAAATTATTAACAGTTGCTGTTACTTTAGTTGTACTTGAATCTTTACAGGCACTAGGAACAGTAATCTCTTTACCAATATTATTACTTACGGTTACAGTGTCTCTTTTTTCTGCATTATTAGCATCTGTATTAACTGGACTTACTTGACTATCAATTGTTTCTTGATGCGATTCATCTACTTTAATAGCTTTATTTTGTTCATATTTCTCTTTTGGTATCTCACTAGTATATCCTGTAAATGGTTTGAATGCACCACTATAAGCTGCAAATGCATCACTGGATGCTTTTGTTCTACCAAAACTTGCAATAATTGCGGGAACTTGAGCATCATCTCCATCTAAGAAAAATCCTAATACAATTTCTCCAGGTTCAATGTAAATTGACTGTGCTTGATTCTTTGCTCCAGTTCCTGCAGTTGGGGGTAGCAATACAATTGCTAAAGGTAAATCTTTATCGGGTAACTTTTTCTCATCAGGATGATAACCCATGATCCTGACTCTTCTTTTAAGACCCCAGTTTTTATTTACATTCCAATTTACTTTATGGTTAGGAGCTGGAGGAACTTGTCCTATCCACCATCTAAAACCATCTTTTCCAAGAAAATTAGTTTTTATATTACTTGTATCTTCCATCATTATTCTACATCCTCCTGCTGCTCTTCTTTTCTATCAGGATTATCTCCAGCAAAATCTTTCAGAACTTTCATAGATGTGTATGATTTTTCTATATCATAATGATGACATAATTCTTTGATTATGTATACACCAGATTGTTTACTATCTATAGCATCTCCTGTAGTTGCTGATGTAGACATTGGGGGAAATTCACATTCAATGCACATACCTGCTTCTAAATTTGAATTAAGAGGTATTGTCATATCCAAAACATTTGTGAATAATGTATTATATCTTGTGACAGATTGCATTTGATATTTTAAAGGATCAGATTTCTTAAGATGATTTGTATCTCCTCTTGCTAATACACCTATATCAAGAATCCCAGTAAGTGATCTTGAAGCAATATCTTCAAGAGTATCTTCAGAACCTGTTTTATTATCAGGATCAAGTTTTAATGGATACTTTGTAGGATCTTCAGAACCCATTAGAGACATATTATCTTTTGTTATCTCATCTTTTCTTTTATACTGTAGTGCTTCAAATTCAAAGTTATATGGATTAAAATACATACCACTACTTGAATAAGTTCCTAATTTTAAATTTTTAACAATATCATTATTTTGTTGTATCGAAAATTTTAATATTTTGAAATCAGCATTTGCAGGTCTATCTTCAGAATCAAATCCTTGTGTTGCTTCCCCATAGTAAAATGGTGGTGCTTTTAGTTTTTCATCAGCATCATTAGTAATTTTATAAGTTTCCTGTCTCATTAAAGTATCAACAGATCTAAACTTATACCCAGACTTAGTTTGATAAAATAAAAATCCCGCACTTTTAGCACCTTTAGTTTTAGTAACAGATTTCTTTGCTAACCATACTAATGTAGGGAATGGTTTTTTTAAATTTCCAATAAATCCATATGCATTTGATGTTAATTCAACTTTAAAACGATCTTTTTCTATACCAAGAGTATCGGTTAAAATATTTTCAACAGTAGCACCGATGTTCTGATCTGGAGAATATTTTTTATAACATCTTACTGTTTCATTAACTATTGCTTCTCTAGAAGTTAAATTTATGGTAAACATTTCTCTCTTAGCATCTCTAACAACATTAGTAATACCAGTTACATAGAGATAATCTTGTGTTTTTTCTGAAAAATCTAATGGGATATTAGTCTCAACATTCGCTCCTATCTTAATTCTGCATATCTCTCCACCTCTAAGAGGTAAACCTTGATAGAGTGCTTTTAATTTATCATCTGTACTTTCTGTATCTTCTTCGTCCTCTGTAACAACTTGTGCTTCGTTAACTACCAATACTTTTAAAGTTATGCATGGAGAGAATATATCTTCAAAATAATCAACAGAAGCAATATACGGAGTCAAATCAAAAGGTTTCTCACCTTCTTTCCTTCTGTCCGAATGTATTAAAAACTCTTCTATTATACATTGATTAGTTGCTGACATTGTACTTAACCTATAGCCTCCAATGCTCGTTTGCTTTCAAGTCTATTTAAGTCATCACCACCACTAATAT
>OCZA010000504.1_pt1 | contig 13405 bp, 9 predicted proteins | sample 1539021 | NCBI WGS metagenome assembly OCZA01 (sample SAMEA2619376, study PRJEB22493) | marine metagenome | biome: marine biome (ENVO:00000447); feature: surface water layer (ENVO:00002042); material: "saline water (ENVO:00002010), including plankton (ENVO:xxxxxxxx)" | depth 5 m | reverse complement strand
TTAAGACCTTCAGCATCGATTTCATTAATTATAAATGAAAAACTATTTCAAGAAACTTCATCTGGAGATGGTCAGTTTGATGCATTTATGAATGCCCTAAAAAAGATATATAATAAACAAAAAAGCAAACTTCCAAAACTTATTGATTATGCTGTTCGAATCCCTCCTGGAAGTGATTCAGATGCTTTCTGTGAGACTACTATTACTTGGGATACTGGCATAAAAAAATTTAAAACTAGAGGACTTGATACTGATCAAACTGTATCTGCAATCAAGGCAACTGAAAAAATGCTAAATACAGAATAAATTATGAAATTAAAGATAGCTGTTCTCCCAGGTGATGGAATAGGACCAGAGGTAACAAATCAATCAATTAAGGTTCTAAAATGCATAGCAGAAAAGTTTAATCATGAGGTTGAAACAAATAGTGGATTAGTTGGTGCTGTTGCTATTGATAAATTTAATGATCCCTATCCAGATAAAACTCATGAGCTATGTAAAGGTTCTGATGCTATTTTATTTGGTGCTATAGGAGATCCAAAATATGATAATGACCCTAAAGCAAAGATAAGACCTGAACAGGGGCTGTTAAAAATGAGGAAACAACTAGGATTATATGCTAATCTTAGACCTACTCTTGTTTTTGAGTCTCTATTAGATATGTCGCCAATTAAAGAAGATAGGATATCTGGCACAGATATTCTTTTTGTAAGAGAGCTTACAGGTGGAATATATTTTGGTGAAAGAGGAAGAAAAGATGATGATAATTATGCGTTTGATACCTGCCAATACACTAGAGATGAGATATTTAGAATTGCTAAAATGGGATTTGAGTATGCTCAAAAAAGATCAAAAAAACTATGTAGCGTTGATAAAGCAAATATTCTAGAAACATCAAGACTATGGAGAGAAACTGTCCAAAGTATGGAAAAAGATTATCCAGATGTAACTGTTACATATGAATTTGTTGATGCAGTTGCAATGAGATTAATTCAATGGCCAAATTCATACGATGTTCTTATTACCTCTAATTTATTTGGAGATATTTTAACTGATGAAGCATCTGTAATATCTGGATCTATGGGATTAATGCCGTCAGCATCAGTTGGTTCTGAAAATGCTTTATATGAGCCTATCCATGGATCTTATCCAGAGGCAACAGGTAAAAAAATTGCAAATCCAATTGCTTCTATATTATCACTTTCAATGATGTTAGACTATACATTTAACTTGAATAAGGAATCTGAAATTATAAATAGAGCTGTTGAAAATTCTCTTTTAGACAGATATACAACTCCTGACTTAAATAAAGAGGATAGGTCCTACTCAACTGATGAAGTTGGAGACTATATTGTAGATTTTATTGAAAAAAATTAAAGAATATAATCCGTTGAAATAAAGTTAGAATCATTGGAATCTAATAACTTTTTTAGAATTCTGTTATTATGAACATTATCTTTAGAAGCTACAAATGTTCTTATTGAAAATGCTCTTAATGCGTCGTGAACACTTAAAGTACTTACTGCTGAATTTTTACGACCAGTAAATGGGTATATGTCTGGTCCTCTTTGACAAGAGCTATTAAGGTTAACTCTACAAACTAGATTAGCTAGTGTATCAATCAAAGGACCAATTTTTTTTGTATCGGTTCCAAAGAGGCTAACCTGTTGGCCATATTCAGATTTCGCCATATCATCGAGTGGTTCATCTATACTCTTGAATGGAATCACAGGAACTACAGGACCAAATTGTTCCTCTTCGAATACCTTCATATTACTATTGACAGGGTAGAGTACTGCTGGATAACAATAGTTATCTGTTACTTCACCCCCTTTTTCATTAATTACTTTCGCTCCTTTGGAAACTGCATCCTCAATTAAGTCAACTATGTATTGAGGTTTTGAGGGCTCTGGTAATGGAGTAAGAAATGCATCTTTATCCCAGGGCATACCAAACTTAAGATTATCAACTGCTTTAGAAAACTTATTATTAAATTCATCGACTATAGACTCATGTACATAAAGTACTTTAAGAGCTGTACACCTTTGGCCATTGTATGATAAAGATCCTGAAATACATTCTTTAATTGTTAAATCTAAATCAGCATCAGGCAAAATTATAGCCGGATTTTTTGCCTCTAAGCCTAGAACCAATCTAAGTCTATTTTTATTAGGGTGCTGATCCTGAAGTGCAACAGCCGAAGAACTATGACCTATTAAAGCTAATACATCAATATAACCAGTTTTCATAATTGGAGGACATATTTTTCGACCTCTACCAAATAGGATATTTACTACTCCTGGAGGAAAACATTCTTTAAATGCTTTTAATAGAGGAGATATTAGTAATACTCCATGTTTAGCGGGTTTAAATATTGTTGTATTACCCATCAGAATTGCAGGTATAAGAAGACAAAAAGTCTCATTTAATGGATAATTATAAGGACCCAAGCAAAGAACAACTCCTAGTGGACCTCTTCTTATGTGTGCATGAATACCAGAATCTTTTTCAAATCTTGAAGATGATCGATCAATATTTTTATATTCATCAATTGTATCATATATATATTTGACTGTTCTATCAAACTCTTTTTCAGAGTCAGTTTGATTTTTTCCTATTTCCCACATAAGAAGCTTTACAACAACTTCTCTGTGATCTTGCATTTTATCAGCAAATCTTTTCATGCATTTTAGCCTATCTATAACTTTCATAGTAGGCCATTTACCCTGTCCTCTATTAAAAGCTTTTTTTGCAGATTCAAGTGCCTCTATAGCAGATTCAGAGTCCATATCAGGAATTGAGCCTAGAAGAGTTGGAGAATATTTATTTTCTGATTTTATATCAATTGTTGAATAAACTTCAGAGGTCTCACCCTCCCATTTTTTTAATTTTCCATCAACTAAGTATTCTTTGCAATGGATTGGATCAATTTTGTAATTTTCTAAAGACATGGTTTTATATTAAAAGACTAAGTGTTTCTGGTTTATCATTCAAATATTCTCCAAAGAAACTATTTTCTTTCATTTTATTCATCAAATCAGACAAATCTTTAGAAAATTTTAACTCTATTCCAACAATGGCTGAAGTGTAAGCTCTATTGTTTTTTTTTACATATTCAAAAAAAGTTATATCATCGTTTTCACCTAATACATTGTTAACAAACTCTTTTAGAGCACCTTTTCTCTGAGGAAAGTTAACAATGAAATAATGTTTTAGATTTGAATAAAGGAGTGCTCTTTCTTTAATTTCTGCCATTCTAGTTATATCATTGTTACCTCCGCAAATTAGAACACCAATATTTTTGTTTGAAATATCTTTATCATAAATTTCAAGTGCTGAAATACCAATTGCACCTGCTGGCTCAACAACAATTCCATCTTTATTATACAACTCAAGAATGGTTTGACATATTTTGCCTTCTGGAACAATTATTAAATCATCAAGATAATCTTTGCAGATTTCAAAGGGGATCATACCAATCTTTTTGATTGAAACACCATCGACGAAATTATCAATTTTCTCAAGCTCAATAATTTTTTTTTGTTTAATAGAATCAAACATTGCTGGAGCTCCTTCAGCTTCCACTCCAATAATTTTGGTATTAGGAGAAAGTTCCTTAAAGACAGCAATAATTCCTGCTATTAAGCCACCCCCACCAATTGGAATAACAAGATAGTCAAAGTGTTTGTCAATTTGATCTAATATTTCAAGAGCGATTGTACCTTGACCTTCTATGACATCTTTATCATCAAAAGGATGGATAAACACAGAATCTTTATTTAATTGTTTTTGAGCTTCTTTCTGAGCGTCATCAAATGTATCTCCAAATAAAATGATATTGATAAATCTTCCACCAAACATTTTAACTCTCTCAACTTTTTGTTTTGGAGTAGTCTCAGGCATAAATATAGTGCCGAAAATTCCTAGTTTATTACATGAAAAGGCTACACCTTGTGCATGATTACCGGCACTTGCACAGATAATTTGTCTTTGATCATCTGTACTTTCCAGATTTAAAGATTTTATCTTATTAAAGGCACCTCTAATTTTAAACGAACGTACCTTTTGAAGATCTTCTCTTTTTAAAAAAATTCTGGAATTAAATTTCTCAGATAATCTTTCGTTTAAAGAAAGTGGAGTAATAATTGAAACATCTCTAAGGTTTTCAGACGCATTTCTGACACCTTTTAAATCTGGCATTTGCATGTCTTATAATGCTTTTTTCATTGAAGTCATATGTTGTCTTAATTCATCACCTATGATTTCAATTGAATGGAATCTAATAGAGTCATTAATCTCAATTAATTGTTTATTATCAACTGAATTTAAATCGTTAGCCACTTGATTTGATCCAATTATATCACTATCAATATTTTGGAAAAATTTTGATAACAATGGAATAGCATCATTATTAAACAAATAACATCCATATTCTGCAGTATCTGAAATAATATGGTTCATCTCATATAGCTTTTTTCTAGATACTAAATTTGCAATTAATGGAAGTTCATGAAGAGATTCATAGTAAGCAGATTCTTCCTTAATACCAGCCTCGACCATAGTCTCGAATGCAAGCTCAACTCCAGCTTTTACAAATGCTACCATCAGTATTCCATTATCAAAATATTCTTGTTCTGAAATTTCGTCTGATGTAGGACTTGTTTTTTCAAAAGCTGTTTGACTTGTTTGCTCTCTCCAATTTAAAAGCTCTTTATCATCATTACTCCAGTCTTTCATCATAGTTTCTGAAAAGTTACCAGATAAAATATCATCCATGTGCTTAATAAATAATGGTGATAATATCTTTTTTAGTTCCTCTGATAACTCATAAGCTTTTATTTTAGCTGGATTATTAAGTCTATCCATCATATTTGTAATTCCACCGTGTTTCAGAGACTCAGTTATTGTTTCCCAGCCATACTGAATTAACTTTGCAGCATATCCTGGATTAATTCCAAGTTCTACCATTCTCTCAAAAGATAAAATTGAACCAGTCTGAAGCATACCACATAAAATTGTCTGTTCACCCATTAAATCTGATTTTACCTCTGCAACAAATGAGGAATCAAGAACACCAGCCTTATGTGAACCAAGTGATACTGCATATGCTTTAGCAGCATCAAAGCCAATATTATTTTTATCATTTACAGGATGTACAGCTATCAAAGTTGGTACTCCGAAACCTCTAAGATATTCCTCTCTCACCTCAGAACCAGGCGATTTAGGAGCAACCATAATTACTGTTATATCCTCTCTAACTTTAATACCCTCTTCAACAATATTAAATCCATGGGAGTATGATAATATTGAATTTTTCTTCATAATTGGCATGAGCTGTTCCACTACAGGACTATGATTCTTATCTGGGGTTAGATTTATTACTAAATCAGAATTTGGTATTATTTCATCAAAATTTCCAACATTGAAGTTATTTGAAGTTGCATTTATAAATGATTGCCTTTTTGAATCAATTGATGTTTGTCTCAGAGCATAAGATATATCTAAACCCGAATCCCTCATATTTAAACCTTGGTGAAGACCTTGGGCTCCACATCCAACTATTGCAATCTTTTTATCTTTTAAAAAATTAACTCCATTATTAAACTCTGCTGAGTCCATGAACCTACATTTACCTAATTGCATTAATTTTTCTCTAAATGATAAACTATTAAAGTAATTTTTCATTGTTTTTATTTTTGGTTTTTAAAAGTATTTAAAATTTCTGATATTCCCATCTTTTCTTTTGAAACAGCAATCCTCCCAGATCTGGTAAATTGGAGGAGTCCATGTGATTTTAGATCGTTGTATAGCTTTTCCGTATCATCTCTAAATCCAGTTTTTTCAATTACAAAAAATTCTGGATTAACAGTAACAATTCTTGCATTAGATTCTTTTATTATATTTTGGATATGTCTTTCCTCAAAAAGAGAAGATGACTTGACTTTGTAAAGAGCTGATTCTTGAAAAATAGTCTCGGTATCAGTATGAAAAAATGCTTTTATAACTTCAACTTGTTTTTCAATTTGTTTAGTAACTTTCTCAACACCTGATTTAGTCATTTTTACTACAATAATAAACCTGTAAACACCCTTGATCTCAGACTCAGAGGTGCTAAAACTTTCAATATTTATATGCCTTTTCAAAAAAATTGCTGATAATCTGTGAAGAAGTCCAACATTATTTTCGGTGTAGACAGATATTGTATAATTTTTTTTCTTTTCCATATTAGCTAAGTCTTACATCAGAAACAGAGGCTCCAGAGGGTATCATAGGGAATACATTATCTTCTTTCTCTACACAAATTTCCAATACATATGGTTTCTTTGATTTTATCATTCTTTCTACTGCAGGTTTTAAATCTTTTCTTTCACTGACTCTTTCAGAATCTAAATAATATCCTTTTGCAATTGTAACGAAATCTGGATTAATCATCTCAGTTGAAGCATATCTTTTATCAAAAAAAAGTTGTTGCCATTGACGCACCATGCCTAAAAAATCATTATTTAATATCACTATCTTAACTGGAATTTGTAGTTGAAATATGGTGCCCAATTCTTGAATTGTCATTTGATAACCACCATCTCCAATTATTGCTACTACTTCTCTATTCATTGCTCCCACTTTGGCTCCCATCGCAGCAGGTAATGCAAATCCCATCGTACCTAGTCCTCCTGAAGTAATATTACTCTTAGATTTTATAAAATTAGCATATCTATGTGCAACCATTTGGTGTTGACCTACGTCAGTTACGATTATGGCATCACCTTTTGTCTGTTCATTAATTGCAATAATGGACTCTCCCATGGTCAAACCTTTTTTTGAAGGATTTAAATCAGAATTAATAACCTTATCAAATTCTATTTTCATCAAATCATCAAATTTTGATATCCATTTACTATGAGATTTTTTATCAATTTTATCCGTAATAAGTTTTAAAGATTCTTTACAATCACCAATTATAGGAACTTCAACTTTAATGTTTTTATCTATCTCTGCTGGATCTATATCAAGATGAATAATTTTAGCTTGCGTAGCATATGTTTTTGGATCCCCTGTAACCCGATCATCAAATCTCATACCAATCGCTATTAGTAGATCACATTCATTAGTTAGAAGGTTTGGACCATAATTACCATGCATTCCAACCATTCCTACATTTAACTCATGAGATGTTGGAAGAGCAGATACTCCAAGAATAGTCCAAGCTGCTGGTATTCCTGATTTCTCTACAAAATTTTTAAATTCCACCTCTGCATTCCCTAGTATTACTCCTTGACCCCATACTATAAATGGTTTTTTAGCTTTATTTATTAGTTTAACTGCATTATCAATTGATGAAGTTTCAATATTAGGAAGTGGGTTATAGCTCCTAATGCCTTTACATTTTGAATATTTATAATCAAATAGTTCAAATTGAGCATCTTTTGTTATATCAATTAGAACAGGACCAGGTCTTCCTGACTTAGCTATATAAAATGCTTTTGCAAAAATTTCAGGAATCTCAGAAGCTTTTGTAATTTGATAATTCCACTTTGTTACAGGCATAGATATACCTATGATATCAGTCTCTTGAAATGCATCAGAACCTAAAAGGTGGGAAGGGACCTGACCAGTAATACAAACAACAGGTGTAGAATCAATTTGAGCATCAGCAATTCCTGTGACAAGATTTGTTGCTCCTGGACCTGAGGTTGCAATAGCAACTCCTACTCTACCAGATGACCTTGCATAGCCTTGGGCTGCATGTATAGCTCCCTGTTCATGTCTTGCTAAAATATGTTGAAGCTTATCTTGAAATTTATAAAATTCATCATAAACTGGCATAATAGCTCCTCCTGGGTATCCCCATACTAAATCAACACCTTCATTTAACAATGAATGTATCACAGCTTCAGCTCCACTAATCTTTTTTTTCTTCATAATTTTATTCATCAGTTACACACCCACTTGATGCATTTGAAACTGATTTAACATATTTATACAAAATTCCTTTTTTAATTTTTAAATCAGGTTTAGACCAATTTTTAATTCTATTTTTTATTTCATCATCTGAAATATCTACAAATATTTGATTATTCTCAGAATCTATAGTAATCATATCGCCATTTTCAACAATTGCAATTACTCCTCCGTCATAGGCTTCAGGAACAATATGACCAACAACAAAGCCATGAGTACCTCCCGAAAATCTTCCATCAGTTATCAAGGCAACATCTTTACCAAGACCTGCTCCCATAATTGCTGAAGTAGGCTTTAACATTTCTGGCATACCAGGACCTCCTTTGGGTCCCTCGTATCTAATTACAACAACTTCTCCTTTGTTAACCTTTGATTCTGCAATAGCAGTTAAACATTCAAACTCACTGTCAAAGACTTTAGCTGGACCTGAAAATTTCAATCCCTCTTTACCTGTTATTTTTGCAACACATCCTTGTTCAGCTAAATTTCCTTTGAGAATTTGGATATGACCAGATTCTTTAATCGGATTACTTAGAGGAAAAATTATATCAGTAGATTTAAGATCAGGTGATTTAATTTTTGAAAGATTCTCTTCAATTGTCTTTCCAGTAACAGTCATACAATCTCCATTAAGCATTTTATTTTCTAACATATATTTTAAGACACTTGGTACACCCCCTATTTTATGTAAATCCTTCATTAAATATTTTCCACTAGGTTTAAGATTTGCAATATATGGGGTTGAGTCACTAATCTCTTGAAAGTAATCTATTGATAAATCCAGATTAGCAGCTCTTGAAATAGCTAAGAAGTGTAATACAGCATTAGTAGACCCTCCTAGGATAGTAATAAGTCTTAAAGCATTTTCTAGTGATTTTTTTGTCACTATATCTGAGGGTTTAATATCTTTTTCTATTAGTAATTTCATTGCAGACCCTATCTCAGCACATTCATTAACTTTCTCATTACTTAATGCTGGATTAGATGAATTATAAGGCAATGACATACCTAGAGCTTCTATAGCTGATGCCATTGTATTAGCAGTATACATACCTCCACATGCTCCAGCCCCTGGGCAAGCATTTTTAATTACATTCTTATATTCAGTGTTATCAATTTTTCCTGATACCTTTTCTCCCCACGCCTCAAATGCAGATACAACATCAAGTTCTTTGTTATTGTAACAACCTGAGTCTATAGTTCCACCATAAACTAGAATACTAGGTCTGTCAAGTCTTAACATTGCCATTAATGCACCAGGCATATTTTTATCACAACCTACAACAGTTACTAGGCCGTCATAAGACATTGCTTGGACAACAGTTTCCATTGAATCGGCTATAATATCTCTGGATGGAAGAGAATACCTCATACCAAAAGTTCCCATAGAGATCCCATCACTTACCCCTATTGTATTAAATATTAATCCAATATATTCAGTTGCAGAAATACTATTTTTAATCTTAACTGATAAATCATTTAAATGCATGTTACAAGGATTGCCTTCATAGCCAGTACTTCCAATACCTATAAAAGGTTTATCAAAATCTTCTTCAGATAAACCAATAGCATGAAGCATAGCTTGAGCAGCAGGCTGAGAGTCATCTTTTGTTACTACACGACTGAATTTGTTATACATTACATTCAATTATTTCTTAAAATTATTACCATGCTAGTATCTTTCTAGAACTTTTTATAAGATATAACTATATTCAAAGAATTAATTAATAAATTAAAATGCTTATAATCAATTATTTAGTTAAATAATTATATTATGTCCAAATATATAAATATCATTTTCGAATTTAAATAATTAGATTTGAAATCAGTTATGGAACATAAAGTTATTGACAATATCATTAATTCTCAAGTAAATTTTACTAAATCTAATTCTAATTCAGTTAATTATAGAATTCAAATATTGAACTCGTTACTTAAGTCTATTAATAAAAATGAAGAAAAGATTTACAGTGCATTAAAAAAAGATCTAAATAAACATGAGTTTGAATCTTTTTTATCTGAGATACTTCTAGTTAAAAGAGAAATTAAATTATTTACAAAAAAACTTAAAAGGTGGTCTAAAAAAAAGAAAGTAAGGGGTTCAATATTTAATTTTCCATCTAAAAATTATTTAGTTCCAGAGCCATATGGCAATGTTCTTATAATTACTCCTTGGAACTATCCATTTCAGTTATCTTTAACCCCCTTAATTGGTGCCATTGCTGCTGGAAATTCAGTAATTATAAAACCATCAGAATTAGCCCCAAATACTTCAACGGTTTTAAAGGATTTAATTGAGTCTGTTTTTCCAAGAAACTTAGCATGTGTAATTGAAGGAGATGCAACGATTGCTAAGTATTTATTAGAAAAAAAATGGGATTATATATTTTTTACAGGGAGTACAAGAATTGGAAAAATCATTGCTGAAAAAGCTGGAAGAAACTTAACCCCAATTACACTTGAATTAGGAGGAAAGAGTCCTTGTATAGTCGATAGTGGTGTGGATATAGACAAAGTAGCTAAAAGAATCGTTTCAGGGAAGTTTGTGAATTGTGGACAAACATGTATTGCTCCTGATTATATAGTAGTCAGTAGTCATGTAAAAGATGAACTTATCTCAATGATTAAAAAGAATATAATATCAACTTATGGAAATTCGTCGATTAAGTCCGACAGCTATGGAAGAATTATTAATAAAAATAATTTAGTTAGACTTAAAGAAATTCTAATAGGAAGCGATATTGAATTTGGAGGAAAAATTGATGAAGAAAAACTTTTTATCGAACCTACTTTAATAATTGATCCAGATTTAGACTCTGAAATTATGAATGATGAAATATTTGGACCTATTCTACCTATTTTATCATATGAAAATGAAAATGAAATTCAAACAATTATTGAAAAAAATCCATCCCCACTTGCATTCTATATATTTTCAAAAAATCAAAAGTTTATAGATAAACTTGTTCAAAATAATAAGTTTGGAGGATGTGTTGTAAATGATACATTGATTCATTATGTAAACCCAAATTTACCTTTTGGAGGTATTGGACCAAGTGGTATGGGAGCATATAGGGGTAAGTTTTCATTTGATACATTTACTCACTACAAACCTATTTTAGAAAAAAAATCAATGATAAATCTACCATTTAGGTATGGTCCTTATCCAGAATCGTTTAGTGTTATCAAAAAAATACTAGATAAACTTTAACATGGAAAAGAGTGTAACTGAAGCAATTAATTTCAGACGATCTGTCAGAAAGTTTGACCCAAATAAAGAGATTGATTCTGAAATTGTAAAAAAGTGTATTGAAAATGCGGTTTTAGCTCCAACTAGTAGTAATCTTCAGCTATGGGAGTTTTTCCATATTACGGATAAAGAACTATTGATAAAATTATCTAAAACTTGTTTCAATCAACCTGCCGCATCAACTGCTAAACAAATAATAGTCGTTGTTACAAGAAAAGATCTTTGGAAAAAAAGAGCAAATCAAAATATTAATTTTTTTGATTCTAAGAAAGATAAATTAAGTGCAAAACAACATGATTTAACTCGTAAATATTATAATAAAGCTGTTCCATTGGTCTATAAAGACTTCCTAGGTATATATAGCTATCTCAAGTTTATATTTGCAAATTTTCTCGGACTTTTTAGAGTAATGTATAGACAGCTTAGAAGTTCTGATACCAGAATTGTTGCTCATAAAAGTGCAGCTTTAGCTTCTCAAAATTTTATGATTAGTATGGCAGGATTTGGTTATGACACCTGCCCCATGGAAGGTTTTGATTCATTAAAGTTAAAGAGACTTCTTGAGTTAGATAAAAAATCAGAGATAAACATGGTAATTGGATGTGGGATTAGACTAAAAGAAGGTGTATATGGAGAAAGATTTAGGATACCATTTGATCAGGTCTATTTTAAAAGATAAACTACTTGGTTGACTCGTCAATGGAGGTTCTTAACCAGTTTTCAAAGTTCTTTTCTGATACATATTGAATTGGCTCAGTTAAAATTTTACCAGATGGCATCATAGCGACATAGAATGGTTGTGATGCATTACTAAAATTAATTTGTTGGAAAAGAGACCATCTTCTACCCACGTTATTTATATATTGAATATTACCAGATTTGTTTAAATATTTAAACTCTTCCTGTTCTGATAATTTAGATCGATCATCAACATATAAAGATATAATTACAAATTCAGTATCTAGCATTTCAAATATTGGAGGTTTGGACCATACATTCTCTTCCATTCTTCTACAATTTGCACATGCCCAACCTGTAAAATCAAGAAGTATAATTTTATCTTTTTCAACAGCATAATCTTTACCACTTTGAAAGTCTTTGAAACAATTAAGCCCCAAAGGACAGTCATTTTTATTATCGTAAACCGAATAAAATTCTGGAGGTAGAATACCACTTAGTAGCCTGACATTCTTACTCTCAAATAATCCACTTGTAAGATACATTGAAAAGAGAAGGAAAAACCAACCTGAATAACTCTTATAATTAAATTTTAACTTACCAAAATATGATCCAAATAAGTAGAATGACATTATAAGAAAGATAATAACCCATATTATTATAAATATTTCTCTTTTTAATATTCCCCAGCCTTCAACAAGATCAGCATTAGATAAAAATTTAAATGCTAAAGCCAGTTCTATAAAACCAAGTGAAACTTTTAATTTTTTTAGCCATATTCCTGACCTAGGAATCATGGATAAATATCTAGGATAAAAAGCCAAGAAAGTAAAAGGTAAAGCCAACGCAAATCCAAAACCTAGCATTCCATATGTAAGCTGAGTTGCACCAGATTCAGCTGATGAAAGAGAACCTGCAAGTAATGAACCCAATATGGGGCCTGTACAAGAAAATGATACAAGAGCAAGTGTTAATGACATAAAAAATATTCCAACGACTCCACCTTTTTCTGATTTTTTCTCTGAACTAGATATTAAACTACTAGGTATTACTATGTCGAAGTAGCCAAAAAAAGAAATAGCGAATAATATAAAGACTATGAAGAAAGTAATATTTACATAAACATTGGTTGAAATAGTATTTAAAATATTTGGATTTAAGCTATCAAATAAGTGGAATGGTAAACTTAGCAACAGATATATTAAAACTATAAATACTCCATATAAAGAAGCAGAAGTTGCACTACTATATTTAAGTTTTGTTTGATCAATAAAGTAAGAAACTGTCAATGGAATCATTGGAAAAATACACGGAGTAAGTAGAGCAAGAAAACCTGCTAGTAAACCAAAAATGAAGATTTCAAAATAATTGGAGGATTGAACAATGTCAATGTTACTATAACTAGATTTGTCAAGATCTAACTCAAGCATATTATACTTTTGAATATCATCCAGAGAAACACTTTCATCCGCTTGAACTTTTTTTGATGAATCTAAAACAATATTGAATGTTTCATTT
>OCZA010000503.1_pt1 | contig 13417 bp, 19 predicted proteins | sample 1539021 | NCBI WGS metagenome assembly OCZA01 (sample SAMEA2619376, study PRJEB22493) | marine metagenome | biome: marine biome (ENVO:00000447); feature: surface water layer (ENVO:00002042); material: "saline water (ENVO:00002010), including plankton (ENVO:xxxxxxxx)" | depth 5 m | reverse complement strand
TGGCTAGTTGTTATAATTTTAGCAATCATGGAATCATAATTTGGAGAAATTGTATAACCACTGTATACATGAGTGTCAACTCTTACCCCATGTCCGCCTGGGAGATGTAAATTAGTAATTTTCCCAGGTGATGGCCTAAAATTATTTTCTGGATCTTCTGCATTAATTCTACATTCAATAGAGTGAAGTTTTGGATAATAATCATTACCAGAAACCTTTACACCTGAAGCTACTTTAATTTGCTCTTTGATTAAATCATAATCTATTACTTGTTCAGTAATTGGATGTTCAACCTGTATTCTAGTATTCATTTCCATAAAATAAAAATTTCGGTCCTTATCAACTAAAAACTCAACTGTACCAACACCTTCATAATTAATAAATCTAGCAGCTTTAACAGCAGCTTTTCCCATTTTCTCTCTTAATTTTGAAGTCATAAAAGGAGATGGAGTTTCTTCAGTTAGTTTTTGATGTCTTCTTTGAATTGAACAATCTCTTTCAGAAAGATGACAAACATTTCCAAATTGATCAGCAATAATTTGAATTTCAATATGTCTTGGTTCTTCGATTAACTTTTCAATATACATATCATCATTACCAAAAGCAGCTGATGCTTCTTGTTTAGCACTGGACCAATTTTTTTTGAATTCATTTTTATTCCAGACTGCTCTCATTCCTTTTCCACCTCCACCTGCGGATGCTTTAACCATTACAGGATAGCCAATCTTTGAAGCAATTTTAACAGCTTCATCAACATCTTCGACTGCACCACCAGAGCCAGGAATCGTAGGAACTTTGGCCATATTCATTGTAGAAACAGCTGTAGCTTTATCACCCATCTTTTCTATCATTTCTGGTGAAGGACCAATAAATTTGATTTTATGTTCTCCACAAATTTTAGAGAATTTTGCATTTTCAGAAAGAAACCCATAGCCTGGATGGATAGCATCAGCATTAGTAATTTCTGCAGCTGCAATAATATTTGAAATTTTTAAATAGGATTCATTACTTGGAGCTGGTCCAATACATACAGCTTCATCAGCAAATCTAACATGTAAACTTTCTTCATCTGCCTTTGAGTAAACAGCTACAGTCTTAATCCCCATTTCCTTGCAAGTTCTGATTACACGCAAAGCTATTTCGCCTCTATTAGCAATTAATATCTTTTTAAACATATTATTATATACTAAGGTTCAATTAGGAATAAAGGTTGATCAAACTCTACTGGTGAAGCATCTTCAACAAGAATTTTTACAATTTTACCTGAAAAATCAGATTCTATTTCATTGAAAAGTTTCATAGCCTCAATAACACATAGAGTGTCACCTTCATTAACAGTGTCACCTACGTTAACAAAAACGTCTTTGTCTGGTGACGGTTTTCTGTAAAAAGTACCAATAATAGGAGATTTAATAGTCTTATAAGAATCGTTAGAAGAAACACTATCTTCTATTTTATCTGGTTGACTTATAGGTGTTGGGGCTACAACAGGCTGAGGAGTTTGAATTGGAATAGGTACTGATTGTTGGACAATTGGAGCCGAAGCTTCATTAACTTTTGACTTAGATCCCTTTATATTTATCTTAAAATTATTATTCTCAATATTAACTTCTGCAACATCTGTCTTTGATACAAACTTAATAAGTTGTTGAATTTGTTTAAAATTCATAATATTTTCTATTTATTGATCAAAAATCGTTAAAAAAAAGGAAAAAACAACAAAAAAAGTTAATAAATAGAAGTTTTTTATATAAAAACTAAGTAAAAAGTAATTTAAAAAAGATAAAAAATATTATAATTAATAATATTTACATAAATAAAGTGCTTTTTAATACATTTTATATGCTTTTTCGATATTTTTTTCACTTTTTTTACTTTTTTTAGATATTTTTTTGATAAAAAATACTATTTAATTGTAAAAAATTTAAATATTTAATAAAAAATCTACATAATCCGATTAATTTTAGTTAAAAATCGAAAAATTATCTATTTGGTTAAAAAAAGCTACATTCATACATAATAAAAGAGCATATTTTTTAAAAATGAGCTACAAAATCAAGAATTTTAATCAAAAAATTAATGTATTAATAGTATTTTATCTATTTACATTACATTTTTCAATCAAATCTCAAACAAAAGAAAAAATTAGCTTTAACAGTGCGAATCCATTCGCTATGAGTGATGTAATTTATAATTTACAAAATCAAGAAAAACAAATAGTATTTGGTCAGCTAACTGTACCAACAGATTCTTTAAAAAATAATGAAAAATATCCTTTAATTATTGGTGTAGCTGGGAGTCTTGGCTGGCGTAAACATCACTATGATTACATGAAAATGTATCAAGAAAATGGATTTGCAACTTTTGAATTAAATAGTTTTAAAAGCCGTGAAATAAATTCTACTGTTGGATCACAAATTGAGGTTACTACTGCTGCAATGATACTAGATGCATATAGAGCTTTTGAAGAACTTTCTAATCACCCAAATATTGATGTTAACAGAGTATCAATTACTGGTTGGAGCTTAGGAGGAGCTGTAGCTTTATTTTCCGGATGGAATCCAATTAAAAAAGCTATTTCTGAGGATTTGACTTTTTCATCACATCTTGCCTTTTATCCACCTTGCTTTTTTGACCCTGAAAATACTGATTTTACAGATTCTCCAATTCATATATTAATAGGCGCACTAGATGATTGGACCCCAGCTGATCCGTGTAATACTTTTGTAAAAAAAATAAATAAAAAAGGAAATATTAATTTAACAATATACCCAAACTCACACCACTCTTTCGATAGTGAAGAGCCAGTATCTTTTAATGAAAAGGGATATAGTTTTAAAAATTGTTTATTTAAATTAAATGAAAAAGGGGATGTTCTGATGAACTATTTACAATTACCAATGTCTTCACCTACAATGCAAAAAATTGGATTTTTATTTTGTGTTAAAAGGGGAGTAAACCTTGGTGGGAATGAAGTTTATAGAAAAAAAGCTTTTAAGTTTGCTAATTCCTTTATGAATGAAACATTGAAATAGTAAAATACTAATTTTCCTCCGTGGTATCAGCCAACACTTTACCTCTATAATAAAGTTTTCCTTCAAACCAATGAGCTCTGTGGTATAAATGGTCTTGACCAGTAGTTTTATCAGTTGCTATTTGAGAGTCTTTAGCTTTGTAATGAGTACGTCTTTTATCTCTTCTAGTTTTTGATATTTTTCTTTTAGGATGTGCCATTATTTACTTTTTAATTTTTTTAATTTATCCCAACGAGGGTCGAAATTACTACTTTTTTCTTTATTTATGTCAAAATCTTTTAATCTATTTATAATATCGGATTTTAAGGAACCATCTTCAATACCAGGATGAACATTTCTAATTGGCATTGAAAGCACTATCATCTCATAAAAAAACTGGTCTAAATCAATAGTATGAGAACCATGAGGTAAAATTAAAAGCTCATCATTAGAGTCATCATATTTTTCCCCAAATTTCACAAGAACTTTTAGATTTGAGCTAATTTTAAAATCAAAAGGTTCATTTGAAAGTGTACAATTTATATTCACAGTGCCACTTCCTGTAATAAATAATTCTAAAACAGTAGGTTTTTTTACTAATTCAATATGAGTTTTTAAATCACATTTATTATAGTCAAAATAATTAAAAGACTTAAAAAATTTGTTTTCAATCTTAAAGTCAAAATTGTGATTACCATCTTTTAATCCAGCAAACTTTAATAAAAATTGATTTTGCTTACTCATTTTTGTAGAATTGGGTTGCGAATATACTAAATTTTTCCTCTGCTTTTAAGAATATTTATGGCTTGTAAAACCGCTGATTTAAAAGAATTTGGATCTGCTATGTTTTTACCTGCAATATCATAGGCTGTACCGTGATCGGGTGATGTTCTAACTTTATCTAATCCTGCGGTAAAATTAACTCCGTTACCAAATGCTAATGTTTTAAAAGGTATTAAGCCTTGATCATGATAGCTTGCAATAATTGCATCATAGGATTTATAGAGCTTTGATCCAAAAAAACTATCGCTGGCAAACGGACCATATACTTTGATTCCATTTTTATTAATTTCATTTATAGAAGGGGATAAAATTTTATCATCATGATCACCAATCACTCCTCCATCTCCTACATGAGGGTTAATAGATAAAATCGCGATTTTTGGAGATGAAACCTTAAAATCATTTACAAGAGAATCTTGAACTATTTTCACTCTCTTTTTAATTAAAGAAGGGGTAATCATCCCCGTTACTTCATTAATTGAAATATGTTCTGTTAATAAAGCAATTTTTAAATTATCTGAAACCATAAACATAATGGAATCTCCACCAATTAGACTTTCTAAAAAATCTGTATGTCCCTTAAAATTGAATTTATTACTTTGAATATTATTTTTATTTATTGGCGCTGTAACCAAAGCATGAATTTCATTGTTTTTTAAATAGTTAGCTGCAGTAGTTAATGAATCTCTAGCAAATTCTCCGCCCAATTCATTAGCTTTTCCAAAATTTATTTGAAATTCCTTGTCATTGATATTATAAACATTAATACAATTAGCCTTTGCTTCGTTAATATTACTAATTGGTTCTATTTTACAATCAATTTTAAAAATAGATTTTTGGCTGTTAATTAGTTTATAATTTGAGAATATAATTGGGGTAAAATTTGTAATAAAGTTTTTTTCCTTTAAAGATTTTAATATAATTTCAATACCTATACCGTTTGGGTCTCCAGTAGATATACCAATAATTGGATTAAAATTTTTTGACATCTCTTTATTTATAATGTGTATTTTTGAGCAAATAAATATACAACTATATGTTCACAGGTATTATTGAAAGTTTATCAGAAATAAAAGGAATTAAAAAAGAAGGAGATAATCTTTCAATTAGTTTTAATAGTAGTATTTCTTCGGAGTTAAAAATTGATCAAAGTATTTCTCATAACGGTATTTGTTTAACTATAGTTGATATAGTTGATAGCATATATACTGTAACAGCAATTAAAGAAACTATTATTAAAAGTTCAATTAAAGACTGGGGAGTTGGTGATCTAATAAATATCGAAAGAGCAATGAAACTGGGCGATAGACTTGATGGCCATATGGTACAAGGTCATGTAGATCAAACTGCAGTTTGTACTAAAATATCAGAGGAAAATGGCAGCTGGTACTTTGATTTTAAATATGAAAAATCTGAAAATTTAACAATTGAAAAAGGATCTATTGCTATTAATGGAGTTAGTTTAACCGTAGTAAATTCTAGCATCAATAGTTTTTCTGTAGCGATAATTCCTTATACTTATAATTATACAAACTTTAAAAACTTAAAACCTGGGGATTTAGTAAATATTGAATTTGACATGGTTGGAAAATACATTTCTAAAATTATTAAAGACCAGTCATAATTAGAATGCAAAAAAAAATTCTTCCCCTTCTGGCTGCTACAGTAGCAACTACTATTTATGGCCTAAATCATACAATTGCCAAAATGGTAATGCCTATATATATAGGATCTTTAGGCTTGGTTCTCTTAAGAGTTCTAGGAGCAACTATAATCTTCTGGACTATTGGGCTTTTTTTTAAAAGTAAGCCAATTGAAAAAAAAGACAGGTTCACAATTATAAAATGTGGGCTTTTTGGCATGAGTATCAATATAGCGGCTTTCATAGCTGGACTAGACTATTCAACTCCGGTAAATAGTTCAATTCTAATTATAATATCTCCAATATTCGTTGTGATTTTATCCTTTTTTATTTTTAGAAATAAAATCAATCTTTTAAAAATTTTAGGGATTATAATGGGTTTTATTGGAGCTCTAATTCTAATTTTAAATGCTGATTCAAATAGCTCTGTTGGCAGAAATATTCCATTAGGAAATTTTCTTTTTATAGTTAATAGTATTTCTTATGCATATTACTTAATTATTGTAAAACCAATGGCTCAAAAATATGATTTAATAACTTTATTTAAATGGTTATTTTTAATTGGTTTAATTTTTAATTTTCCCTTAGGAATAAACCAGTTTACAGATGTTAATTGGTCAAGCTTACCTGTAAAAGAAGCTATACTTCCGATGGCTTTTGTAGTAATATGTACTACTGTTATGACTTACTTTTTAAATGGATATGCTTTGAGTAAAATAACCTCAACAGAGGTTGCTGTTTTTATGTATTTACAACCTATAATAGGCATAGTCTTCGCAATATTTACAAAGTCTGATACAATTAGCTTAACTATAATAATTGCTTCAATTCTTATTTTTATAGGTGTGTATTTAACTTCCGTAATGAAGCAAAAAAAATAAAATTTTTACAAAGCAACTGTTCCTTTAAAATATGTTTTTGCTTGTCCGTTGATCAAAACTCTGTCTCCTTTGTCAATACAAAACATTTCTCCTCCCCTTTCTGAAAGCTGAATACTTTTAAGTTCATTTTTTCCTAGTTTTTCACTCCAGTAAGGAACTAGTGAGCAGTGAGTAGATCCAGTAACAGGGTCCTCAAAAAAGGAGCATTGCGGAACAAAATATCTTGAAACAAAATCTGAATTAGAGCCTTTTGAGGTTACAACAACTCCACCAGGATCAATGTTCTTTTTATCAAATAATTCTTTATCAATTTCAATATTTCTAATTTGCTCTTCATTATCATAAACCAAAACGTAATCTCTTGATTTTAAAACTTCGTTTGGTTTAATACTCAAGGAATCCATTATGTTTTTAGGTAATTCAGAACTTACTGGTTTTCTGTGAGGGAAGTCCATTTGCATATACTCTCCATCAAATTTTACAATTAGTTCGCCACTCATAGAATCAAACTTTACAGAATCACTTTTATAGTTTAAATGTTTCTTTAAACAATATGCAGTAGCTAATGTAGCATGTCCACATAAATCCATCTCAATCTCAGGTGTAAACCATCTTAAATAAAAATGATCGTCTTTTTTAATAAAAAAAGCTGTTTCAGAAACATTATTTTCTTTGGCTATTTTCAGCAGCAATTCATCTGACAGCCATTGATCCAAGGGCATAACACAAGCAGGGTTACCTTTAAATAATTCAGAAGTAAATGCATCAATTTGAAAAAGTTGAATGATTGAATTTGACATAAAAGTTGAACTTTATTATAAATAATCATAAATTGTTCAGTACAAATTTAAAAAATCATGAAAAAAATAATCCTTTTTATTAGTATAATCTTATTAAGTTTCAATTCTTATTCTCAAAAAGAAGAAGGCAATCCATGGAGAGAGGCTGCAAAGTTTTTATTTGAGAAAGGTTTTGATAGAGATGAGCTTAGAAATACTATACAATTAGTAAGAGAAATGTCTAATGAAATTTTTGAAAATGAAAAACTTTCCAAAAAGACAGAGAAAAAATTAAAAAAACTTTCTTTTAGCGATGAACAATTAAAGGTTTTAAAATCATTATCTCAAAAAATGTCCAAAATGCTTGATGCGAATGAAAAAAAGGAAAGCAATTCAAAAAAAGAAATGAATTCTTTTGATAATAATAATCAAGACAGGATGAACAGAGCTAGAGGAGATTTCAGTTCAGGACAAAGAGGTGGGCAAAGAGGAGGACAAAGAGGAGGACAAAGAGCTGGATCACCAAACGATAGAAATGGACCGGCTAGGCCTGAAGTCAACAACCCTGTTATTCAAAGACTAGCACAATATGTAAGAGAACAAGGTGGTGTAAGCAGAGAGAACATGAGAGATGTTATGAATACAATCATGCAAATTGGAAGAGAATATAAATCTTCAGCTGAAAGATCAAGCTATAAGCCATCAGAAGAAAATTTAAAGAAACTTAAAGACGCTGGTCTTTCTAATGAGACAATAAAAGCTGTTATTGATGTTATAAAAGCTTTGGCTATTTATGATAAATAACTTTGATCTATTTCTTAAAATTTGGATTGGATTTGGCGTATTAACATTCGCATACCTAATAATATCTAAAATAAGAACGCCATATGGTAGGCACAGCTCTAATCAATGGGGATTTATGGTCAATAATAAATGGGCTTGGTTTTGGATGGAGTTTCCTGCATTAGTTGTCATGCCAATATTTAGTATTATTGGGCCAAATGAATTAAATCTATTTTCAATTTTACTTGTATCAATATGGTTTATTCACTATTTCAATAGAGTTATTATTTTTCCTCTTAGAATAAAAACTAAAGGTAAAAAAATGCCAATTTCAATTGCGTTTAGTGCTTTTTTCTTTAATATTTTTAATGGATTTTTCAATGGATATTATGTTGGTTATATTATGAACGAAAAATCAATATTTGACATTAATGTGTTTATTGGATTGATTGTATTTATAATTGGAATGAGTATAAATATTAGCTCTGATAATAAATTAATCTCTTTAAGAAAAAATAGTGGAGGTTATAAAATACCAAAAGGAGGAGTTTTTAATTTTATTTCATGCCCAAACTATTTTGGAGAAATTATAGAGTGGATTGGATTTTCAATAATTGCTTTAAGTCTTCCAGCTTTAAGTTTTACTTTATGGACATGTTTTAATTTAATCCCAAGAGCATTAAATCACCACGAATGGTACAAGGAAAGTTTCAATAATTATCCTGTAAAGCGTAAAGCAGTTATACCATTTGTTTTATAATAATGTGTTAAATTTGATTAAAATATAAATAATGAATGCATCTAAAGCAAACCTAATAAACTCAATTTCACTAATTGCTTTTGGACTTTGGGGATATTTTGAAGTTACTTCTCCAACAGCCTTAATACCTGTTGGTTTTGGCGTAGTTTTATTACTTTGTTACAATGGAGTTAAAACCCAGAATAAGGTTGTTGCTCATATAGCTGTCTTGTTAACACTTGTAATTCTGTTAGCATTAATTGGCATGAGACTTCCTAAGTCAATTGAATCAGGTGGAATTGGTCTTTTTAGAGTTTTAGCAATGTGTGCAACATCATTGATTGCAATGGTATATTTTGTAAGAAGTTTTATAGAAGCTAGAAGAAAGTAAGTTATTTTTTTTGAGGAAATCTTCCATAATTTCCCATACCATCATAATCCATTTCATTGGCTCGATCTATATCGTTGTACTTTTTCTTTTCCTCTTCATTGACAAAGAAAACACTAGCTATCACTAAACCAGTAACAAAAACTCCTAATACAAATAAGTATATTTCCATTATTATCTAATTTGTTTCAAATAAATTCCAAGTGCTAAAATTGATGGTACCCAAATACCTACATATAAACCTTCATCTTTAAAACCAGAAAACCATAATCCAATAGAGAGGCAGAATGAAATAAAAACTGCGGATAATAGGAAGTAATCTGATTTTTTAAACTTGCTAAACATTATTCAAAATTATTAATAATATAATTAACTTATATATTTGTTATATAAATAATTTATAATTTATTAATGACTAATGTAATTGAAAATATATTTGGAAAGGTTTTTTCAGAGAAAAATTTAAAATTTTTTGAAAAAATTATACTTATTGCTGCCACTCTAGGATTTATTATTCACCTTATTCTTATTTTACTTAATAATAATGGTTATTTAGATCTTTCGTTCTTTAAAGATCAATTATTTGTTAATCCAATATCTGCTATATATACTCCTTTTTCATTTATACTTATTTATGAAGCTTTTTTACTTATATACTTCTTGCCAAGGTCATTCACTACAGCAATTGCTAAGCAATTTGAAATTATGTCTTTAATATTAATCAGAAAGATTTTTAAAGATATTCCTAATGTAAATTTAAACGACAATTGGATTGAAAATGAAAATAATTTACAGTTGATATACGACTTGTCTGGTGTTTTGATAGTATTTTTCCTAATATATTTATTTAAGAAATTAAGAGAAGGGCTCCCTCAATTACCAGTACATCAAAATTTAGATAGATTTATAAGTTATAAAAAATTCATTAGTCTTTTTTTAGTCCCAACTCTTACATTCTTGTGTGTAATAAGTTTTATGGAGTGGTATAATTATGCATTTCTAGGTTTAGGTTCTGGAGCTAATATTGATTACTTGTTCTTTGTTGATTTCTTCACTATACTAATTCTAGTTGATGTATTTATCCTTCTAGTTTCATTTCAGTATACTGAAAGATATTCACAACTAATTAGAAATACAGGATTTATAATATCAACCATTCTTTTAAGATTATCCTTCAGTGCTGAAGGACTTACAAGTCTTTTGCTGTTGGTTTCAGGAATAGTCTTTGGTTTAATTATTCTTCTTATTTATAATAATATGGAGAAAGAATATAAATAATTAAATTTTACCAAATTTACTGTCTTGAAAAATATTTATCTGTAAAATCTTTGTATTCTCTATATCCAAAACTCATATCTCTAATCTCATAAATAGCATTACGAGCTAGTTCTAATGGATCATTTGTTTCAGATATTTCAAAAGAACTACCATTCATGCTAATTAATTCATTATTTAATGAGGAAAGATCAATTCCAGTGTAAAAATAATATCTCAACACATAGGCAATGCTAAAATCAGTATTAGGAAATTTAGCATCAAAAACGGCTGGGTCGGAAATAGTAGTTTTTAAAATTCTATAACCCTTAGAAAAATATTTACTGGTTCTTAAAGCAGGTAGCTCAATATCAATATTTTTATCTTGTGCATTGCTATTAAATCCGAACGAAATAGCTAAAAAAAATAATATAATTTTTATTTTCATTGGAACTAAAATTGTCTCATGTTAGAGTAAGTTTTATACGATAGTTTTTTAGGTGATATAATCTCAAATACTTTTGCAGACTCCGTTACTTTAAAATTAATTTCTGGAATATTATCTAATTTTATAAATGTTCCTTTGTCAATTTTAGATGTTTCATAAATCAAAGAACCAGAAATTATAAATAAAGAATGTATAAAGTCAGCCTTTATATCAATTGAGTGATCTCCAGGTTGAAATAAATATTCGTTAATTGAAATACCTTGAGAATCCATAATCATTGGTGAGTTTTCTCCCTTAATTATCTTTTTAATTTTATTTTCATATTCAATAGCTTGGAATTGGTCTGATTTATAATCATTGTAAGTCGCATCATTATTTAAAGTTTTTGATAAATCAGGGTCAAACCAAATTTGAAATATTTCAGATTTTTCGTCAATTTCTTCGGCATGTGAAATACCATTACCAGCTCTTATTATCTGAACGTCTCCTTCTGAAAGAGAAATCCATTTATTTTGCTTTGTATCAAAATGATTTATATTCCCTTTTAGAACAAAGCTACATATCTCAAATCCTTGATGTGGATGAAGGCCAATAGTACTTTTTTTATTTGGAGTCCAAGCATGAGCCCAATAAAAAAGGTTTGAATATGGCTTTAAAAGACCTCCATCTTGAGGAAAACCAATTGGCTTGTTTTCCAATATTTCACCATTATTAAAGTTTCCACTTGCTTGCTTATTTTTTTCAATAAATTCAATAGCCATCTAACCTAAATTTGAAATAAATACTTTTAATGAATTAGTAAAACTATCATTTAGCTCTTTATCAATTATACCTTTTTGTTTGTCAAAATTATCGTAAAAGTTTGGTAAAGAGAATGTTGGGATTTCATGTGGATTTCCTCTAGAAATTCGCTTATAAGCTATTTCAAGAACTGTTTGTGCACCTCTGCTTCCGTCGGACGTTGACAATAAAAACATTGGTTTATTGTACCAAACTATTTTTTCAATCCTGGAAATCCAATCAAAAATATTTTTAAAAGCAGCTGTATATACTCCATTGTGTTCAGCAAAAGAAATTACTATTCCATTGGCACTTTTTAATTTTTCTTTAAACTTGAATGCTTTTTTAGGAATACCATTATCATTTTCATAATCTATACTATAAATCGGCATTTCAAAGTCATTTAAATCCAGTACCAAAACATCAACATCTTTAACTTGTGAAGCAACAAATGTTGCAAAATCTTTATTAATAGATTTTTTAGACGAACTCGCTCCAAAAGCCACTATTTTTTTCATATTATTTTAATCAACTAGTATTTTTCAAAAAATATGCCATGAAGAAAACTATTCTTCAAAGAAAAGTAATAATTTCAATTCTGAAGAACTGATATCAAAATTATTATACCTTTCTTTTAGATCAATAATTAGAGTTTGTAAAATTTTTTTATTGCAACCTTCAATCTTTTTTAAATCAAATAAATCATTTAAAACATCGTTCTTTTTAAATCCTTTATCATATTTAAGTAATAAATCATTAATATAATTTTGAAAAAAATTAATTTGATCATTATAACACTCTTTAATAAGTTCTAGAGTCAAAAGATTTTTAGACCTTCTTTTGAAGGCATTGAAATAAAATAATTTCAATTGTTTCTCAATTGTTTTTTGAAGGTTTGCAGATAAATAATTATCCTTTATTGAAGTAGGTTTCAAGATCTTTTAAAGTCTTTTGTGTCTTTTTAATATCCTTAATTATCATACCTTTCTCCAATAAGACAATTCTATCTGATACCTCTGTAACATCTTGCAAGTCATGACTTGAAACTAGTACAGTAACATCATCTTTTTGTGAAAGATTTTTAATAATTTTCTTTAGTCTAATTTGAGTTGTAGGATCTAGATTTGCAAATGGTTCGTCAAGTACTACAACTTTTGGGTTACCAATTAACGCAGCTACAATACCAACCTTTTTTTGATTACCTTTTGATAAATCTCTAATGTATTTTTTACCTCCCAAAATTTCATCATTAAATAAGTCCTCAAACTGCTTTAGAAATTCATCTACTTCATTCTTAGAAAAGTTTCTTAGTTCTCCAACAAAATAAAAATATTCTTCAGGCATTAGATAACTAATTAGAAATGATTCATCGAGAAATGCAGATGTAAAGCTTTTCCAATCCTCACTTTTTCTAACATTAATTTTATTATTAAGGACTTCACCAGTCGTGGGTTTTATTAAATCTAATATCGTACTAAAAAGAGTGGTTTTACCTGCACCGTTATTTCCAACAAGTCCAAAAGTTTGTCCAGGCTTAATTTCTAAATAATCAATTTCTAAGACAGTTTCTTTGTTATACGTTTTCGTAATATTTTTAATATAAATCATAACTAATTTGTTTCTTTATAAGCAGATAAAGTTGAATACTTTTCAACCTTGTAGGTTTTTATAATTATACTTAGGACAACATCTTTAAAAAGAATTCCTAAAAGTCCAATTACTCCCACAGAAATACATCCAATTGTATGGCCAAAAAACGTTGACACAAGCCAATAAACAACCAGTGGAAGAACCATTTGAGGCATAGTTAGAAGTAATGCTTTTGAGTTAAAGGCTTTTGAATCTCCCATAGCGTTTTTAAAAGAATCTAAATCAATTTTCATTTTTGTAAACGCTCCTGCCCATAATGTTAAATAAGAATTAACT
>OCZA010000501.1_pt1 | contig 13426 bp, 9 predicted proteins | sample 1539021 | NCBI WGS metagenome assembly OCZA01 (sample SAMEA2619376, study PRJEB22493) | marine metagenome | biome: marine biome (ENVO:00000447); feature: surface water layer (ENVO:00002042); material: "saline water (ENVO:00002010), including plankton (ENVO:xxxxxxxx)" | depth 5 m | reverse complement strand
CGTAACATTGTTAGCGAGCTTGAGCCATAGCGGTGCAAGCAAGTACAAGATTGCAAAGAGAGATAGGACGCCTGGAGTGAAAGGATCGAACAGATGCGGAGCACAAACGTTCACAAGAACTTGTGCCAGCATTAAGAAAACAAACCGAATCATTGCCTTTCGCATTGACCATGAAGATTGCACTGTAACCCAGCCCCCGACTGTCACAAACAAGGGTGCTGCGAGACCACCAAGCCCTGCAATGATAATTGCAAAGAGCGAGGTCGTCGAAGCTGTTGGGGGCGCCCAGGTTGCTGCGGCATGAACCATGACCATTAACAAAATTGCAAGGCCGCGAATTTGATCGATGTCTTGCCTGCGCTTCATTCCGAGTCACCGCTGACTTCGAACGTATTCAACTGCGTTTCGGAATATTTGCAATCCTTCTCCTTCCCAATCCTCTCCAATGTCCATAGAGGTATGTTCTGGATGCAGCCACATGTTGTAGAATGCTTCTGGGTGTGGCATGAGACCAAAGACAAGGCCTGTAGCATCGCATATCCCAGCAATATTACGCATACTGCCGTTTGGGCTTATTGGAAACGGCAAGAGTTCATCTTGAATTCCCTCGCCAGCCGAAGTAATCGGGTCAACGTATCGTACAGTGAGTTGGTGACTTCCCTGTAATTCGTCCAAATCTTTACTGGTAGGAGTTACGAATCGTCCTTCTCCATGACGAACTGGGCATTCAATTCGTTGCATTCCCTTTGTCCAGATACAGGGGCTTTGAGGATCGAATTCCAAGGTTACCCACCGATCTTCGTATCGGCCTGTGTTGTTGAGTGTTAAGCTCGCACGCTGCACTAAATCTGGTTCGACAGAGGCGCTCTGAGGGCCTGGGAGCAAACCCGTCTTTACGAGTGCCTGAAACCCATTGCAAATTCCAATAATGGGCTTTCCATCGGTTACAAACCGTTGAAGTTGTTCACGCAATGCAAAACGCAAGCGGTTTCCAAGAAGGCGCCCGCTACCGAGGTGATCTCCGAAAGAGAAGCCCCCAGGTACAGCAAGGATGTCGAATTCCGACAGTTCTCGCTCGCCATGAACGAGTCGGTTCACGTGCAGCCGTTCAGGTGACCCCCCTACCATCTCGAACACTGCCGCCGTTTCCCGATCGCAGTTTATTCCAAATCCGAAGAGGACGCATACCTTGACGTCTTGGCTCATTCAACCGCCCCCGTCATATCCAGTGAACCCTTCCAAGAATGCGTCAAATCATCGACATCTGAATGGAAGACAGTGTCGTATCCATCTTCGACAATAAGATCTGAGGATTCTGTAACCATTCCAATGAGATGGATATCTGCTCCTTCCATCATTTCAACAAAAGCAAGTTCATACTCAGCTTCAACAGACACAATGATTCGCCCAAGGGACTCACTCCATAGTCTACTGAAGACATCGCCGCTACCAATTCCGTCAATATCGATTATTGCTCCACAGCGACCGCCTATGCACATTTCAGCAAGAGCGACTGCCAATCCGCCTTCACTGCAGTCATGTGCTGTCCGAATCAATCCGTTTTGAATCGAAGAGGATAATTTACGGTACACTTCGAGTTGGCGCTCTGGGTCCTCCAGACGTGGTACTTGGCCGCCAATTCCTGTAGTATCTCCTCGTTCTCTGAGATGGAAAGCCACCTCTGAAGCTCCTAATTCCTCATACGTTGTTCCAACAAGGTAGATTCTTTCACCGTGGCGTTTGAAGTTGGACGTAGCAGTTTTACGAACGTCTGGTTGATTTCCAAACAGAGAAAAAAGCATGGTTGGAGGGATTGAGATTTTATTTGGCCATACGCCGTAATCGTTCTTCATTGAGTCTTTACCGGAAACACACGGAAGGCGATATGCCCGACAAACCCGTTCTAACTCACGATTTGCGCGAACGAGTTGAGCAAGTTTGAACTTCCCATCCGGTGTCTTTTCGGATTCGATCGGATCCGGCCAGCAAAAGTTATCCAAACCCGCCATCTTATCGATGTCAACACCAACGCAAACAGCGTTCCGTACTGCTTCGTCAATCGAGGCAGCAACCATCGCGCCTGCATCGATATCAGAATAACGAGGAGCGATTCCACAGGAGACAACAAGGCCTTGTGGGTTTCCGTGAATCGGTGCAATGAGGCCAGCATCGCCGGGACCGTCTCGTTCAACTCCGACAAATGGTTTCACAACGGTTTGGGCGATGACTTCGTGGTCGTATTGGCGGACCCACGTCTCCTTGGAAGCGATGTTCGGTCGAGCCAGCATCTCGCTGAGGAGTGCATTATGATCAATATCGGATGGAGGCACGAACGTAACATGTTGGGGGGGTATCCACTCTGATTCTAATTCGAGTTGCGGGACCCCATCGTGAAGGAATTCAATGGGAAGATATGCAACCGTCTCATCTCCGTGCTTGACGTGGAAATAACCGGTGTTGGTGAAGGTGGCAACCTGTGTTGCCTCAACTTCATGAAGTTCAGCAAGGGCTTCAAATGCGCTCTTATCCTTTGGTGCAACTGCTACGGTCATCCGCTCTTGAGATTCTGATACAAGAATCTCCCACGATGAGAGGCCTTCTTGTTTCAGCGGAACCTTCCCAAGATCAATTTCGCACCCGTTGGTGTACTCTGCCATCTCACCAATCGATGAAGATAGGCCTCCTGCACCATTATCTGTTGTGCATGTAATCAAACATGCATCTCGAGCTTCCAGTAGCATATCCATCATCTTCTTCTGAGTAATTGGGTCACCAATTTGGACAGCACTTGATGGGGATTCGTCGGTTAACTCCAGTGACGAGAACGTTGCGCCATGAATGCCATCTGAACCGACCCGTCCGCCAACCATGTAGACAAGATCTCCGGGGGTCGGATTCTTCTCATGAGATTCGCGTCCGTCTGCAAGTCGTCGCGGCATCAAGCCAACCGTACCACAGTAAACAAGTGGCTTTCCGATGTACCGCTCATCGAACACAATCGACCCATTGATTGTTGGAATACCCGATTCGTTTCCACCTACTCGAACACCAGCATGAACTCCTCGGAGAACCCGAGATGGGTGGAAAAGTGTTGATGGTAAATCGCCCTCCCAATCCGGTGGTCCAAAACAGAAGACATCGGTGTTTGCGATTGGTCGTGCACCGAGGCCCGTTCCTAGAATATCTCGGTTTACACCAACAATTCCTGTCATCGCACCACCGTATGGGTCGAGCGCAGAAGGTGAATTGTGCGTCTCTGCCTTCATGCAAATCGACCAATCATCGTTCCAAGCAATGACACCAGAATTGTCGTGGAAAACGGAAAGCAGCCAATCGACCTCTCTCGCCATGTCATGTGTTGGTTTCATGATGTGGGTTTTGAAGATTGAATCGATGACTGTTTCTTCATTTGTTTCGGTATCGATGTGATGTATTTTGCTTGCAAAAATTTTGTGTTTGCAATGTTCGCTCCATGTTTGAGCCAAGCATTCTAACTCCACGTCCGTTGGAGCATCGGGGGAAATTCCTGCAGAGGTCCGGATAGCCCTCATTTCTTCATCTCGGTAATGATTGCGAATGGTTTGCATTTCATTGAGATTCAATGCTAAAAGGCCGTCATTCGATAGCTGAATTAATTCTTCATCGCTTAATTCAAGATTGATAATTGTAGGCGCCTGTCGTTGAATCGTTGGGCGTTCAGGGTAAGCCAAGTATGATGCCTCTCCAGCTTCAAGCTCTTCCTTGGTTGTGCGGATTGAGGTTTGAATAAGCCCGTTGAACAGTGTTGACGCTAACCATGCATGATCTACGTCTGTAGGTAGTTGAACGAAAGCGTATGAAACGTAAGTGGATATTGATGACTCTCCCTCGGGAAAGAGTACTTTGAATCCGTCGTTTGCCGCTGCACCTGGGTTGTCTGTCACCCCTGGCTTGAACCCGACAGTGACGGTTAGAGAAGGAGCGGTTGGAAAGAAATTTTTGTCCTCAAGAATGGATGTGTTTGTAGCGCCGAACTCAATGATTGGATCAGAAAATATATCCTGTACTCTTGGTTCGATTTCAGATGCAGTGTACTTGCTTCGAATAAGATATCCTCGAATGCTTCGGACTTTACCGACGTCAATACCGTGATCTGCAAAGAGTTGTCTCTGAACCACGTCTCCAAGCACATCGCGCATACCATCCGTTTGCAATGGCGTGACCTCAACTCGGACGTCCTGGACTGTCATTGGTTCCGACCCGAACACAGTTCGTCACATACGCTCTTTGAACACTACGGAGAGGTTCACTCGGAGTCCAACATGGATTTTAGGAACCTTCCAGTGTAACTTCCGGTTACTTCTGCGATTTCTTCGGGCGTCCCCTCGGCGACAATTTGTCCCCCACGATCGCCTCCTTCGGGCCCTAAATCAATGACGTAATCGCTGCATTTGACTACATCAAGATGATGTTCAATGACCACTACGGAGTGGCCTTTCAATCGCAATTCAAGAAGTACATCGATCAGCAACTGAACATCACTAAACGAAAGTCCTGTTGTTGGCTCATCGAGAATGTAGACAGTGTGTTTGTGCGGAGGTCGGCGTAGTTCACTGGCGAGTTTGACTCTCTGCGCCTCTCCTCCGGAGAGAGTTGTTGCTGGTTGTCCGAGACGAATGTATCCTAAACCAACAGCATTGAGTGTCTCAAGAGTGCGGTGGATTTTCTTGTGGTTCTTGAAGAACACAACAGCCTCACTAACAGGCATTTGGAGGACGTCGTGAATTGTTTTTCCTTTCCATGTCACTTCAAGGCATTCTCGAGTGTATCGTTTCCCATTGCAAATATCGCACTCTATCCAAACATCGGGTAAGAAGTTCATCTCGAGTTTAATGGAGCCCGCACCCGAACAGGCTTCACAGCGGCCGCCTTTTACATTGAAACTAAACGTTCCTGGTGTGTATCCACGCTCTTTGGAGAGTGTTGTGTTTGCAAATAATTTCCGGATTTCATCGAATACTTTGGTGTACGTAGCAGGGTTTGAACGCGGCGTTCGCCCGATTGGTGATTGATCGATAATGATTGCTTTGTCGACGTGTTGAAGTCCATCAATTGTTGAGTGCTTTCCGGGAAGCTTTTCCGAATTGTGCAGATGTCGTTGCAATGCAGGTGCCAATATACCTGAAATGAGTGATGATTTTCCTGATCCTGATACCCCTGTAATGGTTGTAAAACAGCCGAGCGGGATCTTTACATCGATGTTGCTTAGGTTGTTGTGTTGAGCATTTTTTATTTCCAACCACTTCTTGTTTGGAGATTTGCGTTCCGTAGGAGATTCAATTGAGCGACGCCCTGAAAGGTAGGCTCCAGTGACTGAATTCTTCGCCTTCATGACCTTCTTAGGCGGCCCATTTGCAACGACAATGCCTCCCTCAAGACCAGCTCCCGGACCAAGGTCGCATATCCAATCTGCCTGACGTAGCGTATCCTCATCATGTTCAACAACAAGGAGTGTGTTTCCTAGGTCTGTCAGTTCCCGCAACGTCTCAAGAAGACGTTCATTGTCCCTTTGGTGAAGTCCTATCGATGGTTCGTCAAGAACGTACATCACACCGGTTAGACGTGAGCCGATTTGTGTAGCGAGTCGAATCCGTTGACTCTCGCCGCCTGAAAGTGTGTTGGCTTTTCGATCCAAGGTTAGGTAATCAAGTCCAACCGAATCAAGGAAGCCAAGTCTGTTTTCGATTTCTTTAAGAATTTCACTTCCGATGAACAGCGACCGATCGTCAAGTGCGGTCAGAACATCAGCATATTGTTCTGGAGGCCCAGCAGCTTCAGGGTGGAGGGCTTTAATCAACTGATACGCTTCATGAACGGAGCTTTTGCTAACCTCAGGAAGACGAATTCCACCAACAGTAACAAACCGCGCTGCTGGATTCAGTTTCTCACCATGGCAGGCATGACAGTCCAGATCGGTCATGCACGAAATAAGTCTGTTTCGGGTACGATCGGATGAGGTTTCTGCATATGTTCGCTCAAGTCGAGCAATGATTCCCTCCCATGGCCGATTCATCTTGTAAACTGAACCATTGTCGGATTCGAAGTGAAAATGGATTATCGTTGAGCCAGAGCCGTAGAGGAGAATGTCTTTGGCATCTTCATCCAGAAGTCCGAATGGGATGTTCGGAGAAATTCCATAATGCTCACATACTTGTTTCAGGAGTTTCTTATACCACCCTGGGGACATTGATTGACGCCATGGAAGGACGCACCCGTTTGCGACGGTGAGGGTGTCATCAATGATTAAATCAGGATTGAATTGCCGCTGTATACCAAGACCTTGGCATTCTGGGCAGGCTCCAAGGGGTGAGTTGAATGAGAATACACGAGGTGATAATTCAGGCATGAAGGCTCCGTGCTCCGGGCAAGCGAAATCCTCTGACCAAGAGATGGTCGTGCCCTCAGGATGTTCAGGGCGCGTCATGCCTTCTGCATCGAGTGTTTTCTTGGGAATGCGTAAACTTGTCACAGCAAGTGCGCCTCCGCCCAATTTCAGGGCATTTTCGACCGCTTCAGTCGTCCGATGGCGACGGTCTTTTGACAGGAGAAATCTATCGATCCGTACATCGATATCGTGGCGGAAGTTTTTGTCCAATGTTGGAGGTTTTTCAAAATCTGCATCGTGCCCATTTACACGTCCGCTCATGTACCCCTGTTCGACAAATTGCTTGAACAATTCAGCGTGCGTTCCTTTTCTTGCGCGCACGACTGGGCTCCATATTGCGATGGTGTGTTGCTCAAAGTTCCATAGAATATCGTCAACAATTTCCTGGACTGTTCTGCGTGCAACCTCTTTACCGCACTCCGGACAATGCGGTTTTCCAATTCTTGCCCACAGTAAACGAAGATAGTCTTGTATTTCTGTAACGGTGGCTACAGTTGACCGAGGGTTGTGGGATCCTTGTTTCTGATCAATTGAAATTGCTGGTGAGAGACCTTCGATCCCATCACAATCGGCTTTTTTCATCTGACCAATGAATTGTCGGGCATAAGAAGACAAGGATTCAACGTATCGACGCTGTCCTTCTGCATACAATGTGTCAAAGGCCAAGCTCGATTTGCCTGAACCTGAGACACCTGAAATTACAACGAATTGTCCTCGTGGTAATTTGACATCGATGTCCTGGAGATTGTGTGTTCGCGCCCCGCGAACAGATATCCAGTTCTGATTTACTGCCATATGAACGAACTTACCGTGTCGTCAAGGGTTCTTCAATCCGTGCCTCCAAGCAGGGTTAAAATCAGACTCAAAACGAATGGGGTCATCTGTGAGTGGATGGAGGAATTCAAGTGCAACCGCATGCAAACAGATCCTTCCATGCAGATTCGTCGTTGCACCATGCATTGTGTCGCCTATAACAGGGGTTCCGTTTTCCGCCATCGCCACGCGGATTTGATGCCTGCGACCGGTTTCAATGACCACACTGAGAAGTGTTGCATCATCGCCTTTCTCGAGAAGGTCCCAAGTGGTAACTGCGTGTTTGCTTGTTTTGGTTTTCTTATCTGACACAAAAACCCGTAAATTTTTGTCTTCGACGAGATGGTGAACTGCCTGTCCGGATTCTGCAACGCCTTCGACCAAGGCGACGTAATGGCGATGGACGAGTTGTTGTGCGAATTGTTCCTGTAGATCACGTTTCACATCCTCTGTTTTTGCGAAGACCATGAGGCCCGATGTGGCTTTGTCTAAACGATGAACGATGAAGCACCAACCGTTCCTTTTCAATTCCCTGCAGTACTCCACGCATCGATTGTGAAGTGTATCGACCTCTAGCCGATCTGTGGCTACAGAAAGTAACCCCGCTGGTTTTTCGACGACAAGGATTGCATCATCCTCAAAAATGATGTCCAACGAATGTGTGTCTGCACTAATTTGTCTTGTTTCTTCGATCGAAATCTTCGGTTTGGGGCGGATTTCTACCGTCTCACCAGCGAGAACAATGTGCTTCGCTCGGTGGATGATTTTCTCTTCAACGGTGATTCTTCGATTCGTTAGCATTTTTCTGAGAACGTTTGTGCTAGCTTGTGGTTGCATAATTTTCAAAACGTCAAGAAGGGAGGTTTCCTGTTCTACCTTCCTTTTCATGGCATTCCCTCACAAGAGAAGAACTTCGATAAGTTCCCCAGCTTCTCCCGACTGTCCTGGTTGGAGAAGCGTTAGGCCATCTGCAGAAGAGAGGCTATCGATGTTTCCTGAACCTTGATGTTTAGGTTGATCGGCAACGAACCCATCGATGGTTGATTTGAGTGTTACTCGTCGTAAGGTGAGACAATCCTTTGTTGATCGGACGCTTGTTTGAAGACGCGCATGCACAATTTGGTCCACAGGATAGGCGCTTCCAATACACCCTCTCAAATATGGAACAACCAGCATACGAAACACCACATGACTGCTTACTGGATTACCTGGTAATCCGAACATTGGCGTTCCTTTCCAATGTCCAAACAGTGGTGGTGAACCCGGACGTATCTTTACTCTCCAAAATGCGATGTCGCCTTCCGTTTCCATAAGCTTTCGAACGAAATCCCACTCTCCCATTGAGACGCCTCCTGATGTCAGAAACAAGTCACATTCACTCGCTGCAATATCGAATTGATCCCGTAATGCATCCATCGAGTCATGTACCGCATCATAACGAACAGGAATATGCCCAAGCATTTTCACAAGGCCCGCCAACCCGTAAGAGTTTGATTCATAGATTTCGCCATAAGAGAGATCTTGCCCGGGTGGTTTCAGTTCATCGCCCGTTGAGATTATTCCGATTCTTAATTTCTGAACGACTGATACAGTCGCGTGCCCCATTGTAGCACACATGGATATCGACTGTGGAGTTAGGTAGGTGCCTTTTTTGAGCCCAACTGCATTTTTTGCGATGTTTTCACCACATTTCCGTATAAAATGGGGTTTGGAAGGTTGTTGAAGTGTTACCTTTTCACCTTCTATGGAACATGCCTCAATCGGGATAATTGCATCTGCGCCTATCGGGACTGGGGCTCCTGTCATGATTCGGACTGCTTGTCCCGGTTCTATTGAAAGCGTTTCATCACCTGCAGCTGCTTGAGAGATGGCGATGATGTCAAGAGTTGATGGGGCTGCTTTCGTGTCTTCGAATCGAACAGCAAACCCATCCATCGCAGAGTTGTCAAATGGGGGATCGTTTACTTTCGAATGGAGATCCTCTGCGAGAATTCGTTGATGTGCATCGTCAAGATCGACAATTTCTGTTGAACAGGAAATTGTGTGTTTCAGGGTTAAATCCACAGCCTCACCTAGTGGTAAAAAATACGGTGCTCCCTTCATTTCATCACTTCTCCAACCAACGGCCTGCTTCGCCAACCTCAAAGGTTTGTCTTACTTCGCTATGGTGTGGTTGATTCTACTAACCTTTGGGATGTGGTCGTAAGGACCCTTGTAACAAGTGGTTCTGCGACGATAATCGCTGGAACGTTTGCCATTGGATTCGCAATGATTCTTGCAAATGTAAGATGGAGAATTAAACCCTTTTTGCGAGCAACAACACAGGCACTGTATGGACTTCCTCCCGTCGTTGTGGGTGTTGCAGTCTACATTGCATTGAGTAAGAATGGGGTTTTTGGTTCACTCAACTGGTTGTTTACAATTCAAGGTATGATCGTTGCTCAAACCTTCCTCATCTTCCCTCTCGTTCTCGGCGTCTCATGGACGGCACTTGAACGCGTTTCCTCGGAGAAACGTGATGTGTTTCGTGTCATGAATGCTACAAAGAGACAACGCGTATTCCTCGAGATGTACTGCGCGAGAAGAGGTATAACCAATGCAGTGCTTCTTGGGTTTGGCCGAGCTATCGCAGAGGTAGGTGCTGTAATGATGGTTGGAGGAAACATCGCAGGTAAGACCCGTGTCCTGACAACGAGTGTGGTGCTTGAGACAAGTGTTGGACATTTGGATGCTGCACTGCAATTAGGTCTTGTTCTGTTATGCATTTCACTCGCCACTGCATTCAGCTTGCAATTCATTCAGTACGTTCGTTTCTTCGAACAACAAACACTAGGAAGTGAGAAAGCCCTTGACAAGACATTTGAAAAATTCAATGCGGTGTGGGAAAATTTGACTGTCGATAAAGATGGGACAGAAATTATCGCTTCGTGTTCATTAGAAGTTTCAAATGGTGAGATTGTTGCGTTAATGGGAGAATCTGGCTCAGGGAAGTCAACGCTATTGAGAGCTATGGCGGGCCTAGAGGATGTACTTACAGATTACAGTCGTGATTTGGCTTACGTCTCTCAAAATCCTGTATTGGTTATGGATACTGTTGCAAACGAACTCGAACTCTCATCACGATTGCATGATGATTTGCCGAACTCAGGTATCCATTACGCTTCACTGTGTGGTTTTGAAGAAAAGGGTGGCCAACGGACCGATTCATTATCGGGTGGAGAAGTACAGCGTCTCGCATTTCTTCGAGCATTGTCGATGAACCGGAAGATTTTGCTTCTTGATGAGGTAACATCCGAGCTTGATGGCTCTTCTGTTGAACGAATTGAGAAGCAAATTGAATTGTTTAGGAATCGAGGAGGAGGGGTTGTTTTTGCGACTCACAACCCATTCCAAGCCGAGCGATTGGCTGATCGTATACTTTACATCCACAATGGAAGATTGATTCATGAAGATGACGAGGTTTCAAAACAAATCCTTGAAGGTCGACGAATCGGTTAGGTTGCTGGTGTACCGCCATGGAAAAGCGTTTCATTCTTGACAGTGTAGTTTTCAATTTCCTCCGATGATGAGACTAAGAAATCGCGTAAGGCAGTCGTCGATTCGCGGTGTTGATTGTCCATCAGTAAAATCGAATATGGGTTAATCAATACGGTGTCATTGAATTGATGGATGATCATGTTCGTATTGTCTTGGCGGTACAACGCTGTACCTCGGTCAGATAGTGTCCAACACTCCAATTCATTTGAAATTGTAATCGCAGCACCCATGCCTTGGCCTATCGATTGATAACCATCCCAAACAGGATGGTACCCTAATTCATCTTCGACGAATTCAGCTTCAGATTGGTTTGAAAACATTCTCCAGAGTTCTTGTTCTTTCTGATGGGTGCCTGATTCGTCACCACGAGATACAAAACACTGATTCTCCTCAATGATATAATCAAGGGTTTCCGATAGATTTCCAGCGACATTGATTGGACCAAGTAAGACAAAGCGATTCCAAGCGAATGTCGTCCGGTTTTCTGCAAATCCATCGGCTATAAATTCCATTTCTCGAATAGGATCGTGTACAATGAGGACATCGACATCGTTGTTTTGTGCAAGCGACATTGCTGCTCCAGAACCCACTGCAATTACATCAATTTCTGTTCCAGTACGATCGGTAAATTTTGGCAACAGTTCGGTAAGCAATCCAGAATCTTGAAGAGAAGTCGTCGTTGCAAGTCGTATTGTTGAGGTTTGAGGCTCATTTTCAGTTTGTAAACACCCTTGCAATGAAGGGAGAATCATTAGGAAAATTACAATGAGGAATCGGTTCATTTCAATCGAACGTCATTACATTGCCGCATTCCGGATATGTGCATGTGACTGTATACCTTGACTTGGTTGGTTTGCGGATTTTCAACATCGACCCGCACATATCGCATTGAATGTTGACGGTTTCAGGTTCCTGTGCTTTCGGAGCTTCTCCAAGCGTTCGACCGACGTCAGTGGACCATCCTAGGGAATCCGTGTAAGTGTCAGCCTTTTTGATCTTACTTTGACGGAGAGATAACCGTAACTTACGTTTCCTTCGAGGACGTTTCTTTCCACCAGGTGCTTTTGCTGCCATGCTATCGGCTATCGCTTTAGGTTGATGTATTCAACCCCTTCGGCTGATTGAATCAATCCAAAATGCCTGGAATACCATTTTCCGGGGTATGGACTCTGTGTCCGTTCCCTTCGAGTGCATCGACAAGGGGAGGGCGTGCCATGTTTGGATCAGAATGATAGATAACAACGTCTTCTGCTTGGCATTCTTCAGCGAATTGAACGATCTCTTGATGTCCTGCATGTGTGGAAAACGAATATTGGTCGACATCGAGTTCAATGCTTGCGAGTTTACCGAATATAGGCACTCTTCCTTCTTCGAGTAGTCGGCGACCTCCCGTATTTCGGGCTTGATATCCGGTGAGTAAAATCGCATTCTTACGGTCGTGTCGAAGTCGATTTAGGTACCATATGGAAGGACCGGCATCCATCATGCCGGATGTCGAAACAATCACGTCAGCGTCTAGGGCTTTCTTGCGGTCCGATTTACTTGAGACTCGTCGGCACCAGCGCCACGCGGACTCAAGTGCTGATGGGTCTCGTAGGGTTTCTGGGTGATCCATCTGCAATCGAGCGACCCGCTTACCCATACCATCGACGTGCACATCAAGTTCTGGTAGATACTTGTGAAGGAGCATGACGACATCTTGCGTGCGTCCATTGGCAAATGCAGGCACAAGTGCGGTTCCTCCACGATCAACAACCTCAATCACACGTTCGATAAATCGTTGATTCTCTTCTTCCTTTGGAGGGTGATCTCGTCCCCCATACGTCCCTTCTACGAAAAGAACGTCCGATTTTACTGGTTTTGCTCCAACTGTCAGTTGAGAATCTCTTGTATCGAAGTCGCCGGAAAAAAGGACTTTCTTGTTTGGAGTTTCGACGTGCAGCATAGCTGCTCCGGGAATATGTCCTGCTTTGTGGAGTTCCAGTTTCCAATCATCTTGATGCCAGGATTCATTGAAGGGATGTGTTTTCCAAGCGGATAACGCAAGATCGATATCACGTTTGTCCCAGGGTAATGGGTACCCTTCAATCGATGATACTTTATGACAATCATACCACATCATTTCTGAAATCGCTGCAGTAAGATTCGTTGCATGGAGTGTGGTATTATGGTTTGAAGCGAGCCATGGAACCATTCCAAGATGATCAATATGAGAGTGAGTGATAATCGCATTCGATACGTAAGGAGCTTCGTTAGGGTAACGTGGTGGTTTTGTAGGGGCGATTCCATAATCCAGGAGAAGACGGTTTGAAGTAGGATCTTCGAGAACAATTCCAACGTTTCCTACCTCGTTACCGCCACCAAGATAGTGGTAACGCAATCCGTTATCGGGTGGGGAATCTGGATAGCTCGAGGTTCGGCCCGGAGCATACACGACCATACCTTAACGGTTCTACCGGTAGCAATGAACTTGTGGGTCACACCCCTCTATTTCCACTAGAAATTTCATAACAGGTATCGACGAAGAGTTTGATGACAATCTACCACTAATAATATACACTTCACGCGACAAAATACGATTGTACTTCGTTGATTTTTTTATTTTAATTTACTTCGCTGATCTTCCTCAGTTCTTCAGTTATCTCGAATGGA
>OCZA010000500.1_pt1 | contig 13441 bp, 15 predicted proteins | sample 1539021 | NCBI WGS metagenome assembly OCZA01 (sample SAMEA2619376, study PRJEB22493) | marine metagenome | biome: marine biome (ENVO:00000447); feature: surface water layer (ENVO:00002042); material: "saline water (ENVO:00002010), including plankton (ENVO:xxxxxxxx)" | depth 5 m | reverse complement strand
TTTCATTAAAGATTTTATAGAGCTAAACCAAGAAAGTAATTTATATTTTAAAAAATAATAACTAAATTCTATTTTTTATATTCGCTTGATTTAGTAAAGTACTAATATTCTTTTTAAAATTAAAAAAACCTTTTGTTGCGTGTTGGAAAGCATTACCGTCCCATTCTCTTAAATAAAAGGTATATTTGACTTCTAAATTTGTAATAGTTTTTAAAAAATCACTTTCATAGAATACTTTATTTCCAACTGTTTCATATGGTAAAATCAAATTTTTTATATTTTTGTCTTTTAACCATTTATAAATATCCTGAAAATTATTTACAGACACAACATTAGGGTCATTATTTTTAACATCTTCACATATTTTTTTTTGAAAATTATTAATCAAAATATTTTTATGCTCTTCATAAAGTAAACAACATTCAAATACCATTTCTTTTTCTTTTAATAGTTGGTGTAAAGACAAATCATTGTTATTTAAAATAATACCTAAATTTTCATATTTTATTAATTTTTTTTCATCAGATTTTATAAAATCTTTTGGCTTACCATTTGTAAAATTTTGATTATTTAAAATGTGATTTTCTTTTAATTCATTTTGGGGATAAAATCTATCATTGGTAAAGAATTTTATATTATCTGCTCTAGCTATATAAGGTTTTCCGATTGTTTGTAATCCTGCTACCCATCTCCATCCTAAAGTGTTTGAGGCAGGACAATAATCAAGTAGGTTATTTTTAAAAAAATTAGCTCCGGATTGCCAACTATAGCCTAAAGTAAAGATCCAAATACTAGCAAACCACATACGTGAATGATTATGAAGATATCCAGTATCTAATAATTCTTCCTTCCAATGTTCAAAACATTTTATACCTGTTTTCTTAGGAATAAACTGATCTTCATCATACATCTTATATTGATCATAAATCCATGGATGACTTTCAAGCCAACCTCTCCAATATGTTCTCCAAAAAATTTCTTCTATAAATTTTTCTATTTCATTAATCTTATGATATTTAAGGACTATCCCTAAAATTTCTTCTTCACTTATAAATCTTCTTCTTAGATAAGGAGAAATTTTTGATACATTATGATGAGGTGACCCATAATCAAAATTCCTATTAGACGCATAATTTTGAAGTTCATTTTGACTGAAATTACTCAAATTCGTTATCACTTCTGATTTTGTAAAAGGAAAATTAGTCATTAATTTCTCAAGGAGTTTGCATTATAAAATATGAATATATTAAAATAAGAACGACAAATAATGTTAATGTACGTCTTAAAGGCAAATACCAACTTGGAAATAACAAAAATTTATAACATATTTCGTCGACTAATTGACATAACAAGAAACCCATAGATAGCAATAAAAGGCTGAAATTGCTTTTCATAGTTAGAATTGTAATTGCCAAAATTGAGGGTGTAACTGACCAAATAATAATACAAAATTTAATTTGTTCAGGAACAAGACTTTTTCTCACTAAATTCAATATAGAACCCCAATAAATCGCCCCTAAAAATGTTAAAATAATAGATCCATAATATTTTGGTAGATGAACTACAAAAAATAAATTATTTTTATTAATCAATAAATCAAGTAATCCTATGAAAAAAGGGAATAAGCCTAATAGACCTATGAAAATAAATAGTTTTTCACTTTTATTTAACAAATTTTTTTTAATGGTTATTTTTCTCAATTAAATTACCTTTATAGTCATTTAAATTTCCTTCATGTTATTCTATTTGAGAGATATTGTTTATAGTTTTACCTAATGAAAATATGCACAGTCTGTAAAAATAATAAAATAGAGTTTTTTTTGAACATAGAAAACTTAGACTATTGGCAATGTAAACTTTGTAAAGCAACGATGTTGAATCCTATTCATCATATTTCAAGTAATAAAGAAAAGAAACATTATTTAAAACACAATAACGAAATTGATGATACTCGCTATAGAGATTTTCTCACTAATCTTATTGAACCTCTAAAAGATAAGATTTGTGTTAATGATATAGGATTGGATTATGGATGTGGGTATGCTCCTGCTTTAGCAGATATTCTTAAAAAAGACGGATTTAACATTGAGTTATATGACCCATTTTTTTTTAAAAATGAAAACATCTTTTTTAGAAAATTTAATTTTATTACTTGTTCAGAAGTTGTTGAGCACTTTTTTAAACCTTATGAAGAGTTTAATAAAATTGATGGACTGCTTGCTGGAAAATCATGGTTTGCCGTTATGACTTCATTTATGACTGAAGATTATTTATTCAAGAATTGGTATTATAGACGAGATCCAACCCATGTGGTCTTTTACAAAAAAATTACTTTTAAAGTTATAGCAAATCAAAGAAATTGGGAATTAACATTCCCATCTAAAAATTTAGTATTTTTTCATAAAAAATAGTCTCAAATAACTTTTTATATGTTATTAAAATAAATAAAGTTATTGATTTGTTAAATGTATGAAAAAATTTAGAATTAAAACAACCTGTGGTCTTGAAAAGTATGATAAACTTAAAACAAATAAAACTTTTATAGGAAAATTACGTTTATATTGGTTCAAATTTTTTGCAATAATTAGAGATCTAAATAAATAATGTCAAAAATGCAAAGGGAAGAAATTATTCTTTTTGATGGTGATGACTATCTTTTCAAACAATATTTAATAAACTGTAATATTTATTTTGAGTACGGTGTTGGAGCTTCAACTCGGTGGGTTTTAGAAAATACAAAATCAAAAATAATTTCTGTTGATACAGACGAAAAATGGATAAACACCATTGATGTTTGTGATAAAGGTTCTAGAGTTAAATTAAATTGGATTAATTTAGGTGATTTAGGAAATTGGGGCCGACCTAAATCCTATGTATATAGAGACCGTTTTATAGATTATATTAGCAATGTTTGGAATTTTAACGAAAAAGCAGATGTTATTCTTATTGATGGTAGATTCAGAGTTGCTTGTTTCCTCTATAGTTTAATAAATGCAAAAATAAACAGTTTAATAATCTTTGATGATTATAATAATAGACCTTATTATCATATTGTTGAAGAAATTGTACCTATTTATAAGATTTGTGGACGACAAGCTTTATTTAAAGTACCAAAATTTTTTAATAAAAAATCAGCCCAAAAACTACTTGATAATTTTACATATGTGTTTGATTAATTTTTTAAACGTTCACTTAAAGCTCTAGTTATTGCTTTTGGTTTATACCTAAAGTCCCCTAAATTCCTAAAATTAAAAGTTAAATAAATAGAGTCTTCAGGAAGTAGATCTCTGTCTGCTATACCTCCATCACTTTTATACTCAAACAAAATAGTTAGGCAATTTCCAAACATATATCCTGTTCCTAAATATTCCAAACTTAAAGATTCAGAAATGAGTTCTTCTTTGTCATTATTTAAATCATAGGTTCTAGAATAACTAGTTTTAAAATTTGAAAATTTTTTCGATAATCCCAAATTTAATTCTTCTCGATCGATATCATTAGAAATAAAGTCTTTATCAACTGAACTATGGTTTATTGAATAGCTCCATCCATTATAGGATCCACTAAAATTAAAGTCTGAAGTATCTGATTTAAAATTATGATGGTTATATAAGGAGAACCAAGAAAATTTATACATCTCACTTGGATTCCAGTCTATTGAGTTGATAATATGCGATTGTCTATCATCATTAGCTATAATTACATTTTTTTGAGTACCACTAACTTTTTGACTTTGTCCTATAAAAAAATTTATATCACCTAAGTTTTCTGTCATAGCTAGTGAAGTAATACCGAGATTTATTCTATCATTTTTTTGAATATTATCTCTTCCTTGAAATTGATTATTTAAAAATAAATTAGCTTGATCTAACCTAAATTCTGCCGAGTCTCTATTAGGAACCTCATCGGTCCTATCAGAGGAAAAAACAGAACTAAATTGAATTTTTGGTTCGATAATTATTGTAGTCCTATCAGTTATAAAACCATATTGATTACTTGCAGCGACAGAAAATCCTGAAGAAATTCTATCAATGTATCTATTTTCGTTACTATCAGTTGAAGGTCTTCCTTGAATAGAATATAAATCTAATCCGATATTTGCATCTGCTTCTAAAGTAATATTCGTAAAATTTAATTTTTTATTGATTTTGCCAAACCCAGACCATCTTTTAATATCATAACTTTCGTCATTATAAATAGAGTGAGCATTAAACTTAATGTCGTAATTATATTTTTTGTTACTATTAAAAATATGGTGTGATATTGATGGAGCTAATACTGGTTCATTATTACTACTTTTCTCATCTAGATTTTGAATGTTATAGATTTCAATAAATGAAAGTGAGTTTTCTTTTATTTTTTCTAACTCTAAATAACTTTTATATTTTGAGTCTCCATCAAAACCATATCGCCTCATAAAAGTTTCTTGGTCGGCATACTTAGCCCCAAGGTTCATAGTCCAGTTGTTTTTGAGATTAGATGATGCTTTCAGATTAACACCAAATACGTTGTCTCCATTAGATTTATTAGTATCTAAGTTTCCTTTAAAAATATTTGCTTCTAGTGTTGTTTTTTCGTATTCCTTTCTAATATTTAATTGGTCAGCATGTCCTGTTTTTCCATTTTGGTGAGATGTAAATGTCATATCCCAAGTAGGATCATTTTCTGGAGCAAAATAATATGGAATTTTCATATGGAACCTATTTTGTTTTGAATAACCATAAACAGGTGTTAAAAAACCTGAGCGTCTTTTTATAGTCCAATCTGGAAAACTTAAATATGGAAGATAATAAACAGGCAATGAAAATATTTTCATTACAGGATGTTTTAGGTAAACAGTTTGTGTTTTTGGATCATGTTTTATTAGCTTAGATTCCAGCCTCCATATTGGTGTTTCATCTTTTTTTAAATCACATTCACAAGCAGTATATGTACCTTCACGAAAAAAACTTTCACCAAAATCATTTTTATCAAATTTATTAGCGCTAACATTTGATTTATCAACTAATTTTCCAAAAAGTGGTATAGCGATGACAGATTTGAATTCATTTGTTAAGATAGCTTCATCTGTTTCATAGATAGAGCCATCTTTTTCTGTTAATACAACATTACCAACAGCAATAGCCTTATCAGAATTTTGATTATATGTAACCTTGTCAGCATTAATTTTTCTTGAATCATTGATGATCACAACATTACCTGATGCAGTCACAATTTTATTTTTCTCATCTACCTCTATGTTGTCGCTTGAGAATTTAACTTCATCACTATTTGATGATAAACTTTTATCCTTTTGGCCAAAGGCCTCTACAGAAATAAAAAATATTAAAATATACAATATTTTAAAAATTTTCATTTTTTTCCTTATATGCTTAATAAAACTTATTTCTTGATACTTTAATTCAAATTATTAAATTTTAAAATAAAACTTTGCCGGGATTCATAATTCCTTTTGGGTCTAATTGATTTTTTATAATCTTCATAAGAGAATAGGCAACATTATTTTTGTGGGTTTTTAAGTTATTTTTCTTTAATTGCCCAATTCCATGTTCAGCAGAAAAAGATCCATTATATTTATGGACAATCTCATAAAGCTTATTAGTTAAATTTTGGCTTTCACCCTTAAATCCATCTGGTAATGATCCATTCCCAAAAATATTATAATGAAGATTGCCGTCACCTAAGTGTCCAAAATATATAGTCCTTAATTCGGGTAAAAAATTTGATATCATATTTTGTGCATCTTTATGAAAATCGTCAATAGATTCGACAGGAAGAGAAATATCATGTTTTAAACATTTAATTAAGTTAGATTTTTCAAGTTCTTTTTTTTCAGACTCAGCAGCGGCTTCTCTGATTGACCATAATGATTTACTTTGATTTTCATTTTTACAAATAGTTGCGTCAGATATTAAGTTTTTTTCAAAACATTCTTCCAATACATTCTCAATTGTTTTAATTATTGGGATTTCACCTTCTTCATTAGGAGAAGTATCATCTTTAGAGTAACTAGAAATATCTATCAAAACACCCATCTCAGGCGTTTTCTCTAAAGGTAGTATAATTTTTTCGATATTATTTTTAGCAACCTCCCAGAAAACTTTTGGCATAAGTTCAAATGATTCAATTCTGTCTGGAAAATATGACTTGAAAACATTAAGTAATTTTATAGCATTCGAAATGCTATCTGCTTCTACAAATAACGTAGAGATCATTTTTGGCAATTGAAAAAGTTTCAAAGTAGCCGCAGTTATTATACCAAGAGTACCTTCCGCTCCAATAAAAATATTTTTTAAATCGTATCCAGTATTATCTTTTTTTAGTTCTGAAAGTAGGTTCATTATTTTACCATCTGGTAAAACCACTTCTAAACCAAGGCAAAGTTCTCTTGTATTACCATATTTTAAAACATTAACGCCACCAGCATTTGTTGATAAATTCCCACCGATCATGCATGACCCTTTAGCACCTAAACTTAGTGGAAAAAACAAATTTTCATTTTCTACTATCTCGTGAATTTGAGATAGTACCATACCGGACTCAACAGTAATAGTTTGAGCAGCTTTATTAAATTGTCGAATATTATTCATTTTCTCTAATGAAATAATGATAGATCTTCCGCTGTTATCTGGGGTTGCTGCCCCACAGAGGCTTGTGTTTCCTCCTTGAGGAACAACATCAACATTATTTTTATGGGCAAATCTTAAGATAGCTGAAACTTCTTCTGTATTAATAGGTTTTAATATAGCTGCAGCCTGTCCTTTATATTGTCCTCGCCAGTCATTCACGTATTTGCTATGATCATCTTTATTGAATAAAGGTGGGTGTTTTAGATTAAGTGTTCTGAGATCAATATCTAAAAGTGTTTGTTGCATTTTTTTCCTAATTAATATTTTAAGTTTTGTAAGACGCTCTTTTCAAGCGATCATTTATAGCAATTCCAACTCCTTTGTTGGGTATTGGCATTACTTGAATATTTTCAACACCACAAGAGTCTAGGTAACGTAACCCTGAAAATAGCAAAAAACATGCTTGAATTAAATTTTTATTAGGACTTAAATTAAACAGATTTTGTTTTTTCTGCAATGACTTTGGAGTATTCCCAAAAATTAACCAGCCACTATTTTTCATATTAGATTTTTGATTTAAATGGACATTTGCATTTGGTGAGTAGTGACTTTTTAATAGTCCAGGAGAAATCATCTCTTCATTGCTTTTAATATCCAAGACTTTAGTTTTTAGAGCATTATAAATCATCTCAGCAGTTATATAGCCGTGTCTGAGTATAATTGGGTTATCTCCACGACAATCAACTACAGTAGATTCAATTCCAACTTCACAAAACCCGTAATCAATTATTTTAGAAAGCTTCCAACCATTACCTTTAAATTTTGGTCCAAAATCATCAATAACATGTTTAGCAGTTGTTGGACTTACACCACCAGACTTATTTGCACTAGGAGCTAGGATAGGGATTTTAACTCTTTCTAGCAAATCAAGTGCTACGGGGTGAGATGGTACTCTAATTCCAAGACTACTTTTACCTTGTGATAATAGATTTGATTTATCATTTTTTTTTGTTTGTAATATTATGGTCAGTGGACCTGGCCAGAATTTATTAGTTAATCTATTTGCAACATCAGTAAATTGAACATATTTTTCAGCTTCGTTTTTATTATATGTATGAGCTATCAAAGGATTGCTTAATGGACGATCTTTAGCAGAATATATGCTTTTAATTGCTTTTTTACTATTTCCTATCGCCCCAATCCCATAGACGGTCTCAGTAGGAAACGCTACTAGTTCTTTTTTATTTAAAGCATTAGCTGCTAAGGTTAAATCGATTTCATATTTTTTGTTATTTGTATTACTTAGGTTTAATAGAAACTTACATGGTAAATCATTAGTAAGACCATAAGCTAAGAATTCTTCATTTTTGAAATTTTCTTTACCATATCTCATTTCCAAACCTGAATTGGAAATGATATTTCCGCCAGCAGCTTTAAGAATACTATGCCCAGCCGCGATGTCCCACTCCATAGTTGGAGAAGTGCGAGGATAAAAATCAACTTGACCTTCAGCTAAATAACAAAACTTTATACTAGATCCAACATCTCGATCTGAAACAGGATTAACAATAGAAATCCAATTTTCTAATTCTATTGATCTATGATTTAAGCTGCTTAAAATTTTTAGATTATTGTAATCAATTTGATTACATTGTATTTGCTTAGAACTTTCAAATTCTTCGTCTTTTTCTAATTTCCATGCCTTACCTTTGAAGTTATACCAAATATTACCAGTGTAAGGTTGTGATATTAATCCAAATATGGGTAAATTATTTTTTATAAGAGCAAAATTTACAGTGAAATTTGGCTTCTTATTTATAAACTCTTTGGTACCATCGATTGGATCAATTAACCAAAAAACATTATTATTTCGGAAGAATTTCTGAGATCTCTCAAATTCTTCACTAACAATTTTTACCTTTGGAAAAAGTTTTTTTATCCCATTAACGGCTATTTGATTAACTTCAAGATCTGCTTGAGTAAGTGGAGAGTTGTCATTTTTGTACTTTACCTGATTAAAACTAAGATTTTGAAAATGCAACATTGCACATTTATTACATTTCCTTGCTAAATCAATTAAGTGAAAAAGTTTTTTTAAACTAATCATAATGTATAGCTTGCTTTTTCTACTTTTACTTTATTGTAAAAGTGCCATAAAAATAGGGCTGCTGCCGCTCTATGAGGCTTCCACATACTTCCAATTTTTTCCATCTCTTTTTCATTTGGTCTTGTTTCTAAACCTTTTAATAGTTTAACAGCTTCTTGCAGGGCTAAGTCAGCAGATGGCCAAGCGTTTGTATCTTGCAGAGCAAATATTTTGTAATTATTAATTGTCCAATGTCCAATTCCTTTAATTTTTATCAATAAATTTGTAACTTCATCACTATTTTGCTTATTAAGATAATCAAAATTAATTTCATTTTTAACTACTAATATTGCTAAATTTTTTAGATAAAATGATTTTTGAGAAGATAACCCATAAAGCTTTAATTGTTCTATGCTGGCCTCAGACATTTCCTTTTCATTTAACATACCATCTTTTTTTAATTTATCGCTTAGAGATTTTGCTACACTAGTTGAAATTTGTTGTCCAATTATAATCTTAGCAAGGCTCTCAAAACCTTCCTTGATTGTACGATTAAGGGGCAAACCAAATTGCTCAAAAACTTTTTTAAAGCTTTCATCAATTTTAATAATACTGTAAAATGAATTATTCATTTTGGCATTCCATCTTAAATTCATTCTTAACCTTTCAATTTAACTTTAAGCGTTGATTATATAAATGTACCAAACAGATCAAGAAAAAGATAATCAAGTTAAAGTCTGGGATCTTTCTTTAAGAGTATTCCACTTTATTCTAATAATTCTTATCATAGGCTCTTATATCTCAGCTAAATTAGATATGTTAAATATACATCAATATTTTGGTGTATCTATTTTAGGTTTAATTTTTTTTAGAATTTTATGGGGATTTATTGGAAGTTATTATTCAAAATTTGAAAGCTTTAATATATCTATAAAAGGAGCATTAACGCAGTTTTCAAAAAAAAATCAAAATAAATCAATAAGAACGCCTCTTGGTAGTTTCTCAACTTTAACTTTTATAATTGTCCTAATTGGATTATCCATTTCAGGGTTGTTTTCAAGTGATGACGTTTTATACGATGGACCACTTGCTCATTTGGCGTCTAATTATGTATATTTCTGGACAGATATTCATAATTTACTTCACTTTTTTTTATATTTTTTGGTAGGAACTCATATTTTGGCTATTTTATATTATCAAATTATAAAAAAACATAAAATTATACAAAGAATGACTGATGGATATACGAGAATAAACCAAAAAAATGTGAGATCCATTAATGAAAAAACATCAAAAGGTATAATGTTAATATCTATTTTTATTTTAACACCAATTTTAATTTTGAGTTCTTTTTAGATACTTTATCCTATGTCTGCTTTATATCCCACTGACTCAATTCCAGAAACTGCAGCAATTTCGTCATTATCTGATGTATCACCAGAAATTCCTAGAGATCCTACAACGTTATTATTTTTGTCTCTTATTAACACACCTCCTGGAACAGGAACTAAAGCCCCATTTGTAAGAGCGTTTACAGAGTTTATAAAATAAGCTTGTTGTTCTGCTCTATTAAACAATGCTCTTGAACCCATACCCATCTGATATGCACCATTAGCCTTTCCATGAGCTATTTGAAAACGTAAACTACTAATTCCATCTTCACCAGAACAGGCCTTTATTGCTCCGCGGTGATCTAAAAGAACAACCATAATAGGATTAATTTTTATTTCTCTTGCTTTACTGATTGCATTTTTGATAATTAAATTTGCTTTTTCTAATGTTATTTGCTCCAAAACAATTTCAGACATTGTAAAACTCCATTCTAAAAACTTTAGTATTCAATAATATAATATTTTAACGTATATTCTAATTTATTTAATTTGTGTTATTTTTTTTTAAATCTTTGGAATAAATGAAATATTATGTGTCCCAAATTAGATTATCAAGATTTTTTAAAGTCTAATGAAAATACAATTAGAAATTATGATATTTATATTGTAGTTGCATTTTATAAATTTTTTGATGTAAGCAATCTGTTTGATTTACAAACCTTATTGAATTCAATTCTATCTAGAACAGAGATTAAAGGTACTATTCTGTTAGCTAATGAAGGGATAAATGGGACTATTTCTGGCAAAAAAAATGAAATATCAGAAGCTTTAGAAAGTATTTGGAAGATTGAAAATTTAACCGATCTCAAGCCTAAATTTTCTTTGGCCCCTAAAAATCCATTCTTTAGGATGAAAATTAAATTTAAAAAAGAAATTGTAACTTTAGGAATAAAAGATGTTTCACCAAATTATACAGTAGGGAAATATATTGAACCTGAAAAATGGAATGAATTAATTTCAGATGAAAACCTATTGTTAATAGATACAAGAAATGATTATGAAGTATCTATTGGGACTTTTGAGAACGCTTTAAACCCAAATATCAAAAACTTTAGAGAATTTCCAAAGTGGGTATCTGAAAACCTAATAAAAAAAGATCCTGAAATTAAAAATAAAAAAATTGCTATGTTTTGCACAGGAGGTATCAGATGCGAAAAGTCTACCTCATATTTAAAATCAATGGGCTTTAAAGATGTTTGTCATCTAGAAGGCGGTATATTAAAATATCTTGAAAAAATCCCTGAGAAACATAGTAAATGGAAGGGTAATTGTTTTGTTTTTGATTATAGAGTTTCTGTTCAACACAACTTAAAATTAGGTAACTATGATATGTGTTTTGCTTGCAGAATGCCTATCAATGAAGAGGATAAAAAGCATAAATTTTTTGTGCAGGGTGAAAGTTGTCATCACTGTTATAATGTTTCCAATAAAAAACAAAAACAAAAATTTAAAGAACGTCAAAAACAAATTGAATTGTCAAAATTAAAAAATGAATCTCATATTGGTATTCCAAATATTAAGAGTAAAATAACAAAACTCTAATTAAATAAAGTATTTACTGTTTCAGGTGGTCGTCCAATTACTGACTTAACTAACAAACCATCAATGTATTTAGTAATTAATGGTCTTTGTAATAAGATGGGGTTTTCAATAATAAGTTTCTTAATTTCATTCTTGTTTAGTTCTATTTTACTTAGATTTAAATTTTTAAAAGTAATTTCATTTTTTCTTATCAAATCATCTTTTGGGATATTTTTTGAATTTAATATTGACGATAGTACATTTTCATCAATTCCGATCTCTAAATATCTTATAATTTTGTAACTTTCAGTTCTCAACTTTAGTAGTTCCAATGCTTTTCTTGATTTTGAACATCTTGAATTGTGGTATATTTGATAAAAGCTTTGTTTCATAATAATCCACCGTTTCCCATATAATTAATATTATTATTAGAGATGCCTAATCCACAAAAGATTCGCCATAATATCCAATCTACACCATTTTCTTTTGGAGAACGAGCGCATCCAGGCATACCTATGAAAGTAATTGTTTTGTATGCATTTTTAATCTCTCCTAAGAGTATCAAATTTCCAGGTTCTACAGGCATTCCTAAGCGTAAAATTTTTCCGTTATTTTTTTTCAAAGATTTTGGGACAACGTCATTTTTATCACATATGGCGGAAGCTCCAAAAACTAAAATTAAGTCTGCGTTTTCGTCAATACTCTCATGTATTGTCGATGATAATGATTTAATTTCATGATTACATTTCTTTTCTAAGATGCTAGTAATACCACAATTAAGTAATCTTTTTTTTGTAGTAACTACAGTTTTTTCCAGAACCTTTTCAAGGGTATTTTGATTACGACTTTGAATTAAGTGAACATTTTTTTTTAGGAAAGGTAAGACCTTAAAACAATGATTTGATGCTTTAATTATTTGTTTTAATACTTCTTTATTTATTGCGAAAGGGATGGCTTTTATGGATGCGATTACTTGGTTTTTTTTGACATATGAATAAGGCTTTAAACTCGCAACTCCAATTTCATCTGTTACTGAATTTATTAAAAATAACTGTTCATGATCAAATACCAACAATCCATTGATATTTGATATTATATTACATCTCCCTTGTCTTGGATCTTTGATAGTTAAATTTGATTGCTCATTATTTAGAATATTTTTTGAAATTTCGTAAACTGCTTTATTTTCTTCTACGTCATTTTTATCTAGTTTGGCACAAGTTACTAATTTAATATTATTTTTTAATAACAAATTGATCAAATTTTCATTTATTATTGTCCCTTTTTTAACCTTAATTATGTCTTTGTTTTCATGTAATACTAATGAAGATGCCAAGATGCCATTCAGTGACGATTCTGTTTTGATTTCTCCAAATATCATTATTTGCCTTAAAATAAAATTATTAGGATAATATACATATATTAATTTCTAAAAAATGTTAATAATTTTGGTTCTAAAACATAATAATTCTTGACGATAGGAAGTTCAAAGGATATTTAACACAAGTAAAGTATATGGGGCTGTAGCTCAATTGGGAGAGCGCCTGCTTTGCAAGCAGGAGGTCGTCGGTTCGATCCCGTCCAGCTCCACCATATACTTAATATTTTAATATTTTTTTATCAGAGAGTTCATTATGGCAGTACCCAAAAGTAAAATAACTAGATCAAGAAGAGGTATGAGACGTTCTCATGATTCTTTAAGTCCTGATGCATTCGTTGAAAGTAAAGATACAGGTGAATTACACAGACCGCATCATATTGACCTTAAGACTGGCATGTATAATGGCAAGCAGGTTTTAAAAGTTAAATCAAAAGTTTAGTTCTGCTTTATTATATCAGATCATAAGGTGTAAAATGTCGATAAAAAAAAATAA
>OCZA010000499.1_pt1 | contig 13453 bp, 4 predicted proteins | sample 1539021 | NCBI WGS metagenome assembly OCZA01 (sample SAMEA2619376, study PRJEB22493) | marine metagenome | biome: marine biome (ENVO:00000447); feature: surface water layer (ENVO:00002042); material: "saline water (ENVO:00002010), including plankton (ENVO:xxxxxxxx)" | depth 5 m | reverse complement strand
CCTTCAACTCATAAGGCTATGGCAGCTTATAACAATTGCACACAGACAGTTGAGGTTAATTTAAAACAATGCTCGGGATACTTGGCTTATAGAGAGTGTACTTTTTTTCTTAACACTAAAAAAGAAGTAGAGGAGATTGCTTTACCTCCTTCTACAACTACAACAACAATCTTTGAACCAGTATGTGATGACGAGACTTTTAAGCCATATACGCTTTATACAGAATCAGGAAATGCAAACACTGTCATGTCATGTAAAAATGAATCAGATGCTTTAGAAGCTGGTTATACATATTACAGAAATCCTGTACCTCCTCCACCCTCTAGCTCTAGCACTAGCTCGAGTTCAAGTTCATTAACAATTTCAAATCTAAATGGAACAATCTCTATAAATGAGAATCAAAAATCTGTAGTTACTATATCTGCAAGTGGAACTGGAGGGCTATCTTATTCGTTATCTGGAACTGATGCGCACTTAATGTCCGTTAACTCAAGTGGTGTCGTGACTTTAAATTCAAATGCTGATTACGAACAAAAAACTTCTTATACAGCTACAGCTACTGTTACTGATAGTGTAGGTTCAACAGATAAAACTCTTACAGTCAGTATTTCTGATATAACAGAATACCCAACAATTAACATTCGATCTTGGTACGACGATGTAACGCTGCCTAATTGTTTAGATAATATTATTGAAAATAATTCAGTTGTTTGTGGAATAAGAACTCCTGCACTACTTGATGCATCACGAGATGGGACAGAATTATGGCAAAATAATAGATTTATAAATAGTGATGTCGGTTTGAGAATAAATCTTTTACCCCCACTGGAGTGGACAAGTTTAACTTCTTCAGAAAGTAATATCATAACTACAGGATCCGAGGAATCTATAAATATTTTTGTTGGGAATGAACAAATTAACAAAGATAGAGTTAGAAATGGTATCCAGGTACCCCATTTGGTTGAGTCCTGGGATGGTTCATCCTCGGCATATCTTGGAATACTAAATGATATACCAAATCCTCAAAATCATATGAGATCTAAAGGTGTAATAAAATCAATGAGTTCTTTTGCCCATGAATTAGGACATTCACTTGGTCTAGTTCATGCAGTAAACCAAGGGACAAATCCTGCAACATACGAGGCGGGCACATATAACTACGGGTATTACGATTCTACAAACAATATTGGAACAACAATGTCATACGATGGACTTGGTTGTTTTTTTTATTCAAATCCAGATAAATTATGTCCTACACAAGCTGAGAGAGATGCAAGACAAAGTCAAGGCTTATTCGATCCAACCGCTACAGATCCTGATAAGTGGATTGATGGTACCTGGGGCTCAATACCTGCAGGAACAAGCCAGTATGATTCTTCGAGATTTTTAGAAGAAAACCTTCTATATTATGAAAGAATAATTCCTAAAACAAATTATGGAGTGACTGTTGGAACAGATTATGTAAGTACACTATCCCTTTTTCCACAATTCAATGGCGCAAACGCATCATATAGTTACTCAGAAAATTTACCTGGTTTAACCAGCACAGATACTTTAACAATGTACTCTACAGTCGCAAATAATGTAACTGAAAACTCAGTAACTTACAGTACATTAACATGGTGCAATGTTCAAAATTGTGACATTATTTATGGAAACCCTTTTTTATGGGAGGAGAAAACTGGCTATAACGCTAGACTTGGGTATCAATTTTATTTTAACCAAGGCAACCTTTACTTAAAAAGAGCAAAACCTATATATGAATTTTCGACAAATTCAGAAGGCAATCATATAAATTATCCAACTCCATGTTTGCAAATAAATAAATATATGAAAATTGGTGATTACATTGAGACCGATTGCACCTCTAATCGTGAAGATACATTTGGCAGTTCTTCTGATATTACAAATTGGAATTTCACAAATGTTGTGGATAAAGAGTTAGTTGTAACTCCATATGGTGCTTTTGACGCATATAAAATAATTACTTCACATTCTATTTGGTATTATCCAAGTGGAAATATATACAATGCTACCTATGATCATAATAAATTAATTTTCTGGGTTGCTCCTGATGTTGGAATTGTAATGTTTGAAGACGAGCGACATAGAAGGTGGAAATTAACTGCTATGGATTCAGATGGTGACGGCACAGATAATAAAACAGACACAGATGATGACAATGACGGTGTACTTGATACAGCTGACGCACTCCCGTTAGATCCAAACTCAAGTACAGATGATAACAATGACGGCAGAGCAGACGAAGACGAGTAATAAATTTCTTGTTGTTTCAATTTAAATAACATTTATCCTTACTAAATATGGAAAATAACAGTTATTCAGTCGCAGTTTTGGGTGCAGGAAATATTGGTTCTGCCGTTATTTCTCGTTTGCAGAATTTAGATAATGATATTGTTCAACTTGTCATAAAAAAAGTTTTAGTATCAGACCTCTCCAAAGATAGAGAAATAGATAATGAGATACTTACTGATAATTTTGAGGAAATTTTGAATGATGATTCCATAGATTTAGTAATAGAGGTTCTCGGAGGTATCGACCCAGGAAGAGAATACATCAAAGCTTTATTAAGTAATGGAAAATCTGTCATTACAGCCAATAAAGACATTGTTGCTGACTGCGGTGAAGAACTAGTATCTCTAGCTATAGAAAACAATTCCTGCTTATATTTTGAAGCTGCGGTTGCTGCAGGAATTCCTGTATTAAAACCTCTTATTGAAAGTCTTAGAGGAGAAGAACTCACAAGAGTATCTGGAATCATTAATGGAACAAGTAATTACATGTTAACTTCCATGGAGGAAGGTAGTAGTTATGAAGACGCTCTTTCAACTGCTCAAGAATTAGGATATGCCGAACCCGATCCGACGAATGATGTCGAGGGAATAGATGCAAAATATAAGGCAATGATTTTATCATTGTTATGTTTTGGCGTATCTCCTGATATAGGAGAGGTCTTCACTGAGGGTATTTCAAAGATTACAAAAGATGATTTTGACTGGGCTTCAAGACTTGATAAAACTATAAAACTTGTTGCTCAAATTGATAATAATCTTGATGGATTTAATGCAAGAGTTTATCCAGTTCTAATCGACCAAAAGCATCCACTTGCATCTATTAGAGGTGCATTAAATGCTGTAGTTGTTGAAGGTGAAAATATTGATCAGTTAGTATTTTCAGGACCAGGTGCTGGAGCAGACCCAACAGCGAGTGCAATTGTTGGTGATGTTTTGAGTGCATGCCATCAATTAGGAAGCAACCAATCAAACTGGTATCCACTCAGAGAAAACAAGGGTAACAATCGTAATTTCGAAGATGTTCAATCTAGTTGGTTTATTAGGCTCTCAGTCAATGACGAGCCTGGAGTATTAGCTTCTATTGCTGGAACCTTTGGTGAACACAATGTCAGTATTGAGAGCGTTATCCAAGAAGGAAGAGGAGATCAAGCAGAACTTGTACTCGTAACTCACGAAGCACCAGAGAAAGATTTAAATAATTCAATCGAACAGATTACATCTTTAAGTGCAGTTACAACAGTAACTTCTGTCTTACGCGTTTACATATAAGTGATAAATTATCACTCAACTAGGGGTCACAAAGAGACTATATCTTTTGAAGATGTGATTTTATCTGGTGTAGCTCCTGACGGAGGATTATACGTGCCAGACTCTGTCACACTTGAAAACTTAACTTACCTCACACAAGAAGATTTAAGCTATGAAGACTTTGTAAAAACAATATTTATCGCACTTGATCAATCATCTGCAAAATATGTCGAGGATTTATCTATTTATTCAGGGTTTGAGAACTCGCCTGAGCCAGTCTTAAAAGATTTAAATGATTCAACGGTTGTTATGGAATTATTTCATGGCCCAACAAAATCATTTAAAGATTATGCCTTACAACCACTTGGTGCAATTGCTAATAGAAGACTTGATGAATTGGGTGAACGAGGACTCGTTATTGTTGCTACTAGTGGAGATACAGGTAGCGCCGCTATTCAGGCAGTTAAAAATTCAGACAACATAGATATTGTTGTTTTACACCCCTCAAATAAAGTTAGTGAGTATCAGAGAAAGCAAATGACAAGTGTTATTCAAGACAATGTATTAAACATTGCAGTAGAGGGATCTTATGATGATTGTCAGAGAATTGCGAAAGACTTACTTTCTGAGAACCCATTCAATCGAAGAATAATCTCACTCAACTCTATTAACTGGCTTCGAGTTATGGGACAGGTCTCTTATTATGTCTGGCTTACAAAACAATTTACTTCACCAATAAATGTTGCAATTCCATCTGGCAATTTTGGTAATGCTTACTCTGCATGGTTTGGAAGAACTAATGGCTTACCTATAAATCAAATTTTCTGCAGTACGAATGTCAATGATGTTTTAAGAAGATTTATTGAAACAGGGGAGTTGGCTCCAGAAGAGACATCACCCAGTGTCGCACCAAGTATGGATATACAGATTCCATCAAGTCTAGAGAGGCTAATTTTTGATTTCACAGACAGTGCATCAGATTTTTATACAACACTATCTCAGGAGCAAAAAGCAAAACTCAACAAGGAGGAAGTTATAGAGTTGAATCATGTATTTTCATCAAATACATTTTCAGACGATGTAATTAAAGGTGAAATTGAATCTTTATTTGAAGAGTTTGATTCTATATTTGATCCACACTCAGTTACATCAATTCGGATGGCACTAGACAATCAAGATTCAATACCAACTGTTGCAGTTGCTACAGCATCTCCAGAGAAATTTAGTAATGTCATTGCACCAATAATTGAATCCTCTACAGAGGTAAAAATTGATGATAAAGAAGAGTATTTAATCCTTAAAAGCGATAAATTTTCAATAAGTGAGTCAATAAAGGCTTATTTTTCCTAAAAAAACATAAAAATTATTTACTTAGAACAATTTCTAATCTAAAATTTTAATTGAAGTAGTTGTGGTTGTATTATGAATAAAAATTTGATGAAAATTGAATCTCTGCGTTTTCTACGCCCTAAAAGCCTTCGAACAATATTTCATAAAGTATTTAACTCCTTTATGTCATTTTTGCTTATTTTTTCTTTAGCATTTGTCACAATTGAAACTATTGATCCAGAACCAGTTTTAGCAAGTGGAGAGTTTACTTGTTCAAACTCTGATGGTGCTCAGTATGTTTTTCAAAGTACTTGGAGTAATGGCACATTAACTATTAATAGAGGATCAAATGCTTCAAACGGAACATTTTCAACTGAGACAATTGAGACTTTTAGTTCTTGGTCACATGGAAATATCGAAGAAGTGAACTCTTTAAGTGTGGATAAATTAGGAAATATGTACGCAATTTTAAAGAGAACAAATACTAGCCAGGTATATTTTTATAAATTGAATTACAACGCTAGTGGTGCTGGTACAACAACACACATTTCGTCTGTAACAAACGATCTTGGTACTGGTGATAACAATGCTGCTACATATTATGAAACAACATCAGGTGGTACAACTTATAAATATATATTCACATCAAAAGGTTTTTTTAGTGGAAATAGTAAAGCAATCAGACTCAACTCAGATGGTTCTTACAAAGTAATTAGTGTATCGATTTCTTCAGGTAGTACTTGGAAGTCAAATAAAGCGAAAGACTTTGCATGGCTTGAGGGAAGTACATCGCATGACTTTATAGCATTTAACTCAAATACAGATGATCTACTAGGTGCAACAGTTTCACATAGCAATATAGGTACAAACAGTGAATCTATTTCGGTAGCTTTAACTCAACGAGCTAACAGTGTTGGTAGCGGTATGAGTTCTAACTCCGGTGCAGTAATGTCTTTTGGAGATGGAGTAGTTTATTTTCTAGAAAATTCGACAGGAGATTTGTGGAAATATGATTTATCATTAGATACTTCGACTGGAAATAATACAAACGAGTTTGTGGAAACAAGTGATGATTTTTCTAGCTCTAGTAATACTGATGGCGCTGGTTGTGCGACTCACGGTCCAGATCCGCCTACTGGTTCTGTAACTGCGGGTGCAGCATCCCAAGGTTCTTGTTCTAGTGGAGCAGCAACTGCAAACTTTACGCTATCAGCTACAGGTACCACTATGTATTACGACCTTCAGAGACGTATAAATACTGGATCAGGATTTTCCTCCTGGTCAACAACTGTTGATGGAGGAAGTATTTCGGCTGGCGGTTCTTTTACGGCTGGAACAGGTACTGCAAGAGACCATGGTACTGTTGTTGAATATCAATACAGAGCGGGAACATCAAATCCATCATCGGGTAGTTATATATCTGTAGATTCTAACGGTGATTCGTTATCAATAACTGTCAGTTGTCCTACTACGTCTTGGACTGCTACGACTTCATTGGCTGCGTGTTCAAGCGGAACAGCTGTTCCATCGATTGCTATTGAAAATACAGGTAATGTAACGAACTATTTTGATGTTCAGTACAAGCTGGATAGTGGGTCGTGGGTAACTTTACAAAATGGAGCTGGTATTTCGTCTGGATCTACTGGAACATACTCAGCACCTGCTCAGGCAGATGGAGTTACAATAGCTTGGCAGGTACGAGCTGGAACATCTAACCCTTCATCAGGATCTTACACATCAGCAACATCTAGAACAGTAAGTGGATGTACTGATGATGGAGTAGTATCAGTATCTACAAGTGGAGGTTCATGTTCAACAGGATCTTCAACTCCTTCAATTACATTTACAAATGGAAAAGCTTCAACTCAATATTTTGATGTTCAGTACTCTACTAACGGAGGTTCGAGTTGGTCGACACTCCAGGATGGTAATGATATAAGCGCTTCCGGAAACGAGACATATAGTCTTCCTTCAGCAGTTACTCACGGAACTACAGTCTCTTTTCAATATAGGTATGATACTTCTGATCCATCGTCCGGATCTTATACATCTGTAGATTCTAATGGTGATTCATTATCAGTAACTATAGATTGTCCATATATTAATCCTGCAGCTTCGGAGTCTTTTACAACAACATGTTCTGCTGGTGCAAGAACTAACTCGCTTGTATTAACTAATGCGAGTCCTGCAAACTCAACTGCTTACTTTTTAATTGAATACTCTGTTGATGATGAAAGTACTTGGACTGTCAAAGCTTCAAACCAATCTGTTTCTGTTGGTGGCTCTGAAACATTAACTCAATCAGTTGCTGATACAAAATTTATTGTATGGAGATATAAAACATCTCTCACTAGTGGTTCATTTACAGGCTCTTACACTACGATGTCTGATAGCTCTACAGTAGATTGTGATCCAAACATAACTGTTTCATCTTCTTTTGGAAGTTGCTCAAGTGGTGCGAAGCTTTCAACGTTAAGTCTTGCAAATAATGAAAGCTCCACAGTTTATGTAAAAGTTGAGTACTCAATTGATGGTGGTACATATCAAACTAAAACAGCAAATCTATCTATCAATGGTAGTGCTACAGATACATCTCAAACACAATCTGTTACAGACGGTCAAACAATAGCTTGGAGAATTACAGATGCTTTTGACAGTGATGGTAATTTTACAAATCAAACTGTGGAAACTCAGTCCACTTCCTCTCCAGTAGACTGTGATCCAGAAACCAATCTCTCAACATCATTTAGTACATGTGCAAGTGGTGCTAAGACTTCGACCTTAAGTATTCAAAATACTGAAAGCGCAACAGCTTACTATAAAGTAGAGTATCAAATTGACAGCGGCACTTTTACAACTACTAGTGCAAACCTCTCGGTTAGTAATGGTGCCACAGATACTACTCAAACAGCTTCCGTTCCTGATGGTTCAACAATTACTTGGCGAATAACAGATTCATTTGATAGTGGTGACTTCACAAATATGGTCACCGAAACTATGGATGCTAGCGATGCTGTAGATTGTGATCCTAATATTACTGTTAAGAATCCACCAGATATTGCTTGTTCTGGAACGCAAGGTTCATCAACAATTCAAATAACTAATAATGAAAGTGCAACTGTATATGTAAAAGTAGAGTATCAGATTGATAGTGGTACATTTGAAACAGCTTCGTCTAATTTATCAATTTCTGCCGGAGCTACAGATACGTCTGTTTCTCAAAATGTTGCTGATGGTTCAACAATTACATGGCGAGTGACAGATTCGTTTACAACTAATGACTTTACGAATATGAGTGCAGAGACTCAGACACAAAGCTCTACTGTTGACTGTGCAGTGGCTACAACGTTTGCATCATCCTTTGGTACATGCGCAAGTGGTGCAAAAACAAACACAGCAAGTATTACAAATGATTCAAGTGCTACTGCTTATTACTTAGTTGAGTACAAAATTGATAGTGGATCCTATCAAACTGCAGCTACGAATCTCTCCGTTGGACAAGGTGCAACAAATACATCTTTAACAGCCTCAGTGCCTCATGGATCTACAATAACCTGGAGATTTAAAGACAGTAGTACTGATGGAAACTTTTCTGGTGCATCTTATGAAACACAAGCCGCTACGGCATCAGTAGATTGCGACCCTAATTCAACAATCTCATCATCATTTGGATCCTGTTCTAGTGGATCTGCAACCTCAACTATAAGTATTACAAATAATGAATTATCAACTGGCAGCCTTGATTTAACAGATTCCTCAGTTCTTATAACCTCAACTAATGAAATCGTTATTCCATCTTCAGAATATTCTAAAGTAGCAACAGGGGATGCTGTTGTATATACACAAGGCAGCTCTGGTGCTCAAGGAAATTTAACTGATGGTACAACGTATTACATAATTAAGTCTGGAACAGCTAACAGAGTGAAGCTTGCGACCACGAACCTTAATGCTCTTTCTGGAACAGCAATTAATTTAACTGCTGTTGCTAGTGGTGGTACTGCACATACTTTGACCGGTCCAACTACATACTTTAAAGTTGAGTACAAAGTTGATAGTGGATCATACCAAACAGCTAGTGCAAACCTCTCAGTAGCAATTGGAGCCACAGATACTTCTTTAACAGCATCAGTTTCTCATGGCTCAACTATTACGTGGAAAATTACTGATAGCTTTACATCATCAGACTTTACTAACATGAGTGCTGAAACTCAGTCAGAATCTTCTGCTGCTGACTGTGATCCTGACTCAACATTTTCTGCTTCTTTTGGGAGTTGTTCCAGTGGTGCTAAAACATCCACATTAACAATCAACAATACAGAATCCTCCGATGCCGTATATTATAAAGTTGAGTACAAAATTGATAGTGGGTCTTACACTACTTTATCTTCGAATCTTTCTGTTGCTGCAAGTAGTTCAAATACTGCATCCACAGTTAGTGTTGTAGACGGTTCAACTATTACGTGGAGAATTACCGATACCTTTACTTCGGACGACTTTACGGCAATGTCAGCTGAAACACAGTCTGAATCCTCGGCAGTAGACTGTGATCCTCCGACAACTGTCTCTACATCTTTTGGGAGTTGTTCTGGAACATCTAAAACATCAACTATATCCATAACGAGTGGTTCGGGAGAAACTACCTATGTAAAAGTTGAATACAAGATTGATAGTGGGGCTTATCAAGTAGCTTCTGCAAACTTAACTGTTACCTCTTTTGCTACTGATACATCACTTTCTGTTTCAGTAGAAGAAGGAACTACTATTACATGGAGAATTACAGATTCACTGGATAGTGGTGACTTTACAAATATGAGTGTAGAAACTCAAGCTACAAGTTCAACTTTTACTTGTACAGTTTCAGAGCAAACTACTACTACAACAACTACAGCCTTAACTACTACAACTACAACTACAACTACTACAACTACAACTACAACTACTATTCCTGAAGAACCGCCTAATGTTTTCCTTCCGGTCATTTTTAACCAGAGAGATTGCCAACAAGGTGGCGGTGCCAATTATGGTATGTCCATGAATAATAGGAAATCTAATGTAGCAGCACAATTTACTGTTAAAGTTTTTGTAAATAATAGAAAAGTTACAGAAAATACCTACGTTATACCAGCAGGATCTTCTATGTCGATTACTACTATTTCTGGTGTACCCGAGGGAGCAAAATACAAAGCAAGAATTGTTACTAAAGATATTTTAGGCTCCAATAAGAGCGTTGGTAAATTTAAAAAAATGACTGATTGTATTATTGAGCCAACACCAACAACAATTCCAGTGTTAAGAACACCGCCAACTACAGAAGCTTTAAGAGGCCCATTATTAAGTGATGGATTATCTGTGTCAACAACCACGACTACAACAGTATTAGAAGAGTTATCTTCTACTGATGATATTTCATCTCTTATTGTTGGTGGACTCACAACGAGTCCACCAACAACGCTTGGCCCTATAGAAGATGCATTAACTAAAAAATCTAGTGTAATTGTAAATAATGTAATTGATACTGATACAAAAGTGGCTATTGAAGATGTATCAGCGGTTCAAATTTCAAATGATGAAGTTTCACTCTCCATAGGATTGACTTGTACAATTGGCTGCGATGATGAAGAAGTTCAATCTAATGAATTTGTAACTTTGACCAATAGTTCTTTCTTACCAACTCAAGTAATTCAACAAATTTCAAATGAACCTGAGGCAGTAATTAAAGGTGAACTTGATGGTGTAATAACTATAGAAGCTTCTGGTTTTGAGCCGGATTCTTATGTTGAAGTATATATGTTTTCTCAACCAACATTTGTGGGGCTTCTTCAAACTGATTCAAATGGTAATCTTTTAGGAAACTTGCCAACTCCTGATTTAGAACCTGGAATACACACCCTACAAGCATTAGGAACATCAGAAAGTGGAGACTCTGTTGTATCTAACGTAAAAGTAGAATTGATCGACACAGATGATGTTGCATTTACTAATGAGCAAGGGAACGATTATGTTGCGTGGGATTTCGATACAGATTCAAATTATATAGAAGATAAAGATTATTTAGTTCAGTATTACTACATAGAAGATCAATTAGGAGAAACGCCTACCTTGCTTGCAAATACTGGATTCAATTTAAATTACTTTGGAATAGCAGGTATTGTATCGTTTCTTACAGGACTTTTCCTATTTACAACATTTAGAAAAAAAAGATTAATATCTAAAGAACCTCCGTCAAGTTCTATGGATGCTCTATACAAAAATATTTATATTCTTAAAACTAACATTGAGGCTTTGGTTAAAGAAAGCGTTGATATACTTATAAATTTCAATAAGTTAAATCCGTACATTCAAAAAGGGCTTTACTCAAGCAATCAAAATGAAATAATTGATAATCTAAATAATGAAGTTTTAAACCTTATCTCTTCTGTTCAAAATATTAAAGGAAAGTCTTCCAAAAAAGACTCTATATCAAGAAAAGAATTAGAAAATATATTAGACCTCATTGCATCTGAAAAAATTGAGTTCCAATTTAATAATGAAACTTTAGATGACTATAAAGAAAAAGATGTTGTAATAAATTCTGGTATACCATCAACAAAGACAAAAAGAAAAAAAGGTAATAAAGGTTTCCCAAAAGTAATTACTGGAGTATCAATTTTATTAGTACTTTCAGGTTTATTAATTTCTGGATATGCATACAACGAAATGTATCTAACAAACTCAAAGCAAGAAGCAGCTCAAGAGAGACTTGCAGCCATTTATAGCGGTGAGGAAACTTTACAGGAAAACGAAAAAGTTTTTGCAACAGAAAGTAATTTTATAAATTTAAGAGAGATTTTTAATGACACACCTATTTTTGAAAATTTTATTGATCAAATGCTGCCTGAGGAAAATGTCAATACCAGTAATGGTGAACCACAGATATTTGGATATCTTGAAATCTCGTCTATAAATGTGAAGCAGTATGTTTTAGCAGGAACAAATGAAAATACATTAGAACTAGGACCGGGTCACTATAGCAGTACAGCATTACCTGGAACCGGAGGTAATGTTGGCATTGCTGGACACAGGACTACATATGGTGCACCTTTTACTGATTTAGATGCACTTCAAATCGGAGATAATTTATTATTAACTGTTGATTCAAAAACTTATCATTATCAAGTTGATAGTATTGATGTCGTAGGAGCCGTTGGTGGTGAATATGTTTTGTTTGATAGAGGAGATGATCGTCTTACTTTAACTACATGTCACCCTAGATATTCAGCAAAAGAAAGACTGATTGTTTCAGGTATACTTACAAAAATAGAAGTAATTAGTTAATAAAAATGGATAATGAAAGCAAAATTGACGGAAGGTCTTTACGTCAACAAAATATTTATAACGAATCTAAAGTAAAGCTAGTCAATAGCGCAATAGAACTTCTCCAGGATTCTTCAATTGATCAAAATAAAGTAAATGTTTCTTTAATTGCAAAAAATGCAGGTACATCAGTGGCAACTGCTTACAATCACTTTCCAAACAATATGGTGGATGTTTATGGTGCTATATTTCACTCTGCTATCGAGAGAGTAGCAACAAAATTAGGTGATTATTTTAAAGATGAAGTAGATCCTATATTAAGAATAAACAAGTATATTCAATTTCAAGCAGAGGAAGTTATTTACTTAGGAGATGCAGTTAGGTCTGCATTTTTTAATATTAATGAAATTGTATCAAGTGGTAATTGGGTTACAACTGAGCCCTTTGATGTCCTACTAAGTCTATGTGAAGACTTTGTAAAGGAGAATCAATCAATAGATTCTAAAGATTTAGCATTAAATACTATTCGAAACTTTAACGGATGTTTGTTTATGTGGATGAGGTACAACAGTGACTCTGCTTTCTGGTCAACCTTTACAGATGAATGGTTTCTTAATGAAACAGCATTGGCAGTTGAGCAAGGGTTAGCTGTTCAAAAGAATAATCAGTGAAATTAAAAATTATTTTTTCATTATGTTGTTTTTTTCTAATATTTACTACGGTCGATGAAGACAACATTTTAATCGAAGCAGTCAGACTTGAAGATGAAAGCATTGAAATTTCATGGTCGATTAAGTATGAAGATTATGACCAAATATTTTTAGAGATAGCACATGCAGATAGTGATTATGCTTTCCAAGTTCCTTCCAAAAGTGGTGAAATACAGCTATGTTGTTATCCAAATGAAGTCAAAGTTTCTATCACTGTAAAAACAACTAAAACTATTGATCAAACTGATGAAACTTGTAGTGCAGTAGAATGTGTAGAGTTTGTTAAGGAAGATTTTCAGAACATGGTATTGCTATCAGCAATGACAATAGAAACTACACCAACCACTTCTTCAACCACTAGTACAACTACTACAACAATACCCCCTCCCATAGTTGAGAGTTCTAGTTTTTTAGATATTAAAATTACTAATGAGCTGATTACTTCCATACCGCTTTTTGATGATATTGATTTAACTGATCAAGAAAAAAACAGTATTGCTTTCATCATCACAACATCAATAGTTATTCTTTTTTATTTAGTTCTTTTAGTACAAGAAT
>OCZA010000497.1_pt1 | contig 13472 bp, 10 predicted proteins | sample 1539021 | NCBI WGS metagenome assembly OCZA01 (sample SAMEA2619376, study PRJEB22493) | marine metagenome | biome: marine biome (ENVO:00000447); feature: surface water layer (ENVO:00002042); material: "saline water (ENVO:00002010), including plankton (ENVO:xxxxxxxx)" | depth 5 m | reverse complement strand
TGTCGCTAAAATAATTGAATAACGAATAATAAAACTTCAAATTGGTGTGGTTTTTCAGAAATGAACTTTTCAGTAGAAGAAAATGTTGATTTGAAGGCCAGTAGTTCAATTGGTAGAGCACCGGTCTCCAAAACCGGCTGTTGGGGGTTCGAGTCCCTCCTGGCCTGCCAATTAATAGTATGAAAGTGAGAAAAAATGAGTAGTTCCTTGCAAGATGATAAGTACCGTTTAGATTGGTTGAAATGGATTGCCGTCGCAATAATCATTTCCTTGAGTATTTACGCTAACTGGTACTATGCTGATGAATCAGTTCTATACCGTGTTATAGGCTTTATTTTCGCTTTAGGATTGGCAGCTTCCATTAGTGCATTTACTCAAAAAGGGGCGGCCGTCATGGAATTAGCGGTGGGAGCAAAGACGGAATGGAAGAAAGTTGTATGGCCAACAAAGCAAGAGCGAAATCAGACTACTCTTTTAGTATTAGCTGTCATTGTAATAATGGCCTTATTGCTTTGGGGTATTGACTCTTTTTTTAGCTGGATTGCTAAATTAATTATGGGTTAGGAGAGATATCAGTGTCGAAACAGTGGTATGTGGTCCATGCGTATTCGGGCTATGAAAAGAAAGTCGCCCTTGCGATAGAGGAGCGCATAGCTATGCACACTCTTCAAGAGAAGTTCGGAGATATTATGGTCCCCACCGAAGAGGTAGTAGAAATGAAAGGCGGCCAAAAAAGAACAAGTGAGCGCAAGTTTTTCCCAGGCTATGTTTTGGTTAATATGGAGCTTGACGACGAGACGTGGCATTTGGTTAAAGAAACGCCAAGAGTGATGGGATTTATTGGAGGCAAGGCTGATAGACCTGCCCCTATATCTGATAAAGAAGCTGACATTATATTGCAACGTGTTCAGGACTCTGGAGAGATGCCTCGTCCTAAGACTATGTTTGAAGCTGGAGAAATGGTAAGAGTAACGGATGGCCCATTTAATGATTTTAATGGGACAGTTGAAGAAGTGAATTATGACAAAAGTAAGCTAAGAGTTGCCGTATCAATATTTGGGAGGTCTACCCCAGTAGAGTTAGACTTTACCCAGGTTGAGAAGGCTTAAAAATATTTACAGCTGCAGTCTGTAAAAACGGGAAGTTAGAGGAAACAAGGATGAATACTCTAACGCTTGAACCCAATGAGGAGTAATTGAAATGGCAAAAAAAGTTTCTGCGTATATAAAGTTGCAAGTGCCAGCAGGACAAGCAAATCCAAGCCCGCCTGTCGGCCCTGCTTTAGGGCAACACGGTGTAAATATAATGGAATTTTGTAAGGGATTTAACGCTCAAACTCAGAGCATCGATCCTGGTGCCCCTGTTCCCGTAGTAATTACGGTCTTTGGTGATAGAAGTTTTAGTTTCGAGATGAAAACTCCCCCTGCTTCCTATCTCCTCAAAAAAGCAGCAGGACTGAAAAGTGGGAGTGGCAACCCAAATACACAGAAAGTCGGCTCTGTGAGTAGGGCACAGTTAGAAGATATTGTTAAAATAAAAGATCCTGACCTCACTGCTGGAGATCTTGACGCTGCCGTTCGAACAATCGCTGGTTCTGCGAGATCCATGGGCATCGAGACGGAGGAAGTGTAATGGCTAAACTTACTAAGCGTCGTCAACTTACAGAGAAGATGGTTCGACATGGAGAACTGTATGTTGTTGGAGAAGCCTTCAAAATCTTGAAGGAACTCTCTTCTAAGAAATTTTCTGAAACCATAGATGTTGCGGTGAATCTTGGAATTGATCCCCGGAAGTCAGATCAAATAGTCCGAGGGGCCACTACTTTGCCAAATGGATCAGGTAAATTGGTGAGAGTTTGTGTTTTTGCTCAGGGAGATCCAGCGGAGGCAGCAAAAGAAGCTGGAGCTGAAATGGTAGGTATGGATGAGTTGTCGGAAGAAATCGTCAAAGGTCGAAATGATTTTGATGTAGTGATAGCGAGTCCAGATGCTATGCGAGTGGTTGGAAAGCTTGGGAAAGTTTTAGGTCCAAGGGGTCTGATGCCGAACCCAAAATCTGGAACGGTCACACAAGATGTTGCCTCTGCAGTGAAAAATGCGAAGTCAGGTCAGGTGAGATTTAGAGCTGATAAAAATGGCATTGTTCATGGTGGGATAGGCGTAGCTGATTTTGATGAAAAAGACTTGGAGCAAAACTTAGTTGCACTGATGTCGGATCTAGTTAAAGCCAAACCATCAACCGCAAAGGGTATTTATATTAAAAAAGTTACTGTGTCTTCTACGATGGGCCCAGGGCTGACAATTGATCAAAGTTCTTTGGGTATTTGAGAAACGAGAACTTTATCTTATGAAAGACTTTAGGGTTATAAGTTTTAGTGAACTTGTGATCGTTAAAGACCGTAGGTTTTGTAATTGGTTAGGCGTTTTCTGACACCCTACGCAAACGGTGAACCCAACTCAGTTTTGATAAGAGTTTTCACTTGCACTGTTGAGCTATGCTCAACCTAACTAAAATCGAGGAAATATATTGTGGCACTAAATCTCGATGGTAAAAAAAGTATTGTCGCTCAAATTAATGAGATGGCTTCTCGCTCATTGTCTTTAGTAATAGCCGATGCGCGAGGTGTTGATGTTGCTGACATGAATGCGCTGAGAGCGAAAGCTAGAGAGGAAAATGTGGAGCTCAAAGTAGTGAGAAATACATTAGCCAAAAGAGCGTTCGCGGATACAGATTATGCTTGTGTGGATGAAGTATTATTTGGTCCCTCACTATTTGCTTTCTCAATGGATGATCCCGGTTCTGCAGCAAGGCTTTTCAAGACCTTCGCCAAAGAAAACGAAGAGTTCGATATTAAAGCGCTCTCGGTAAGCGGGCAGCTATTAAGTAAAGATCAGGTAGATGTTTTAGCTAAATTGCCTACTAGAGAGCAAGCGTTAGGCATGTTAGCAGGTGTTATTTTAGCCCCTGTTACAAAGCTGGTTAGAACACTAAATGATGTGCCTTCGAAAACCGTGAGAGTGTTGTTAGCGATAAAGTCTCTGAAAGAGAACGATGCTTAAAGTTTTATAGGAAAAGGAGAATAAAATGGCCCTATCAAATGAAGAAATATTAAATGCAATTGCTGAAAAGAGTGTGATGGATATTGTTGAACTCATAAGCGCGATGGAGGAGAAGTTTGGCGTTTCAGCTCAAGCTGCTGTTGCAGTAGCCGCTGCTCCATCTGCTGGCGCCGATGGTGGCGAACAGCAAGCTGAGGAAAAAACTGAGTTTGATGTAGTCTTGAGTTCAATTGGTGACAAGAAGGTTAATGTGATAAAGGCAGTTCGTGCCATCACTGGTCTTGGGCTAAAAGAAGCGAAAGATATGGTTGATGGAGCTCCATCAACTATTAAAGAAGCTGCAGCAAAAGACGAAGCTGAAGAGATAAAGAAACAGCTTGAAGAAGCTGGTGCAACAGCTGAACTAAAATAAATAAAATTGGTCTAGCATGAATACGAACAGATTCCGTAGAGCACCTCGGGTCTGTTCGTTGGCCGGTTGCTTTTTGCTATCTGTAATTTTGTATAACTGATTTTAATCGAGGAAACCCAATGACGTACTCTTTCACTGAAAAGAAACGTATTAGAAAAAATTTCGGTAAATTGCCCAACACGATGGATCTTCCGTACCTTCTCTCTATTCAATTAGATTCATATGAGAAGTTTACTCAAATGGGCGTGAGTAAGGAAAATAGAACTGATAGTGGGTTGCATGCAGCCCTCAGTTCTGTATTCCCGATACTCGGATATTCAGGGCATGCAGCACTTGAGTATGTCGACTACTCGCTTGGGAACCCGGCATTTGAAGAGGAAGAGTGCAAGCTTCGTGGTGTAACTTACTCAGTTCCTTTGAGAGTCCGTGTTCGTTTAATCATTTATGATAAAGAGTCTACAAGTAAAGCCGTCAAGGATATTCGTGAGCAAGAAGTATATTTGGGCGAAATTCCTCTTATGACAGATAATGGGACGTTTATAATTAATGGCACTGAGAGAGTCATCGTATCTCAGTTACACCGTTCGCCGGGAGTGATATTTGATCATGACAAGGGGAAAACGCACTCGTCGGGTAAACTTTTGTATACAGCTCGAGTTATCCCATACAGAGGCTCCTGGCTTGACTTTGAATTTGACCCCAAAGATCTTCTTTTTGTTCGTATTGATAGGCGGCGCAAACTACCTTCAACGATTTTGTTGAGAGCGTTGGGTTACTCGTCGGAAGAAATCCTAGGAATGTTTTTTGATTCGAGTGTATTTAATGTCAAGAAGGATCAATTTTCACTGGAGTTAGATCCGGAGAGATTACGAGGTGAAATAGCGGCTTTTGATATAAAGGGTAAACAAAACAAAGTTGTGGTGGAGAAAGGAAGGAGAATAACAGCTAGGCACATACGTCAGTTGGAGAAAGACAAGATCAGTTCGCTTGAAGTGCCCAGAGAATATCTTATTGGAAGACCAATGGCTTTAGATGTTGCAGATCCAGAGACGGGAGAGCTAGTTCTTGAATGTAATGCAGAGATAAGCGAAGAGAATCTTGATGCACTTTTGAAAACAGGTATAACCAAGATTGAAACTCTGTATACCAATGATCTTGATTGTGGCCCTTTTATATCCGATACTTTAAGAGCAGATGCTTCGAAAACTCAACTTGATGCCATGGTTGAAATATACCGAATGATGAGACCTGGGGAACCCCCCACGAAAGAATCTGCGGAGAATCTTTTCTATAATTTATTCTTTAATGAGGAAAGGTACGATCTATCAGTTGTTGGCAGGATGAAGTTCAATCGCCGTCTCGATCGGACAGAGGAAGTAGGACCAGATATTCTTTTCGATAGTCGATATTTGTCAAATCATAAAGAAGATTCTTACTCAGCCTTGATTGAGGAGCATGGTGATTCGTCAGACATTGTTGACGTTATGAAGAAACTCATAGATATCCGAAATGGTAAAGGCTCGGTAGATGACATAGATCACTTAGGCAATAGAAGAATACGATCTGTTGGCGAGATGGCTGAAAACCAATTCAGAGTTGGATTGGTTAGGGTGGAAAGAGCGGTAAAGGAGAGATTAGGAGTTGCTGAATCTGAAGGTTTGATGCCCCAGGATTTGGTCAATGCAAAGCCTGTCGCGGCTGCTATGAAAGAATTCTTTGGCTCGAGTCAGCTGTCTCAATTTATGGATCAAAATAATCCTCTCTCCGAGATAACGCACAAAAGACGAGTTTCTGCTTTAGGGCCTGGAGGCCTCACCAGAGAAAGAGCAGGCTTCGAGGTTAGAGACGTTCATCCTACTCATTATGGTCGAGTCTGCCCAATTGAAACACCTGAGGGCCCAAATATTGGACTTATAAATTCTCTAGCAACTTATGCCAAAACGAATGACTATGGATTCATTGAGACCCCATATAGAAAAGTTGTCGAAGGAAGGGTAACGTCCGAGATAGAATATCTCTCGGCTATCAATGAATCTCAGTTTGTAATAGCGCAAGCATCTGCTCCGTTAGATGCAGATGGTTCTTTTCAAAATGATCTTGTGGCAGTAAGACATCTCAATGAGTTTACTTCAAAGTCACCCTCTGATATCGATTATATGGACGTCTCAGCTCAGCAAGTCGTCTCTGTGGCAGCGTCGCTAATTCCATTTTTGGAGCATGATGATGCAAACAGAGCCCTCATGGGTTCGAATATGCAGCGGCAAGCTGTGCCAACATTACGCGCAGAGACTCCATTAGTTGGTACTGGTATCGAAAGGAAGGTTGCGAGCGATTCAGGAGTTTGTAAAGTCGCTCTTAGAGGAGGATATGTTGAGAGCGTTGATGCTGGACGCATTGTTGTGCGTGTTCATGAAGATGAAATCAAATCTGGTGAAGCAGGTGTTGATATTTATAATCTCACTAAGTACACAAGATCTAATCAGAATACTTGCATCAATCAACAGCCTATTGTAAAGCAAGGAGACATAATTTCTAAAGGTGATGTGCTGGCAGATGGTCCGTCTGTCGATCTTGGGGAGTTAGCGCTTGGTCAGAATATGCGAATAGCATTTATGCCTTGGAATGGGTACAACTTTGAAGATTCTATTCTGATCTCCGAGAGAGTAGTCCAGGAAGATAGATTTACAACGATACATATACAAGAATTAAGTTGTATAGCCAGAGATACTAAACTTGGATCTGAGGAAATTACTGCGGATATACCCAATGTCGGTGAGGCTGCATTGGGTAGGCTTGATGAGTCGGGTATTGTCCATATCGGTGCGGAGGTGGTGGCTGGAGATATATTGGTCGGTAAAGTAACGCCGAAAGGGGAGACGCAGTTAACTCCAGAAGAAAAGCTTCTACGTGCCATTTTCGGAGAAAAGGCATCAGATGTAAAAGATACTTCTTTAAGAGTGCCAAGCAGCATTAAAGGAACCGTAATAGACGTTCAAGTATTTACTCGAGACGGATTGGAGAAAGATAACAGATCAATTGATATAGAAAGGTCGGCTTTAGAGCAGTACAGGAAAGATCTTAATGACGAATACCGAATAGTTGAGAATGCTAGCTTGGGTAGATTGTCGGACCTTTTGAATGGTGAGAAGTTAATTAAAGCAAAAAGCTTTAAGAAAGGAGAAAAGTTTGATGCAGAAAAATGCACAGATTACACCATAGATGATTGGCTCTCCGTCAGAATGGAGAGTGCAGATATAAATGAGCAGATTGCTGATGCAAAAAGTCAATTGGAAGAACAACGCTCATCGGTTGATTCTCGCTATGAGGAGAAACGAGCGAAACTTCAAAGCGGGGATGATTTAGCTCCAGGAATATTGAAGACAGTAAAAGTTTATTTGGCTGTTAAAAGAAGAATTCAGCCTGGGGATAAGATGGCAGGTAGGCATGGTAATAAGGGCGTGATTTCAGTAATCAAACCTGTAGAAGATATGCCATATGACCAATTTGGTGAGCCTGTAGATATAGTTCTTAATCCATTGGGTGTCCCATCTCGCATGAATGTTGGACAGGTACTAGAGGTTCATATGGGAATGGCTGCGAAAGGGCTAGGTGACAAAATCAACAATATGATTAGTGTGAATACTAAAGCATCGGAGATGAGAAAGTTTCTCCAAGAGATATATGATGTTGGCGATACAGCTTTTGAAACTAAATTAAAGACACTTTCAGATGAAGAAATACTCGAATTATCAGAAAATCTGAAAACCGGTGTGCCAATTGCGACGCCGGTTTTCGATGGTGCAAGTGAACTTGAACTTAAAAAGATGCTAGCTTTAGCCGATCTGCCTGAGAGCGGTCAGACTAGACTTTTTGATGGTCGTACAGGTGAGCAATTCGATAGGCCTGTTACGGTTGGATACATGTATATGTTGAAACTAAATCATCTCGTTGACGATAAAATGCATGCTCGATCCACTGGATCCTATAGTCTTGTTACTCAGCAACCTCTTGGAGGTAAAGCACAATTCGGTGGCCAAAGATTTGGAGAGATGGAGGTTTGGGCTCTTGAGGCTTATGGGGCGTCTTATACTCTTCAAGAAATGTTAACTGTTAAGTCGGACGACGTCGCCGGAAGAACGAAAATGTACAAAAACATTGTTGATGGAGACCATCGGATGGAACCAGGAATGCCTGAATCTTTTAATGTTCTTGTCAAAGAAGTGAGATCCTTGGGCATTAATATGGAATTAGAAAACGATTAAAAAGTTAAGTGTGGTGCATAAATTAATAATTTGCAGTAATTTATTGGAGGATTTCCTTTGAAGGACTTAGTTAATCTGCTAAAGCAGAAAGATCAAAACATCGAATTTGATAACATTAGAATCAGTTTAGCTTCCCCACAAATGATTCGGTCTTGGTCATTTGGTGAAGTTAAAAAACCTGAAACTATTAACTACAGAACATTTAAGCCTGAAAGGGAGGGTTTGTTTTGTGCAAAGATATTTGGCCCTGTAAAAGATTATGAGTGTCTTTGCGGCAAGTACAAAAGAATGAAGCATCGTGGGATTGTTTGTGAAAAATGTGGTGTTGAGGTTACTTTAACGAAAGTACGACGAGAGCGCATGGGACATATAGAGCTAGCTTGTCCGGTGGCTCATATTTGGTTTTTGAAATCGTTGCCGTCTCGCATTGGACTGATGCTTGATATGACTCTTAGAGAAATAGAAAGGGTGTTATATTTTGAATCTTATGTAGTGACGGATCCAGGATTAACAACCTTGGAAAAAGGTCAATTGTTGACTGATGATGAGTATTTTGATTCTCTGGAGGAATTCGGTGATGAATTCGTTGCGACGATGGGAGCAGAGGCTATACAAGCTCTGCTTGGAGAAATAGTGATTGAGGAAGAAATCGCGGCGATTCGGGAGGAGATTCCTAATACAAAGTCTGAGACCAAGATCAAGAAGTATTCTAAACGTTTGAAGCTTCTTGAGGCATTCCACGGTTCTGGGAACAAGCCAGAGTGGATGATTTTAGAGGCATTACCAGTGCTGCCGCCAGATTTGCGTCCGCTTGTACCTCTTGATGGAGGGCGTTTTGCCACTTCTGACTTAAATGATTTATACCGAAGGGTTATCAATAGAAATAATCGTCTAAAAAGACTATTAGAACTCAGTGCCCCTGACATCATAGTTCGAAACGAAAAAAGAATGCTTCAAGAATCTGTAGACGCGTTGCTAGATAACGGAAGGAGAGGTCGCGCGATAACTGGATCTAATAAGCGACCTCTTAAGTCATTAGCAGACATGATAAAGGGTAAGCAAGGAAGATTCCGTCAAAATTTATTGGGCAAAAGGGTAGATTATTCTGGAAGATCTGTAATTGTATGTGGTCCTACTTTAAGGCTCCATCAATGTGGGCTACCAAAGAAGATGGCCCTTGAGTTATTCAAGCCTTTTATCTTCAGTAAACTTGAGCTCCGAGGGATGGCAACCACAATTAAAGCAGCTAAAAAAATGGTTGAGCGAGAGGAATCAGTGGTTTGGGATATCTTAGACGAAGTTATTAGAGAGCATCCGGTGTTACTCAACAGAGCACCCACTTTACATAGGCTAGGTATACAAGCTTTCGAGCCTACACTTATCGAAGGTAAAGCGATACAGTTGCATCCGCTAGTTTGCGCCGCATTCAATGCAGACTTTGATGGAGATCAAATGGCAGTGCATGTGCCACTGACTATTGAAGCTCAAATGGAATCAAGAGCTTTGATGATGTCGACCAACAATATACTTTCTCCAGCGTCTGGAGAGCCCATAATTGTTCCGTCACAAGATGTGGTTTTAGGCCTATATTATATGACTCGCCAACGTATTAATGCGAAGGGAGAAGGGATGATTTTCGCAGATTATAAGGAGGCATCGAGAGCATATCACTCAAGTAAGGTTGATCTTCAAGCGATTGTAAAAGTTCGGATTACTGAGGAAGACGTAACTGCAGAAGAAGGGCCGGCGGTGACGAAATCGTCATTAGTAGAAACGACAATTGGTAGAATACTTTTATGGGAAATTGTTCCAAAAGGGTTAGGGTTCAATTTGGTCAATAAGCCCATGGTCAAAAAAGCGATTTCTGGGATTATTGACGAGTGTTATAGACATATAGGGCTTAAAGACACAGTAATATTCGCTGATCAGTTAATGTATCTGGGTTTTAAATATAGTACTTCCTCTGGTGCTTCTGTTGGTGTAAATGATTTTGTAATACCGGATGATAAAAATGAAATCATCGAGAATGCAGATAGTCAAGTTCGTGAAATTGAGAGTCAGTTTGCTTCGGGTTTGGTAACACAAGGAGAAAAATATAATAAGGTAATTGATATTTGGTCACAAGCTAATGACAAAGTTGCAAAGTCAATGATGAAGGGTATAAGCACTGAGAAGGTTGTTACCAAAGATGGAGATTCAGAAGAACAAGATTCCTTCAATTCAGTCTTTATAATGGCTGATTCGGGGGCGAGGGGTTCACCTGCTCAAATTCGACAGTTAGCAGGTATGAGAGGTTTGATGGCGCGTCCAGATGGCTCGATCATAGAGACTCCAATAACGGCTAATTTCCGTGAAGGGTTAACCGTAATGCAGTACTTTATTTCTACACATGGAGCGCGTAAGGGCCTTGCAGATACTGCTTTAAAGACAGCAAATTCTGGGTATCTTACTCGTCGTCTTGTTGACGTTTCGCAAGATGTAGTGATTACTGCTAGCGATTGTGGCACCACAAATGGCTTGCTTATGGCACCGGTTATCGAGGGTGGAGACATAATTTCATCTTTGGGAGATAGAATCCTGGGTAGAGTATCGGCTCAAGATGTCCTTGCTCCAGGCACTGAGGAAGTGGCTATGCCGGCAGGTACTATGATTGATGAAGCCTGGGTATTGAAAATAGAAAAATTAAATATAGACGAAGTTATTGTCAGATCGCCAATAACTTGCGAATTAACCCATGGAATTTGTGCGGCTTGTTACGGTAGGGATTTAGCGCGTGGCCATCTTGTGAATCAAGGTGAAGCCGTTGGCGTAATCGCAGCTCAGTCAATTGGAGAGCCCGGCACGCAGTTGACCATGAGAACTTTCCATATTGGAGGCGCTGCCTCAAGAGCATCAGCTATGGATAGTGTTCAAGTGAAACATGATGGTGTTGTTAGGTTAATAAACTTTAATACCGTTGAAAATAAAGACGGAAATTTAGTAGCAGTATCGCGATCAGGTGAATTAGCGATTGCTGATCAGAATGGCAGAGAAAGAGAGAGATATAAGCTGCCGTATGGAGCTCTGATAACCGTTAAAGATGGCTCCTCTGTTAACTCTGGGGACAAAATAGCAAGCTGGGATCCTCATACGCATCCAATAGTTTCAGAAGTAGCAGGTAAAGTTTTGTTTTCTGGAATGGAAGAAGGTTTGAGTGTGCGTCAACAAACAGATGATATGACTGGCTTAACAAGTATCTCAGTCATTGATGCAAATGATCGGAATGCTGCCGGAAAGGAATTGAAACCGATGATCTCTCTAACAGACGGTAAAGGAAAAGAGTTATTCTTCCCTAACTCGTCAGTACCAGCTCAATATCCGTTGCCTGCGAATGCGAGCATAAATGTGGCAGATGGTGAAGATATAGAGATAGGACAAATTATTGCAAGAATACCTCAGGAAGCTGGGGGTACCAAAGATATTACTGGTGGTCTTCCTAGAGTAGCGGATTTGTTTGAGGCTAGGAAACCCAAGGATCCTGCAATTCTGGCAGAGATCACAGGAACTGTGACTTTAGGTAAGGAAACGAAAGGGAAGTTGAGGCTAGTTATCACTCCGGATGATGGGAAACCTCTAGCTAATGGAAAACTTCAGTATGAAGAGTTAATTCCTAAGTGGAGAACACTAGGAGTTTTTGAAGGCGAGCATGTAGAAAAGGGAGAAGTAATATCTGATGGGCCGCCTACTCCACACGATATACTCCGCTTGAAAGGGATAAACGAGTTATCGAAATATATCGTGAATGAAATACAGGACGTATATCGTCTACAAGGAGTAAAAATCAACGATAAGCATATTGAAGTTATAACTCGTCAAATGCTTAGGAAAGTAGAAATCCTTGATATGGGAGACTCGTCTTTCATAAAAGGAGAGCAAGTTGAATATAGAGCTGTTTTAGAAGAGAACGAGAGGCTTGAGGGCGAAGGCCTTCGGCCTGCGAGGTTTGAACGTCAGCTGTTAGGGATTACAAAGGCGTCTCTGGCAACCGAAAGCTTTATCTCCGCGGCGTCTTTCCAGGAAACTACCAGAGTTCTCACGGAAGCTGCTGTTACAGGTAAAGCAGACAACTTAAGAGGATTGAAAGAGAATGTTGTAGTGGGAAGATTGATCCCCGCGGGCACTGGTATGTCATACCATGCGCAGCGAAAGAAGAGCCGAGAAGCTGAAATGGATGCAACAATGACCGCTGCGGATGTGGAAGCTGCGCTAAGTGAAGCGTTAAGTGCTGAGGCCTCTGGTGACTAGTTAAGTGATTTGCAGTTGTGGGCCTGCCTTGACTCGGACACCCCATTTCTTTAAACTCTGCCACCTTTTAGGCTGATGGATGGTACAGCCCGGGAAAATAGAAACGATAATTTATTGGAGCAATATTGATGTCAACAATTAACCAGTTGGTGCGTAAGCCCAGAAAGAGTAAGGCTGCTAAAAGCGACGTTCCAGCGTTACAGGCTTGCCCACAGCGACGGGGGGTCTGCACTCGGGTATACACAACAACGCCTAAAAAGCCGAACTCAGCTTTACGTAAAGTTTGCAGAGTTAGACTAACTAGTGGGTTTGAAGTTACTTCTTATATCGGAGGTGAAGGGCACAATTTGCAAGAACACAGCGTGGTCTTGATTAGGGGAGGAAGAGTAAAAGATCTCCCAGGCGTCAGGTATCATACGGTGAGAGGAGCTTTGGATACTTCGGGAGTTAGTGACAGAACACAGAGAAGATCGAAGTACGGAGCTAAGCGTCCAAAAAAATAAAATTTGTTTATTAGTAAGGCTGAGTTTTGTCTCAGAATCACCTGAAGGAGAATAGGAATGCCAAGAAGAAGAGTCGCAGCTAAAAGAGATGTTATCCCGGATCCAAAGTTTAGCAATATTAAATTAGCTAAGTTTATGAATCATGTAATGGTAAGTGGCAAAAAGTCGGTCGCCGAGCGCATTGTATACGGAGCTCTTGAAATTGTTGAAAAGAAACTTAATAAAGATCCTGTGTCAGTCTTCGAAGAGGCGCTTGAGTCGGCAGCCCCTCTTGTTGAAGTGAAGTCACGCAGAGTAGGTGGAGCGACTTATCAGGTCCCTGTCGAAGTAAGGCCATCTCGCCGGATTGCATTGGCTATGAGATGGTTGGTTGATTATGCAAGAAGTCGTGGTGAGAAAGCAATGCCGCAACGATTAGCCGGTGAATTGATTGATGCTGTTCAAGGTAAAGGCGGCGCTGTCAAAAAACGAGAGGATGTTCACAGAATGGCAGAAGCAAATAAAGCGTTCTCTCACTTCAGATTTTAAACTATAAACGTTATCTAAACCTCATTCAGCGATTTAAAGTCTCTGGTAAGGACACGCAATGCGGAGTACACCTATAAGTCAATATAGGAACATCGGTATATGCGCTCATGTAGATGCAGGGAAGACCACCACCACTGAAAGAATCCTTTTTTATACCGGTCTCTCGCATAGAATGGGAGAAGTGCATGACGGTGCAGCTACAATGGACTGGATGGAGCAGGAGCAAGAGAGAGGGATCACGATTACATCCGCAGCGACAACGTGTTTCTGGAGTGGAATGGATGATCAACATAAAAATCATCGAATTAACATTATAGATACACCGGGTCATGTCGACTTTACTATTGAAGTAGAAAGGTCTTTACGGGTTCTAGATGGAGCCGTAATTGTTCTTTGTGCATCCTCAGGCGTTCAGCCTCAAACT
>OCZA010000496.1_pt1 | contig 13479 bp, 35 predicted proteins | sample 1539021 | NCBI WGS metagenome assembly OCZA01 (sample SAMEA2619376, study PRJEB22493) | marine metagenome | biome: marine biome (ENVO:00000447); feature: surface water layer (ENVO:00002042); material: "saline water (ENVO:00002010), including plankton (ENVO:xxxxxxxx)" | depth 5 m | reverse complement strand
AAAGAATATCTATTTCATTTAACATCACAGCATACAGCAATTATTATCATGAAATATATCCGAAGGGAAGGAATAATCCAACCCACTTATCTCTCTAGACTATACACATTAACGTCAGGTATGAATGGATTTCCATGGTTTTTCCTGTCTGAAGATATATCATACCCAGTAGAAGCAGTTGATAAAGCACTAGGAAAGATAAACAAACAGCAACCAGACAAACGTAGTGTAGGATTTACTCATTTACTTTTAGACCAAGATGGTGTAGAATCACCATATCTACCCACATTCCAAGCATTGTTAGATAATATCAGTGATGAGTTGGGTGGTGTCACATTCTTTCGAGCTAGGTTAGCATTGCAATTAAATAATGGCAAAAAATGCCCCAATTTGCCCCATACGGATCATGAGGAAGACCACTATAGTGCATTATATTATCTACATGACTCATCAGGTGACACAGTATTCTATAATGAATATGATGATGTTAATGGTGGCACTATTGATGATAGATGGCACAAAGCAAAGACACAACAATATAGTGAGTGTATGAGACAGACACCAAAAGCAAATACATTGTTTGCATTTGATGGTCACCAGTTTCATGCATCATCAAATCCTACGGACAATGAGTTTCGTATTATTCTCAACTTAAACTTCCACGCTAATCATGATATTTTTAGATAAAGACTGGGAGATTGATGACTCACCACAATACTTTCCTAATGCTATTGAGGAAGTAGATGATTGGTGTAGTTGGAGAGATGTTGAGCAGTGTATCAACAACCCACAGTTTTATGAATTAGAATTCATAGAAAATGGTGAGAAGTTGCAAATGCCAGTAGCACCTCGTATCTGGTCAAAACCACATATCCATAAAGAAGATTGTTATAACCTATTTGAAAATGGGTGTGGCATGATTATTAATAACTTTCAGTTTATAAGTAAAAAGAAAAATGATTTGTTAGCAGAGTTAGAGAAACAGTTTACAGTATCAGCAGCAATGCACGTTTATTGTGGACTAGAAGAGCATGGGTCATTTAATATACATGAGGATTACGCACACAATTTTATTATTCAAGTAGAAGGAGAGACAGACTGGACAGTATATAATAATAGAGCATCCTACTTAGTGCCTAAGTATGAAGGACAACAGGACGAGAGTAAGTTTGAAGTTGCTATTGATGTGACTATGAAATCAGGAGACGTTTTGTATATCCCTGCAAGGACATACCACAGAGCAAAACCAAAAGGTAAGAGATTATCTGTAAGCATACCAATGGCATCTATCATGTATGATACTCAGATGGTAGGAGAGGACAGGAGGTGGTATGAAATCACTTAATCCAACACCATATATTTTTAAGGATACATTTGATTTTAAATTTGATACATTCAAGTCTAAAGTTGATGAGTATATCGATGAAGCATCACAGTATGATGAGGAGACACCAGAAAAAGGTGGTGGTGTGTCAACTGTAGTCATCAGTAAGAAGTATCCACCACATTCATGGGATGAAATGCAACCATTTCTTGAGTGGATGTATCCTAGAGTCAATGAGATATGGGATACATGGGGTTGCAAACCTATGGAGAAATACCTATCAGATTCATGGGTAAATAAACACCCAAAAAATGCCCACACTTGCCCGCATCATCATCAAAATGTCACAGTTGCAGTTGCTTGTTATCTAAATGCACCACCTAATAGTGGTAACTTATTAATTAAGACACCACTTGAAGTGCATAAGTATAGCGAACCTTTATTACATGACTACTATGATATGGAAAGAGACTGGAAAACTATAGAGGTAAATACTAATGATGTTTTGTTTTTTCCTGGGTGGTTGACACACAAAACAGGAGTCAACAAGGTAGATGAGGACAGGTATGTCGTCTCTTTAAATATCATGGGAGTTTATACAAGATGAGTTATTACACAGACAACAAATTAAATGTATATGATACTAATTTAATTAGTCCAGACTTATTTCAAGAGGTGGTTATGTTACCTTATCAGTTTACGAGGACTGACGCACCACCAACAGAAGAAAATCCTAATGTTGAGTTGGAAGGAATGTATTGGACACATCAATTCTATAACTTTACACCCATTGATGACCCTGATTATTTTCAAAATCCTGGGATACAAGGTAGTGACAATAAATTATACTTAGATATATTATCTTACTTAGAAACAAAGATACCAAATCTACCACCACGAGAGCATTTATACTCATCTTATGTTAATGTTTTAAAGTATGGAAATTCCCCAGGAATTCATGTAGATGCACCTTACTTTGTAGAAGAAAATAGGACAATATTAGTATATCTTAACCCAGTATGGAATCCACAATGGGGTGGGGAAACAATATTCTTTGATGACGATTTAGACTGTAGGAGAGCAGTCCAACCAAGAGCAGGGAGAGTTGTAGTTTTTGATGGTAGAATCCCACACACAGGCAGGACATCAACTATTAGATTTCTATATAATAGGTATGTGTTGGCATATAAGTATATGACACCCGAGACCAGACAAAAATTATTCACAGACCACGAAATGAATAATATGCCACCTGTTATGGACAATGGCATTGCAGGTTTTGACCCCAACACAGTTAAAACAATATGGGAGAAAATGTGTTATGTTAAATAGTAAAGACTATGAATCATTCATAGAATCTCATGCGGAGTCAGTAATGTTTACACTTAAATCACAACTTCTCTCAGGGGAAGAGAAAGACCTTATCAAGAAGGCACTATTCTTATTTCAAAAGGATACATACGAGCATATTGGTAAACTAACTGAAGCACAACGTGTTATAATATCGGAGATAGCAGATAAATTAAATCTTAGATGACCATACCTATTTTCTTATCAGAGGCAATTCCGTTGGAAATTAGAAACATTTTAAAATCTCTAGAGATTGGTATGCCAGTCAGGTTTAGAAGTGATGAGGGTTTAATATCATTCATATGTGAAGAATACATATGTATAAATGTGAGGAGCATACCAGACAAGAATAGTAGATATGGGTATAGAGCAGTAAATATAATATGTCGTCAATGTGACTGGGATGAATTAGAGATAGAGGATACACACTTTCAAAATAAAAAGAATTATGGTGGAAAAACCAATGACCACCCAGGAAATGATATGTTACCACCATTAAATGAGAGGTAGGACAGTTGAATAAGTGTCACATGGTTTTACACACAGCGTAAAATATTGTGTATTATAATAATATAAACATCACAGAAACATGACTATCAATTCAGTAGCAAAGACAAATACAGACACAACAGCAAAGATTGTTAGAGACCTCGAGCAACTAACAACATGGACAATTATCGAGACAAACAAGTATCTTGAGACATTTGAAATCTATGGTAAGTCAATGCAAGACTACAAAGATACTATGAATACAGCAGACTTCACAAAGTTTTTCCAGTATATTGTCAATGACGTCATTGAAGCAGGCATCAAGCAATTAGGTTTAAATGGTGTTAGAGAGGAAGTATCAGGTTATGACTATAAGTTTCATGACACACCAGTTGAGTTTAAACTCATGGGTGGAGAGAGCAAGGCATCATTCGCTACTGGTAACAAGACTTCTCATTTTGGTGGTGCAAAGACTAACTTAGTATGGTCAATTAAATATACTTTCAACAACAATAAGATTGATAACTTTGGTATGGTTGTTATCGATACTGACCTAACAGAGTCTAATGTATGGAAGTCATCATCAGGACGTAAGGATTCATTCTCAACACTTGAGTTACTCAATGATGAAGAGGGTTGCATTCTATCTCAGTATGGTAAAATCAAGAAGGCAGTAAAGAAACTACACTTTATACCTCTACCAACTGACCTACTGGTTGCATACTACAAGTAATTGTGGTATAATTCAGAGGATACTAGAGTTTATGGATTTGAATAAGACCTATAATATGAATTGCATTGAGGGATTAAATTCTCTTGATGCAAATTCTATTGACTTATGTGTGACGTCACCACCATATGATGACATGAGGACTTACAACGATAGTAGTAAGTGGGATTTTAATGTGTTTAAGGGAGTTGCTAAAGCATTAACAAGAGTATTAAAAGACGGTGGTGTCATCATGTGGAATGTTGGAGACGCTACAGTTGATGGTAGTGAAACAGGTAGTAGTTTTAGACAGGCATTATATTTTAAAGATGAATGTGGTTTAAGATTACATGACACTATGATATATGAGAAGACTGGTATAGCATTTGCAAGTGGGGCAAAATCAGTTAGATATAGTCAAGCGTTTGAGTATTGTTTCATACTATCTAAAGGGAGACCCAACACACATAATATTATTATGGATAAACCTAATAAGTGGGCAGGGTCAACATCATGGGGTAAAGCAAGAAGTAGAGGAAAAGATGGAGAGTTAATAATCAGAGAGAATAAGACCAACGCTATCAAAGAGTTTGGAGCAAGAAATAATATATGGAGGATTAAGAATTGTGGAGGATTTGGACAGACTAACAAAAACTCATACAAACACCCTGCAACAATGCCAGAGGAGTTAGCAAGAGGACATATTCAGACATGGAGCAATGAGGGAGACATAGTTGTTGACCCATTCATGGGTAGTGGCACAACAGCACAAATAAGTATAGAAGAGAATAGACAATTCATAGGATTTGAGATTGACCCAACATATCATAAAATGTGTGAGGATAGAGTTAGACCACTATTAGATAATTTGCTCACTCGATTATGTTAAGACAAAAATGTAGAGTCACACCTAAGAGTGAGAAAGCAAAATACACCTATGCTACATATTTAAACAGTAATTCTATTTGTCACATTGAGCATAAAAGAAGTCATAGGTGGTTTTTAAGTGCTATTCATAACCCAGACTATTGGTTTTGGGTGGATGTGCCAACAGATGAAAACTGGGATTATCAGGAGATTACGTCATGAGACATGGAGCAGACCTAGATTCACTAGACGGAAAGCAAGAGCAACAACGATTTAATTGTTGGCATTGTGGTAGTGAGTTAGTGTGGGGTGGTGACCACGATTTAGATGACTACACACAAGATTATGACATTGTATCTAATTTTCAATGTATGAATTGTGAAACATTTGTAGAGGTGTATCACAAATGTCAATAGAAGGTGATAATGCAGAGAAGAAGGCAAGAGCATTGTTAGACTCATTGCAGAAATATAATAATAAGATTCTAGGTGATGACCTAGAAGAGTCTATACTGGACAGAGTTAATAAAGCAAAAGAATTAAAGGACATACTCGATAAAGCAAGAGAGCAACAACTCAAAGCAAAAGAGGATTATTTGAATAATGAAACTTAGAGGTATGAATTACAAAGTTATTGATGACTATTTTCCTGAGTGGATAGTTAACCAAGTATCAGAGTATTTTGAAAACTTCCCAGTATCATATAGTAACAGCAGTAAACTAACATATGGTGAGGGGAGTAGATTCTTTGGAAATATGTTAATGCAAAATGATGAGTGGACAATACCACAAGATTTGCAATCATGGTTTATACCATATCTAACAGGCAGTATAATTAATGATATATTAAAAGGTAAAGCAACTAATGTGCATAGAGTATTAGTCAATGGTCAGGTTAAAGGACTAGATGGAGTGCAACATAAAGATGATGAAGTTAAGGGTGATGGTGGTATGATTTCAGTAATATATCATGCTCATGGTAGTAGCGGTGATACAGTTGTAGGAGTTGATAGAATACCATTTAAAGAAGGAAGGATGGTTATATTTGATTCATATGAAGACCATAGGGGCGAAGCACCAACTGAAGGATATAGAGTTAGTTTAGGTATGATGTTTAGTTATGTCTGGAAGAATGATGTGACAGTTGACAAAGAGTCACAAACACTTGACACAAATGACTGATATGGGTTATTATATTAATGGGGAAACAAACCCACTTGACATAAGACTTTCAAGGTAGCGGATACCATAACTGAGTTAGTACTTCCTTTGAGAAGTGAAGCACCTCTTGACCTGTTATGCATACGCTTTTAAATCGAACTTAAGCAGTCCAGTCGGTTTTGTTTCCTCTCACTAATATAATTAAATACTATGAGCAACGTACCATTTTATGACTTTCCACACTCACCTATATTGTTAATAGGTTTTGGTGGTATATTGACAGCACTCGTAGTATTATTTGTTGCTAACAACAAATACTTTAATAGTCCACTCAATAGGGATAGACCTAATGGTAAAGCATAGCACACCTGATGTAGTTTGTTTGAAAGTCTCAAGACTCACAAATATAATTACACAGTTAAAGAAAGCAATGGACATGAATGACAAAGCAACACCAAATGATATTGGTTGTCAATCATTGCAATTTGCAAATAATTATACTAATCAAGTATTATTAGATGTCATTGCTGATTTAAAGAGAGATATAGATATTCACGATTTAACATTTAAAGATTATCAATACGATTTATGAAATTTTTAGTAACAGACATTGACTTATACCTATGTGAAATTGGAGACGGAGACCCAATGCACCAACTAACACAACAACAAGAATATGTTTTAAATCGAAGATGTCTAGGTAGATGGACAGCGAAAGATGAAGATGACCTAAGAAATCAGATAGAAGATTTTATTGGACACCCTATCGAAACAATTAAATATCAAACAAGAAAATGAAACCTTATTTACTATACATTTTTATTGGAGTTGTATTTTTAACTCTCATTCGCACATCATTTAAAATTGATAGGAGCGAGAGAAATCAGAGATTATCTGATGAGTTATGCAAGATTGATAAAGTATATTGCAAATAGACCAATTCACAAACTGTCACAACCTCTAATGCGTAACAACGTGTTAGGGGTTATTATATTAATAGTTAAAGTTTATTAATGCCAATTAGGTTAAGACCACATCAAGAGAAAGCACTACAGTCAATGCAACTCTCTAATCATGGTCAGATTATTGTGCCTACAGGTGGCGGTAAGACTTTTATAATGATACAGCACGCTAAAGAGTTATTTGAAGCAAACTTCAAAACTGTTGTTGTAGTCGCCCCTCGTATTCTACTAGCAAATCAGTTATCAGCAGATTTCTTAGAGCATATTGATAATGTTGATGTCTTACACGTCCATAGTGGAGAGACACATCACACTAGCACAACTAAAACTGATATGATTGAAGAGTGGCACTTAGGTAGTGTCAAGAATCAAATCATCTTCACAACATATCATTCATTACATAAGATTACATCTAGTCCTAGTATTGAAGTGAGTGTTATGTATTGTGATGAAGCACATAACGCTTGCACTAAAAACTTCTTTAATGCAGTAAGTGATATGACTATGAAGTGTGACCAAAAGTATTTTTTTACAGCAACACCTCGTATATCACATAAGCACGATAGAGGTATGAATAACAGTAAAGTATTCGGTCATGTATTAGAGAGTGTGCCTGCACCAACTCTTATTGATAACGGTAGCATCATACCACCAACTATTGTGCCATTTACAACTTCACATGAAGTTGATAAGAAGAATCCACATCTAGTGCATAGTGATGCAGTCCAAGATATATTAGACGGACTAAGTATTGAAGCATCATCTAAAGTATTAGTTGCAGTCCCGAGCAGTCGTATCCTTAGAAACATTCTAGTGGAGACTGATATATTGCCCCAACTTGCCGAGCGTGGGTATAACGTATTACACATAACAAGTAAATTTGGAGCATATGTCAATAAGACTAAAGTCAACAGAGAGAAATTCTTTGAGACACTTACAAAATGGGGTAAAGACCCACTTAAGAAGTTTATAGTGTTTCATTATTCTATATTATCTGAAGGTATCAATGTAAGTGGATTGACTCATGCTATATTATTGAGAAATCTAAATGTTGTCGAAATGGCACAAACAGTAGGTAGAGTAATTAGATTACACCCTAAGGATGCAAGAGACATTGCTTCGGGTGTTATACCTAAGGGTCAGTTATCACTCTATCGTAAACCAACTGGTTTTGTAACTATACCTATTCATAGGAATCATGGTAAGAATACAGTCAAGAGACTACAAAGAGTTGTAGATGAGATATTTGTTAAAGGTATCCCTGCAACAGCATATGTGGGATAAATGTGTGACAGTTATATTAGTGTCACATCATTCCACACGTTGCACTCAAAATGGAGTATATTAAATATATCAGGTTAATGCTTACATTAACAAGTGCTAAGGGATACCTTTAACCTGATAATCATTTTTAAGGAGACATCATGTCATCACTACATCACGAAACATTACTAGAAACTTGTTATGATGAGTCATGGGAAGATTATCGTAAAGAGCATAATCTAACTGATGACCAATTATATGCACTCGAGCAAAACTCTCAGTATGGTTACTTACCAGTAATTTCAGAGGAAGCGGTTAGACGTTTTGAGGAGTTATGCCAATGAATAAGTATGAAATCACATGGGATGAGCAATACCAACTCATCAAATTATATGATTTACTTAGGGATAATGGCATGATGAATGACCTACCTACTGAAATCGAAACATTCTTTGAAAAACTATTGGATTAATTACTATGTTTACTAAGGAAGAATTATTCTACATTATTGATTGTCTTGACCAAGACTATTATAATATTAAAGACATCGAAGACTTAGAGTTGCAAAGGCATGAGTTATCCAAAAATGCCCGCATATGCTCTATATTATCTGATTTAATTGATGTTGAAACAGCAAAAGAAGATAAGATAGAGAAGGCAAGAGCGAAGCAACCCCAAGCGGAGTGGTAACTATGGATGAGCAAATTGCAGTATGGTTATCAAGTGATGAAATAATTGAAATTACTGATTCACTTCAATGGATAGCAGAAGATAAAGACCAAGAAGTCCAAGAGAATAATAAAGAATTAATTAACGCTTATCACAAATTACAAAAACAACTCAAGGATTATTATGAAGCAAGAGCAACACACATTAACAAATCAGCAACTAAGTGAATTAAGAGATTTATTTGTTGATAGATACGTTGACAATATGTCAACAAAAGATTTAGTTGAATATGTATATAATGACATGAGTCATTATGTTGAAGGTCAATCTGATGAAGCATTTATTAAAGATTGTAAGGACTACTGGGAAGATGATTTTGACATAATGGTTGAAGAAGTCAAGGAGATATGTGACAGTATTAATAGTGACACAGTATGACACACGTTGCACCATTTATCCCTTATAATGAGTATATAAGCAAACAACTCAGAAACATGAAAAAAGGATTAAACATCGAAGTCACATCAGGTCAATATGAGTTTCTATATGACCTCGTGATGATGGCATATGAGTTAGACATCCCAGAGCAAAAGGGGTGGGATATGCAAACTTTTGACAATTTAGTTGACAATGTTTGCCAAGCACAAGAAACAAATCTTTCAACAAGAGTTAGAGGTATTTAATTATGGTTTATTCAGATTCACTAGACTTCTTATGTGACCTATATGAAGCATATCTTAATAAAGAGTCACTTCCACATTTAAGTGCGGATGAGCAAGATTTATCATCAATGACAGTTGCACAACGTGACTGGATAGTCAATTTCTCAAATCTTTGGGATAGAATTCAAAACGGAGTTTAATCATGAGGACATACATTTTTAAAGACTATCTTGCAATGGACAATGGCAAGTTTTTACCACTTCAAACAATAGAGAGCGAAGAATTCGGTAGGCACTTTTTTATTGATATTGCATTTGAGTTTATATCCGCCCCAAGTCTCAAATCTGGTGGATATGATGAAACACAGTTGGATTACGTTAGTAACTGGACTGACCTCGAAGGTGTTAACCTAAATGAGTTATTTGACATTAACAGAAGATTATGTTGGAGTCAATGGCAAGAAGATAAAGATAAAGCACACTCAGAAATGTGTGAATATATGGAAGCAGTTGAAAATGGAGAAATTGAATACTTATGAGTAAAATTGCAACCGCTCTTGTGACAGTTATATTAGTGTCACACACTTTTACCAGTAGCATTAATTTGCCACTATACTATTAATATAGCAATCAAGGAATTATGACACCTCTTTCAATTCTCACAGCACATCGTCAACTAGATGATTTTGTTAACTATGTTGATTCATTCTATGGTCAGAATGACCCACTATACCCACTATACTACGAGGGTCAACCACTAACTAAGGAAGATATTAGGCACGCTAGTATTTTATACTTAGATAGATGTAACGATGATGATTTTGAAAATTGTGCATGGGGTGATGGTGATTCACTAGACCGAGAGAGAGTAAGAGACATTCTTACAGATAAGTTTAATTACTCTTACTCAGTATTAACATCATATAATAAGGGGAATTGGTAATGACCAGACAAGAATACGATTTAATCTTTCAAGCATTCATTAAATATAGAGTTTACATGAATGACGAGCAAGAAGTCTTAAGCGAGAAAATTCTAGACGATTTATTTTATCCATCATTTGATTCATTAAAACAGGAGGATTTAGAAAATGCCACAAATTAATCTAACAATAGAAGAGCATCAATCACTCACTAGGTTATTATCTCACCCTAAAGTAATGAAGTATAGGAGTGACTTATATGACACAGAGACATTTGACTCAATGGAAGACAAAGTTTATGATGCAGTAAACAATTTAACAGTAGGAGATTTTTAAAATGTGCAATAGACAATACCACACAGTCAAACAAATTGGTGTAGGTGACAATGTAACATATAAAAAGAGTCTATGGCAAGTGTTAATCAATTACATATCAGGTGAGACTGATAAGACTGGATACACACCTCTATTCAATCGCACCATTCTTATTGATGAGACTGGACAACGTGTAACCGTCCATAATTACAAACAACTAAGGAGAGTGGACTAAAATGGATTATAAACAACAAATTGAATTTGATGGTTACATCAATCTTTGGGAAGTCATCCCAGAGGATAAGCACTCTAAAATTGCTAATACTATATGGAAAGCACTTGATAAAGAAGGAATTACACTAACACAGGATGCAGAGTTAAGCATTAGGGTGTATGACAGTTTAGAAAGTGGCACATAGTTTCCCCAGTAGCATAAACTACCCACTATAATAGTAATATAAGCAATCAAGGTAACACACATGGACAGATTTCAAACAAGAGTTATTGAAGCAATCGACAAGAGAGAATCACCATCACTCAAGAATGACATCACAATTCATAACAGTTATCATACTGGCAACGATTTCACTAGCAATATATTTTGCGGTAGTCAGCAAATTGCAACAGTATATTATACTCACTCAATGGAGGATTTGAATTATAATACAAATGGTGGCACGTTGACATATAACAATTTTGACCACAGTAAGGGTAATTTTGTTGATGCTATTCGCAACGATACATGGGCAATAGATGAAATTGTATTCAATGAGAGAGCAATCGCAAGAGTTGGCGGTTATTTAGCAGTCAGATACAGAAATTTCTTGACTAAGCACTATGTTGAGAAAGGAGTAAAAATAGTAAATGAAAGATATGTGACAGTTTAATTACTGTCACACACTCTCACACAGAGCGTAAAAATCCATTATAATAGTAATATAAGCAACAGAGAAACTATGAATCAATTTGAATCAATCTTTGAAGACCTAGTTAACCAACTGAAGGAAGCGGGTTTTGAAATTAATGACAATGCTCTAGAGGTATGTAACATTAGAGCGAATCAAATAGCATGGTCTCAGTATCGTGAAATTGCAAACCAAGTTTATCAGGGAGCATAATCAAATGAAAAAAGTTGAAGCAGTAGCACAATTTAGACAAATGTGGAAGGAAGCAATCGCATGGAATCCAAGTCTAAAAAATGACACAGTAGCACGCAGATGTGAATTTAATGATTATGTTGACTACCTACAAAAGGATGGACACATAACAGAGTATCAAGCATACAACTGGAGCAACCCATTTTAGGAGATGTATGTGACAGTTGTATTAGTGTCACATGGTATCACACACACCTCTTTTAATCCATTATAATATTAGTATAAGCAACAAACAAACATGACTCAAACAAAAGTAATCGGTGAATCAGTAAAGCAAACAAATAGGACTTTTGTTAAGTCTTATACTGAAGACTATTGTAAAGCATTAGAAGAGAATTACAAACAACAGCACGTTGCTTCACTCAGAAGAAACAGCGAAATATTCTCAGAAGGACGTCAAGACCTATCAGAGTATGCGAAGGAGCAATTAAGAGAGATAGAGGAAGGCACAGCGAAATTAATGAAATTCAGAGCGATAGAGGGTAAGAAGTATTATAAAGTGGTATCACAAGAGTATCGCAACGGAGCATACACAGATGGGTCAGTAAATACATTTATCGATAAAAATACTGGTGACGTCTATAAAGCAGCAAGTTGGAAGAGTCCTGCAAAGGGAGTAAGATTTACATTTCAAAAACCTGAGCATATCAGATTTCTACTCAACTGGAAAAATATAGCATGGACAGGAGGACATTTATACGTTAGATAGACCAGTTGGGAAAGTGGCACATACTCACACACGTTGCACACTTTCCCCACTATAATAGTAATATAAGCAAACAACTAAGAAACATGAAAAAAGTCAATCCAAACCAAACATACAATGTTACTTTCGTAGAAGGGAGACCAAGCACTCTTATTAAGGGTAGAGTCATAAACAACTGTATTGAAAAGGCATGGGCGGATTTATACTATGGAGTTGATACAGACACCATTGACCCAGTTGAAGCACAACAGAAAATGGAGCAAACCACAGTAGCATACATTTTTCGTCATGTAATGACTAGAGGAGGAAAGTAAGATGACTGGAAGACAAAAACAAGATTTAATTCCTAATCAGGATCTAAACGTAACAGCAAGAGAGATTCATGCATTATTACAATATATGGATTATACATTTGAGCATAATGACATAAGCGAATTTTTCAAAGGATTTTCAAAAGAAGATGATGAAGTATGGGATGAGAAAGCAACCAAATCAATATATAACAAACTTCTTAAGAAGTCAAATTCCTTTTATAAAGAGGGTTTACTAAGTGTATGGGACGATTTATAAAGTGGCACATAGTCACCCCAGTAGCATCAAAACTACACTATAATATTAGTATAAGCAACAAACAGGAGTTTTCCCAAATGAGAAAAATCGAAAGAGACATGAATTCAGCAATCAGAAACGGAAGCAACTTCTCTTCATCCAATACAATGGTTAAGCAAGGATGGGAAGGCGAAGCGGACGTTTATCTACATGGCAATCATATAGCAACAGTTAAAAGAAATTCAATCATCATCAAAGATGGCGGTTGGCAGTCAAATACAACCAAATCACGCTTAAACGCTCTACTTGATGAATTCTCTTATGGTATGAGAGTATTTCAGAAAAACTATGAGTGGTTCGTAGGTTACAAAAACGT
>OCZA010000492.1_pt1 | contig 13543 bp, 10 predicted proteins | sample 1539021 | NCBI WGS metagenome assembly OCZA01 (sample SAMEA2619376, study PRJEB22493) | marine metagenome | biome: marine biome (ENVO:00000447); feature: surface water layer (ENVO:00002042); material: "saline water (ENVO:00002010), including plankton (ENVO:xxxxxxxx)" | depth 5 m | reverse complement strand
TGAACTTATAATTAATGATGATGAAACGTCTAATATTTTACAAAGTAGTATTAAAAATTGGCCTTATGAAATTGAAAACTACGCATTGAAAGATGTTGTTTCAGAAGGAAAAAGATTTTATGTTTCAAAAGGTATAAGTTTAGAAAAAACAAAAACAGATTTGTTTTTAACAAATGGTAAAGATAAGGTAAAAGTCCCTGAAAATTTTTGTACTTTGACTGAATATATAATAAGTGAAGAATATTTTACACTTAAATCAATATGTGAGAATTTTCCAAAAATTTCAGAAAAAACAATTACAGAATGTGTAAACAGTTTAAAAAATATGAAAATTGTTAATTAGTTATTTGTTTACTAAAATCTTTATCAAAGAATAAAGTTTCTTATGAGAAACTTGATAGAGTAAAAGTCTGTTGGCTGGGGCGGTAGGATTCGAACCTACGGTACACGAGATCAAAACCCGATGCCTTACCACTTGGCTACACCCCAATTGTATATTGAATTACATTATTTAAAATTTATTTTCAAGCATTTTAGAACAGCGTACTCTGTTAACACTATAATCTTTTACTCTCCCATACCAGATGAAGTTACTATCTTCAAAGTAATTATAAACAGGCAAAATATTTTTCAAATCTTTAAATATACCAAAACACGTTGAACCACTTCCAGACATACCATATGCAATTATATTGGGTAATTGTTTTAAAATTGACAATATAGTATGTATCTGAGGAGCTATAGTAATAGCTGACGAAAGAAGAGAATTATAAACACTTACATTACCCAAACAATTGTTTTTATTTTCGGGCATATCATTTGAAAAATAACTAAAATGTGAAAATACTTGTTTAGTAGATAATTGAATATTAGGATTTACTAATAAGTAATAATAATTGTTTGAAAGCTTATTTCTTTTAATTTTATTGCCATAACCACTTATTTTTAAACTTTTACTTTCCAAACACGCAGGAACATCGGATCCTAGTTTGTTTGCAATTCTGTAAAGAGTAGAAATTGATAATTTTTTTTTCTTCCTTTCTCCATTAAATAATTTTCTCAATAGTATTAATGTCGCTGCTGCGTCTGCTGAGCCGCCACCAAGACCTGCCCCAATTGGTATATTTTTATCTAAATATATTTGAAATTTCTTGTCCCAACCAGTTAAATATCTAAATTCATTCAAAGCTTCTAGAATTAGGTTGTATTTATCATCAATTAGTAAGGACTTATTTGAATTCTTTTGAAGAAAATTATCATTTTCACTAAATTCAAAAAAAATTTTATCAGATAACTCTAAAAAACAAACATCACTTTCTATTAAATGCAAACCATTATTTGCTTTACCCCTAACAAATAGATTTAGATTAAGTTTTGCTGGGGCAATTATTGAGTAACAATTATTCATATTTTATAAGTTTTTCTCTAATATTCCTAATTACATATTTATCTTTTTCATATTTTATAGCCTTTTTCCACTCAAAAATCGCTTCATCTTTCCTACCTAACATTAGATAGCAATCACCGAGATGATCTAAAATTTCAGAACTTTTTGGCAGAATTGCGACTGACTTTTCAAGATAAAAAACGGCTTCGTTATAATTTGTTCTTTTAAATTCTATCCAACCAATAGTATCAAGAAAAAATGCATTGTTTGGATCCAAATCTAAAGCCTTTTTAATTAAACTCAAAGCAAACTCTAAATCTTGATTTTTTAATGCTAATTTATAAGATACATAATTCAAAGTATATGTATCTTTAGGGTTTCTTTTAAGTAACTTTAAAAATAGGATTTTAGCCTCTTTCCATTTACCAACTTTGTCTAAATTTGAAGCGTATAAAAAAAGGTCTCTATCATTATTTCCATATATATTAATTATTTTCTGATATATTTTAATGGATTTATCATATTGTTTATTCGACTTATAGTAATCAGCTAACCTGTATAAGAGGAATTTATTGTTTGGCCATTTTTCATTAAACTTAAATAATAAATTTTTATAATAATTTTTTTTATCCAAAGATTTAATTATTGATAGTTTTTTTAAATTACCAGGCAGGTCAAAAAATGAAAATGAGGAAATAGATTTCAACTTTTCTAAAGCTATATAATGCGTTTTCTCAAGATAATATAACTCAGCTAGAGAATATTTTGCAATATCTAGCTTTGGACATAGAAAAAGGCTGATTTCCAGTAAAATTTTTTGATATGAATATGAATTTTCATTCTGTTTATTATTTAAAATAGAATTGTTATATATTTTAGAGGCTAAAATTGTATTTAAATTAGTTTTTTTATAAAATATATTATTATGAAAAGAAAAGTTTTTAATTATAAACTGTTTATCAAATTGATTGGACAACTTTGTTTGAATAATATCGTTAAACTTTTCAAAATCATTTAATCTAAAAAAAAATCCAGCTAATAATAATGTATCATTGGTATTTAACTCTTTTGACACATAAATTTTATAAGCGAATTTTTTTAAACTCTCAGGTTTATAGAAATTTTCTAATATTAGAAGTTCATAAATAGATCCTTCTTGATGACCTTTATATACCTTTGAGTCAATTTTATTTTGTGACTCTAAAATCCATAATTTTATCAATGGAGTTAAATTATTTAGGCTAATATTAATATCACTATTTTTTAAAAATTGTAAATTTTGATTAAAATTATTCCTTTTTATATTCAATACATATTTTGGTAAATTGTATAGATTATGCTGTTTTGAAACTGATGCTAATAAAATTGATGTCTTATTTGCCTCTTCAAAATTTCCACTAATCAAATTAGAAAAAAATTTAAGTTGCAAAAGTTCTATATTTTCGACTTTTTTATTTAGAATTTTACTTGCTGTGTAGGCATCACCCCTAGAAAAAAAGAAGTTAGCAGTCAGAAAAGTAGCGCTATTGGAAGTACTTTTTTTTTCATAATTATCTTTATATATTTCTAAATTTTCTCTAACTACATTACAACTAGAAATACTTAAAATTAAAAGAAAAATGACTGTGATCTTCATGATAGAATTTACCAAAAAATAATTTAAAACTTTTACATTAAATCAATACACTTTAATCTATTAAATAAATAGATTTAAATAATTTATAGAAAGCTAATAGTTGAAACAACTAAAAATAATGGATCAAAAAACTATCCTCAACATATTGAATTTTTATGGGGATATCGGTATCGATATAATAATTAATCAATTTCAAAATGGGGACAAAACAAAATTAATAAATCAAATAAAAAGTGCGACTGAAAAAAAAATAGATCACATTTTTATAAAAGAAAAAAAAACAAATAGTATTAATGAGTTAGAAAAATTATTTAAAAATTTTAAAGGCTGCAATTTAAAAAAAACTGCAACAAATTTTGTTAAATTCCAAGGAAATGAGAATGCAAATTTATTATTTATTGATGGAACTCCTAATACAGAAGAAGATCAAATTGGTAAGTCCTTTGTTTCAGCCAAAGGAGATCTTTTTGAAAAAATGCTTAATGCTATAGATATAAAACTTGATGATATATTTATTATTAATGCAATACCTTGGAGACCTCCAGGTAATAGATACCCAACTGAAGAAGAAATAAAAATTTGTAGACCCTTTATTTTTAATTTGATAAATTTACTACGACCAAAAGTAATTGTTTGTTTGGGAGAAGTCCCAACAAATCAGATACTAGAATTAAATCAGAGTATTATTAAAACAAGAGGTAAATGGCACTACTTTAAATCTGATCTAATTAATCAATTTGATTCAGAATATAAACCTCATATACTTCCAACACTTAGTATATCATATTTGTTAAACAGACCTGATATGAAAAGAAAAGCATGGGAAGATATGAAAATGTTAAGGGATAAAATTAGGGAAATGTGAAGATTTTATGATAATAACAAAAAAACTAATATGTGCTATTATTGCTATTCCACTTAATTTAATTTTATGTAGTAGTTTTTCGTTTGCAGAAACTCCACAAAATAAAAAAATTTTGTCATTAGAAGACGTTAAAATTTATAAACAAATTTTTGCTGTACAAAAAAAATCTATAAAAAATAAAAAGTCTAAGGAATGGATAAAAGTTGACAGTTTAATAAAAAAATTAAAAAACAAAGTATTATTGGGTAATGTATACGCGGAGAGATACTTACATCCTACTGGATGGAGAAGTTCATATAGAGATCTTAGGATTTGGCTAGAAAAATATAATGATCATCCTGACGCGACTAGAATTACAAGAATAGCACTTAAAAGAAAGCCAAAAAACTATAAGAATCCCAAAAAACCAACAGCAGGTTTTTTAAATGGGTATGGTACATATGCAGCAAATTCTCTTAAGCCAAGATTTCCATTAGATAATAGTAAATATAAAAGATACTCCTATCAAACATCAATTAAATTAAGACGAGCTATAAATAAAAAAAACACAAAATATGCAGAAAACTTACTAAATAGTCAAAACGTAAAAAAATATCTAACTAATAAAGAACTATCTCAACTTAGAGCTGAGTTAGCTCATGCTTTTTTTATATTTGATAAAGATCATAAATCACTTAGACAAGCTAGACTTTCAATGAGCTTGTCTGATAAGCCTAACCCTCTGGCTTTATGGGCTGGTGGTTTAGCATCCTGGAGAATTGAAAACATTGATGCCTCAAAATACTTTTTTAACAAATTGGCTGAAATTAGTGGGCCTGACGGAATAGCGGCTGCAGGTGGTTATTGGTCTGCACGTATTTCTTACTTTCTAGGAACTCCCCAAAAAGCTAATTATTTTTTAACTAAAGCAGCAACACGTGAACGTACATTTTATGGCTCACTAGCTATGGCTTCTTTAGGATATAAATATACTCCAAAATTTGACTTACCGAAATACGATATTAGTTTATTAAAAAAAATTACTAAGCATAGAGGTGGTATAAGAGCACTAGCTCTTATAGAGGTAAATGAATATCATAAAGCAGCAAGAGAGTTTAGAAAAATTATTCCTAAATTTGATGTTAAAGATTATCCTCAGCTATTATCATTTATATCTAAAAATAATATGCCAGGATTAACATTTAGATTAGCGGCTATTTTAAGAAATGATTATGATCAAATTCACTTAGGTGGTTTATATCCAATACCTTCCTGGAAAATGGACACTTCTGATTTAAAGGATAAAGCACTAGTTTATGCAATAGCTCGACAAGAATCAGGTTTTAACCCTAGAGCAAAAAGCTCTTCAAAAGCTATGGGTGTATTGCAAATAATACCTTCAACTGCAGCATTTATAATGAAAAATAGAGAATATAAGCTTAGAAGAAGTAAAAATCATCTACTCTATAATCCTTCTCACAATATACATATTGGTTCTAAATACATGAAGTTTCTTTTTAATTTACCTATAGTTAACCAAGACTTGATGTGGATGCTAGCGAGTTATAATGCTGGTCCTGGAAATTTTAAAAAATGGACAAAAGATAAAAAATATAAATATAAAGATACATTGTTAATGTTAGAAAGCTTACCAGCTAGAGAAACAAGAAATTATATTAAGTTAGTATTAACAAATCTATGGATTTATAAAATAAGATTTAATCAAGATAATAATATTCTTAATACTTTAGCATCAGGTAAACCTATAGATTTTAGAGTTTTTTTTAAAGAGAAAACAGGAAGTTAAGCTTATGTCAACTCACAATAATTTTATCCCTATAAATATAGCTATTGTAACTATATCTGACACTAGAATCTTAGATAATGATAAATCTGGGGATGTTTTAGAGGACAGAGTGCTTAAATCTAATCACAAAATTATTTCAAGGGACATAGTAAAAGATAATTTTGAAGAAATTTATGAATTATTCTCAAATTTAATAAATAATGAAAAGATAGATGTAATAATTTCGACAGGAGGGACAGGTCTTACAGGTAGAGATATAACACCAGAAGTAATGAAAAAACTATTTGAAAAAACAATAGATGGTTTTGGAGAGATGTTTCGATGGTTATCCTATAGCAAAATTGGGACATCGTCTTTGCAATCACGAGCACTAGCCGGTGTTTCAAATGGAACGTACATTTTTTGTTTACCCGGTTCCCCATCTGCCTGTCGTGATGGATGGGACCAGATTTTAATTCATCAATTAGATATAAGACATAAACCATGCAATTTTGTAGAAATAATGCCAAGGCTTCAAGAACATAAATTGTCTCGTAAAAAGAATTAATGGCAAATTTTGATTTAGAAAGAAAATCATCAAGTAATAACATTATAATGATTGGAGTAGATGAAGCCGGCAGAGGTTCTTGGGCAGGACCATTAGTAGCAACAGCATCTTGGATTGATTTTAAAGATTATAAATCTTTACATAAAGAAATAAATGATAGTAAAAAGTTAACAACAAATAAGCGTAAAGAAATTATATTATCATTAAATAATTCAGTAAAATATTGCAGTTCAATTTCGTCCGAAAGAGAAATTGATTTTTACGGACTCACATTTGCAAATACATTGGCTATGAAAAGATCAATATTTAGTATTCTTGAAATATTAAATAATTATATATCTAACAAAAATTATAAATTTAAAATATTCATTGATGGGAAATATAAACCAAATTTTTTAGATTTTGACAGATTGTTAAAAATTAAAAAGTTGGATTTAATTTCTAATGATATAATCCCACTTGTTAAAGGTGACAGTAAGTCTAAAACTATAGCCCTGGCTAGTATCATAGCCAAAGAGACTAGGGATAATATAATGAGACAATACTCAATAAAATATCCTAATTACTATTTTGAAAAACACTTTGGTTATGGGACAGCAAAGCATAAGGAAGCTATTTTAAAAAACGGAATTTTAGGATTTCACAGAAAGTCGTTTAAACCAATTTATACTACATATAGTTAACAAATATTGTAAATATACACATGTTGTGTAAAACAATATTTTTTAACTAAGTCATTGACTTTAATACATATTTATCATTTTATCCACAGTATATTAATAACTTATCAAGGTAAGATTTAAATAATGTCTATCGAGAAATTTGTAAGTAGAGTTTTAGTTGGTGATTGTATTGAGCAAATGAATAAATTGCCTGAAGTAAGTGTTGATTTAATTTTTGCCGATCCACCTTATAATCTTCAATTAAATGGAGATTTATCTAGACCAGACCAAACTAAGGTAGATGGTGTTAATGAAAGTTGGGACAAATTTTCATCTATATCTGAGTACGATCTTTACACAAAACAATGGTTGATAGCTGCAAGAAGAATTTTAAAACCAAATGGCACAATATGGGTAATTGGTTCTTATCACAATATTTTTAGGTTAGGTTACATTCTACAAGATTTAAATTTTTGGATGCTAAATGACATTATCTGGAGAAAAGTTAATCCAATGCCAAATTTTCGGGGTAGAAGATTTACCAATGCTCATGAAACTCTAATCTGGGCTTCAAAGACTTCGTCATCTAAATATACTTTTAACTACGAAGCAATGAAATCCTTAAATGGTGATCTTCAGATGCGATCTGATTGGTTAATACCAATATGTACTGGTGACGAAAGATTAAAAGATAGAGATGGGAAAAAAGTCCATCCAACCCAAAAACCAGAAAACCTTTTAACTAGAGTTATTATGTCTAGCAGTAATATTGGAGACATTGTCTTAGACCCTTTTTTTGGAACGGGTACTACAGGTGCTGTTGCAAAAAAACTTGGTAGGAATTTCATAGGAATTGAACAAAATGCCAATTATGCAATAGAAGCTCAAAAAAGAATTAATTCTATTAATGAAATTGTTTCAAAAGAACTTATTCAAACACCTAGAAAAACTGCTGAACCTAGAATTCCATTTGGTCATTTATTAGAACAAGGCTTAATAAGTCCAGGAGAATTATTACAAGATTCTAGAAACAGATGGTCTGCAAAAATTAGAGCTGATGGCAGTTTAATTTCAAAAGACGCAAAAGGATCAATTCATTCCGTTGGCGCTCATTTACAAGGTCTTCAAGCTTGTAATGGTTGGACTTTTTGGCATATAAAGAGATCTGGTAAATTAATTCCTATAGATAGTTTAAGACATGCCGCCAGAGCAGTTAATCAAGCATAGATTTTAATTCTAATCTTCTTTTATGAAGTATCGGTTCAGTATAGCCAGAGGGACTAACTGTGCCTTCTATAATTAAATCAAGAGACGCTTTAAAGGCTAAAGAATTTTCAAAATCTTTAGACATAGGTATATAGTTTATGTCATTTTTATTTTGATCATCAACAATTTTAGCCATTTTCTTCAATGTTTCTACTAGTTGATCTTTAGTAAATATCCCATGTCTCATCCAATTTGTTAGATGTTGACTAGATATACGGCAAGTTGCCCTATCCTCCATCAAGCCAATATTATTTATGTCTGGAACTTTTGAACAACCTACTCCTTGATCAATCCACCTAACAACATATCCAAGGATTCCTTGGGCATTATTGTCCATTTCTTTTTGTATTTCTTCTTGAGACCAATTATGACCCTTTGAAACAGGCACATCAAGAATATCAATTAGATAATCATTCTTATCATTGGATTTTTGCTTTTGAACATTAAAAACATCAACTTCATGATAATGTAGCGCATGAAGAGTTGCTGCTGTAGGGCTTGGTACCCATGCAGTGTTAGCCCCACTTTTAGGATGATTAATTTTCTGTTTTAACATTTCGTTCATTAAGTCTGGCATCGCCCACATACCCTTTCCAATTTGAGCTTTTCCAGACAATCCACATTCAAGTCCAATTTTAACATTATTATTTTCATACGCTGAAATCCATTTTGCGTTCTTGATATCCCCTTTAGGAATTATTGGGCCTGCCTCCATTGCTGTATGTATTTCGTCACCAGTTCTATCTAAAAATCCAGTATTTATAAAAACGGTTCTTTCTTTCGCTGCTCTAATACACTCCTTTAAATTAACTGTTGTTCTCCTTTCTTCGTCCATAATTCCAATTTTTAGAGTATATTTTTCTAAATGTAGAGCTTCTTCTACAGCAGAAAAAATATCACATGCAAATTTGACTTCTTCTGGCCCATGCATCTTTGGTTTAACTATGTAAACAGAGCCCGTTCTAGAATTCATTTGATTATTTTTAATATCATGAATAGCTATCATTGAAGTAATCATGGCATCCATTATGCCTTCAGGTATTTCTTCTCCATTGCTCATTAGAATCGCAGGGTTAGTCATTAAATGACCAACATTTCTAATTAACATAACTGAACGACCAGGTAATTTATATTCGCCATTACTAGTCAAATAAATTTTGTCTTGATTAAGCTTTCTTGTAAGCGTTTTACCATTTTTTTCAAATGTGTCTTCAAGATTACCTTTCATTAATCCCAGCCAATTTTTATAAGCCAATACTTTGTCCTCTGCGTCAACAGTTGCAACAGAATCTTCACAATCTTGAATTGTTGTTAGTGCAGACTCTATTATAATGTCGTCAATACCAGCATTATCTGTGGAACCAATGTTACCATTTTTATTTATTAAAATTTCTACATGTAAATTATTATTCTTTAGAAGAATACAAGAAGGATTGTCTTCACTGCCCTGATATCCAACATACTGATTTGTATCACTTAATTGGGTGTTGGTATTATCGTTCGACTTAATTATAAGGTTACCGTTTTCAATTTTATAGGTTTTAACGTCTTTATGAGAACTATTCTCTAATTTAAAATTTTTATCTAAGAAATCTCTACCATAATCTACTACTTTTTTTCCTCTTGAAGGATTATAAGAGCTTGTTTTTTGCGCATTTCCTTCTTCTGAAATGGCATCAGTTCCGTAAAGTGCGTCGTATAAACTCCCCCATCTAGCATTTGCAGCATTCAGGGCATATCTTGCGTTTGTAACAGGAACAACTAATTGGGGCCCTGCCTTAAGAGCCAACTCAGGATCAACATTTTGAGTTTCAATTGTAAAATTATTTCCAACAGGAACTATGTAGTTAATTTTCCTCAAAAAATTAATATACTGATCTTGGTTAATTGTTTTACCAGTATTTTCAAGATAAAATGAATCGATTTGATTCTTCATTTTACTTCTAGTTTCAAGTAATTTTTGGTTCAAGGGAACAAATTGGTTTAAAATTAATTCAAGCTTATTCCAAAATCGTTCAGCACTCACATTAGTGTTTGGCAGAGCCTCATTTTCAATAAAATTAACAAGAGTTTCTGAAATTTGTAAGTTACTTCTATTCAATCTTTTAGTCATAATTATCCTTAATTTTTAAATTGATTCATTTATATGATAACATTTTCTAATTATATTCTAAAGTCAATCCTTCTATCTTTAGACGCTTTTGAACTTCTAAAAATAATTCTTTTTTATCTTCAACAGATTTTCCTTCAAACCTTATTATTAATGCCTCTTCAGTATTACTAGCTCTAATTAGCCACCAACCAAAATTATTTTTAGCTCTTACACCGTCAATGGTAGTTATATTTTCTGGGCTATAATCTTCCAAAGCATTTTTAGAAATATTATCGATTATTGTAAATTTGATTTTATCTGAACAATGTAATTTCATCTCTGGGGAAACAAATGTTTTGGGCAAAGAAGATATAAATTTTTCTAAATTTACATCTTTAGCCAATAAACTTAGTAATCTAATTGAAGTATAAAGTGCATCATCAAAACCATAATATTTATCTGCAAAAAAAATGTGACCAGACATTTCACCAGCTAGTGGCGAATTAATTTCTTTAATCCTTTTTTTAATATTAGAATGTCCAGTCTTACCTATTTCTACATTTAAACCTAAAGACATAATTTTATCGTAAGCAACTGAGCTAGACTTTATATCTAAAATAACAGTATGGTCTGCTTTATTTTCAATATCTATCGAATGTGCTAAAAATGACGTTAATAAGTCCCCTGCTACGGGACGACTTTGTTTATCAATTACGCCTATTCTGTCACCATCGCCGTCAAATCCTATACCAATATCCGCATTAACTACTTTCATTTTGTCAGACATAATTTTTAAAGTTGATATGTCAGTTGGATCAGGATGGTGGTTTGGAAAATTACCATCAACCTTAGAATATAAAACAACATGATTTCCTGAAATTTTTTTAGTAATCATTTCTACTGAAGGGCCAGATGCGCCATTTCCACAATCCCAGACTATCGTTTTATTACTAAGTTTATCATTTAAATTTTTTAATGGCTCAATGATTTTTTCTATGTATTTATCGAGTATAAAAACATTTTTAGAAAAACCATTATTATTACTCGAATGTCCTTCTTTAGCAAGTTCTCCCAATTTGATTATATCTTCACCAAAAAATGAATTTTGATTTAAAACGATTTTAAACCCGTTATAATTTTTTGGATTATGGCTTCCAGTTACTTGGATTGCTCCATCGGCATTATAGTAATGGCTGGCAAAATAAAGCATTGGGGTAGGTCCTAAGCCAATCCTATAAATTTCACATCCTGATTTTATTAAGCCAGAATTAAGATTTTCTTCAAGTGTAGGACTTGAAAGTCTCCCGTCCATTCCAATTATTATTAACGGGCTCTTTTTTCCAGGTGAATTCTTCTTTACAATTATTCCAAAAAAATACCCTAGCATAAAGGCATCTTTATTATTTAAAGTCTTTTCATAAATACCTCTGATATCGTAAGATCTTAGAATAGTTTTATCAAAATTGTGCTTATACATCATTTATTGTATTCCAGTATTTCATTATGTAGCCAACTTTTTAATTTTGAACCCATTTCTTTTCTTTCTATTGAAAGTTTTATATTGGCTTGTATAAAACCAATCTTTGATCCGCAGTCAAATCTTTCTTCTGAAAACTTATAACCAAAACAATTAGATTTTCCTATTCTGCTGGCTATTGCGTCTGTAAGTTGGATTTCATTTCCAGCACCCTTGTTCTGTTTTTCTAAAATATCAAATATTGCAGGTTCAATTATGTATCTTCCAACTACTGCCATATTACTTGGTGCCTTTTCTATAGAAGGTTTTTCAACAAGGCCATGAACTTCAGTTATATTATTTTCAAAAGATTTGCCTGGAGTGATAATACCATAGGATGAAACGTCTTTTTTATTTACATCCATGATTGCTAGCATATTGCCGGATGTATAATTATTAATCATTTCTTTTGTTGTGTTTAATCCATTAATTAAATCATCTGCTAAGAGAATAGCTACAGGTTCATTTCCAATCAAGTGTCGAGCACACCAGACAGCATGACCAAGTCCTGCTGGTTCTTGTTGTCTGACATAGGCAAATGATCCAGGAATTTTCAACATTTCTTGAGCGGTTTTTAGGGTGTCCCGTTTACCTTTAGAAAGTAAATTATTCTCAAGTTCAAACGAATGATCAAAATGATTCTCTATGGCTGACTTTCCTCTACTAGTAACAAAAATGAATTGTTCAATACCAGCATTTGCAGCCTCCTCGACAGCATATTGTACCAGAGGTTTATCAACTACAGGAAGCATCTCTTTTGGCATTGACTTTGTTGCAGGAAGAAATCTTGTGCCCAAGCCCCCAACAGGGAAAATTGCTTTTTTTATTTTCATTCACAAATCCTTAAAATTAGTTTAGTAGTGAACTTATTTTGATTATTGTAATATTTGAAATTCGTCAACAATAGCAAATTATATTATATCATAAAGGAAAGTCTTATGAAAATAACAATCTTAGGATCTGGATATGTTGGCCTGGTTTCTGGAACTTGTTTTTCCGAATTTGGTTTTGATGTTTGTTGTGTAGATAAAGATAGTAATAAAATAAATAACCTTAAAAATAATATCATACCAATTTATGAGCCTGGACTAGAAAATTTAGTTAAAAAAAATAGTGCTGCTAATAGATTATCATTCAGTAATAATATAAATAAAAATATTAAAGAAGCTGACGTAGTTTTTGTAGCAGTTGGCACACCCGCTCGTCGTGGAGATGGTCATGCAGATCTTTCATATGTTTATGAAGCTGCTGAACAAATTGCTAAAAATCTGAGTGGTTATACTTTAGTCGTAACTAAATCTACAGTTCCTGTAGGAACTGGAGATGAGGTTAAAAATATAATAAAACAAACAAATCCAGAAGCAAATTTTGATATTGTATCCAACCCTGAATTTTTAAGAGAAGGAAATGCAATTGAAGATTTCATGAGACCTGATAGAGTGATTGTTGGTTGTGAAACAAAGAAAGCAAAAGCTATAATTTCAACAATTTATAAGCCTCTATATTTAATCGAGACCCCTATTATTTTTACGGATTTAAAGACTGCTGAATTAATTAAATACTCTGCCAATGCATTTTTGGCAGTAAAAATTTCTTATATTAATCAGATGGCTGATTTATGTGAAAAAGTAGGCGCAGATATTCGTGATGTTGCTCGTGGGATAGGTTTAGACAAGAGGATTGGAAGTAAATTTTTGCACCCTGGACCAGGTTATGGGGGATCTTGTTTTCCAAAAGATACATTAGCGCTTATAGAAACTTCAAAACGAAATAAAACTAATATTTC
>OCZA010000491.1_pt1 | contig 13548 bp, 16 predicted proteins | sample 1539021 | NCBI WGS metagenome assembly OCZA01 (sample SAMEA2619376, study PRJEB22493) | marine metagenome | biome: marine biome (ENVO:00000447); feature: surface water layer (ENVO:00002042); material: "saline water (ENVO:00002010), including plankton (ENVO:xxxxxxxx)" | depth 5 m | reverse complement strand
TCATCCTTATAGTTTTTGTCAAAAACAAGACCGTAAATAATATTTGCATCTTCACTTACAATCTCATCAATGATGTCTGCTACTTCAGCTTGATCTCTAAGAGTGGGCTCTTTACCTGTAATATTTACCAAAACACCTCTAGCATTTTTAAGATTAATATCATCTAACAATTCACTTTTTACAGCCATTGTTGCTGCAGCTTCAGCTCTATTCTTGCCACTTGCTATACCAGTACCCATCATAGCAATACCTTTTTCCGACATAACAGCTTTTACATCAGCAAAGTCAACATTTACATGGCCTTTTTGCATAATAATGTCTGAAATACCTTGAACAGCTCCTTTTAGAACATCATCAGATTTTGCAAAAGCATCTTGCATAGAAGTATCTAATCCTAATATTTCAAAAAGTTTTTCATTTGGGATAGTTACAAGGCTATCTACCTCTTCAACTAATGATGCAAGTCCTTTTTCTGCAGCACCCATTCTCTTTTTTCCTTCAAATTTAAAGGGTTTTGTTACTACTGCAACAGTCAATGCTCCTAATTCTTTCGCGATTGATGCAATTACAGGCGCTGCTCCAGTACCTGTACCTCCTCCCATTCCAGCAGTAATAAAAACCATATCTGCACCGGATAATAGTTCTTCAATTGCCATTCTGTCACTTTCAGCAGCTCTTCTACCAATATCTGGATCTGCTCCAGCGCCTAATCCTTTAGTCAAGCCGTTACCAAGTTTAAGTGTAGTCGAACTTTTTATGGATTCTAGAGCTTGAGTATCAGTATTTGCACAAATAAAATCTACGCCCTTGATATCATGATTAATCATATGAAGTATGGCATTTCCTCCGCCGCCACCAACTCCAACAACTTTTATTTTTGCATTTTCTTGTTTTGTTTCAACTACCTCAAATTTCATCATATTCCCCTTTAAAATGACATTTCTTTAATGCTTTCAGGTAGTACAACATCCAAAATCTCTGTTGAAAGAGATCCTCCTGTTTGTCGCATTTCCCAATTTTTAATGTTCCAAATTTCAAATTTGTTTCCCATGCCAACTAAAGCAACTTGTTTCTGTTCGTTGATTTCAGCATAATTTTGAAGGTCTGAGGGTATTCTTAACAACATCCTACCTTCAATATCAATGTCTGTTTGATAGGCATTACCTAGTATTGTCCATTGCAAATTTCTAACGATAGGATCTAAACCCTGAAGCGATTGCAGTTTTGTTGAAATCCTTTGCCATTCTGAATAATGATAAAGTTTTAAAGATGGGTATTGTGGATCTTTTGTTATAACAATTTCGTTATGATTATGTGTTTTAAAGTCAATTCTATATCTTGCAGGAATAGCTATTCTGCCCTTGCTATCAATAGATGGTGTATTAAATCCAAACATCTTCAAAATATAAAGGCTTTTTACACACTTTGCAACACTTTTACACACTTTTTCACACATCTGTGTAAGTTAAAAATATCTACAAAGATAAAGTTGAGTTGGTTTGTAAGCCGGATTCTGTAAATGATGATCATCTATCTCGATATTATGTTGCCATAATACTCTAGCAACCTACCCAAATCCAAAGCGAGCAGCTTTAATGGATTTCTATTTGGTTTTGCTTCAGGCTGGGGTTTGCAATGCCTTAAATGTTACCATTCAAGCGGTAAGCTCTTACCTTACCTTTTCACCCTTACCAAATAAATTGGCGGTATACTTTCTGTTGCACTATCCGTAAGCTCACGCCTCCCAGGTGTTACCTGGCGCCCTGCTCTATGAAGTCCGGACTTTCCTCTAATTTAATTAGCGATCATCCAACCAACTCGAGGACTATTATAATGATTTTTTATATTTCTATAAGATTTTTATATATATCTCTTTTATTTTGACCTGTTACTAGAGAGATAAGCTTTGCAGCATCGGATGCAGATAGTTTTTTTAAAAACTCTTTTTTTGTCTTTTTATCTAAAACAAAATTGTTAGTATTTTTTTGAGTACCTTCAATAACAATTACCATTTCACCTTTTAATAAAATTTTTTCTTTTTTTATATCCTCCAGGATCTCTAAAGCGCTACCTCTAAAAATTTGTTCATGTAGCTTAGTCATCTCTTTACAAATTGAGACTCTTCTTGTCTTTCCAAGAACTTTAATTAAATTGGTAATGGTTTTTTCTAATCTTTTTGGAGATTCAAAGAAAATTGCTGTTTTATTATCTTCTTTTATGCTTTCAAAGCATACCTCTTGATCGTTAAGTTTTTTAGGTACAAATCCGAAAAAGGTAAATTTATCTGTTGGGAGTCCTGACATCACTGCTGCACTTATAACAGATGAAGGTCCAGGTATAAGAGTATAGTTAATTAATTGTTTTGAGCATTCTTTTATGAGTTTATAACCCGGATCAGATATGGCGGGAGTTCCTGCATCAGATATTATGGAAACATTCTTATTATTTTTAATTTGATTTATTATTTCCGGTGTTACTTTATCTTCATTATGTTCATGAAAACTTCTGCAATTTTTTTTAATATTAATAAAATTCAATAGTTTTTTGGTATTTCTTGTATCTTCAGCATAAAGGAAATCGGATGATCCAATAACATCTATTGCCCTAAGTGATATATCATTTAGATTACCTATTGGTGAAGAAATAAAATATAACATTTAATTTTATAAAAATATGAAGTTTAGCTTAACATTAATGACACTATGTTCGATGCTTTTCTTAGCCTCATGTGTTAGTTCAACTAATACTGAAAAGGGAAAAGTGCTTCTTGATTTAGATCTACAAACTTCAAATAAAAATAAAGAAATAATTTTAGAGTATTTATTCAATGAAAATATTAAATTTTCTATCGATTTTGATAAAAATGATTCGTATCGATTAAGTAATGACTTATTAGAATCAAATTTAAAATATTTTTGTCGCTCTTTTACTCAGGAGCAGAATGATTTATTAGAGTTAAAGGTATTTGATAAGATTGATAATCTTAATAAAAAAGTATTGATCATTTATTCTAAAGAATTTGAAAACCTATCAGAAGATCTCAAAAGAAAATATCCTCAAGAGTTATATTATTTATTAGATGAGAGTGATTACGATAAAGAGGTAAAAAGAATTTTAGAAGTTAATAGGAGTATTGATAGACACTTAGATATTTCAAACCTAGATAAAGATTTAGAAATAGATCATTATCCAAGGATAAGAAATGACATATCAAAAATATATTTTTTGCTTGATTATGATCTAGGTAAAACCATTGTTCCTTTAGTTAAAAACTTTGCATTAAATATTGATTCATATTCGTCAACTCAAATTTTTCATGATGCAAATGACTATAAAAAGCTTGCAGATTTTGAGTCTATTTTTATACCCGTTCAAGATGAAATGATTAAAACAATAGTCGGAGAAAAAGATATTAAGAATATTAAGAATGAATTTGAAAAAATGTTGATAGCAGACTATTTGCTTCTTGAAAAGGTATATCAAAACAACTTATTTAGACAGGAGATATTTCTAAGAACGACTTCAGAAAAAATCACCAAAAATAAGTGTATAAAAAGAAATTTATCTTTTTCTAAAGTTGATTTAGGTGTGCTCTCTAATCTTCTTTAAGATCTCTTTCAAGAGAAGATAAGCTATCAAGGAATCCTGGTCTTTCAAATACAGATTTTTGATAATCAAGAAGTGGTTTAAGGTGTCTGTTAATTGGTAACTTTATACCAACTGAAGGGAGTCTCCACAAGATTGGAGCAAAAAAGCAATCTACAAGAGTAAATTCATCACTCATAAAAAATTTAAATTCTTTAAATGTTGGTGCGATAGATGATATTTCATGCAGGAGCTCTTCTCTTACCTTCATAAGCTCTTTTTCAGGACTTTTTGCTTCAATTAAAGTATCTATTAGTGGGCACCATTCTCTATCAATTCTTAACATAAGAGTTCTGCTATTAGCACGAGCAACAGGATAGACAGGTAGTAAAGGCGGATGTGGAAATCTTTCATCCAAGTATTCCATCATCACAGCAGGATCATGAATAATCAAATCTCTATCTACTAAGATTGGGAGTTTATGATAAGGGCTCATTGATAATATTTCATCTGGTGTTTCGTCCTGTTTAGACTCTTTAATTTCTGCAGAAATATCCTTTTCTGCTAAAACAATTCTCACCCTCTGACTATAATGATCGTCTCTATCTGAATATAAAATCATAATTTCCCCAATATGTTATTTTAAATAGTCCTTATGGTACTCTCGATATAGCAGAGAAGCTAATGCTGTAAATATTAAAAAATAAAATACAACATACCAGCCTATTCTTTCTCTTGTAGCCTTAATTGGTTCTCCGACATAAACTAAGAAGTTTGTTAAATCATATATGAGAGTATCAAATTCTTCCTTTGTCAATTCTCCAGTTCCCTCTTGAACTTCTAAAAAACCACATTTTTCATTAGTAATTGTATTTCCATTTTCATCTCTCTTTTCACCGCCATTATTTGCAATTACAGGAACACTTTTACAGACCAACCTTTGATTGCCTTGAAGTGAAAGAAGAACGTTTGGCATTGCAGTACCAGGATAAACAAGATTGTTAACACCATATTGTTTTGAAGAGTCTTCATAATAAGCTCTAAGGTAAGAATATATCCAATCATCTCCTTTATATCTTGACACTAGTGTTAAATCGGGAGGAGCAACGCCAAACCAATTTACTGAATTATCTGACATTGCGCCAGTCATTAAATCACCAGGCTTGATAGACTTATCAAACACTAAATTTTCAAAAAAAATGTCTTCAGGAATCTGTAAATCTTTAGCAACTCTGCCCCATCTTGAATATTTTAGAGAATGGCAGCCATAACAATAATTAATATATGTTGAAGCTCCTCTTTGCAGTGACTCCATGTCATTGAGAGAGTATTTGAATTTATCACAATCTCCATAATCTTTGCATGGCCCGCCTTCAGCAGCATCGATATTATTTATAAAAAATATAGTTAATAGAAAGCTTAAAAAAGTTAAAAATCGAGTTCTATTATATAAACTTTTTATCATAATCGCTTAGGTACTTGTTTTGTTTTTTCGTATTTTGTATAAACGGGCATTAATAAAAAAAATGCGAAATAAATCACGGTACAAATTACACTCATAGTTTTTCTAACTTCTGTAACACCAACTGTTCCTAGGTATCCTAATGTAAGGAAGCTTACTCCAAATAGAACAAGAGCAATTTTACTGTATATTCCCTTATATCTTATTGATGCAACATTGCTTCGATCCAACCATGGAACTACAAAAAATATTGCCACAGCAGAACCCATTACAATAAGGCCACCTAATGGATCCGGAACTGCTCTTAACATCGTAAAGAATGGCGCATAGTACCAAACAGGAGCAATATGGTCTGGTGTTACTAATGGATTAGCTTCTTGGAAATTAGCCATTTCTATGAAATAGCCGCCTCCCTCAGGAAAGAAAAACATTATGATTGCAAAAACAGTCATAAAAACTCCTATTCCAACAAGAGCATTTAAAACTTTGTAAGGAAAAAATGGAACACTGTCTAGAGGGACTCCATCATCATCAAGAAATTCCTCAATATCTACACCTTCAGGATTTCCAGCACCAACTTCATGTAATGCTACTAAGTGTAAAAAAACTAAAGCTATTAGAACAAGAGGTAAAGCAACTACGTGAAGTGCAAAAAATCTTGAGACTGTAATGCCCGAGATATAGTAATCACCTCTTACCCACAACTCTAGAGATTCACCAATGTAAGGTATGGCACCAAATAAAGAAATAATAACTTGTGCTCCCCAATATGACATTTGGCCATATGGGAGAACATAGCCAAGAAACCCTTCTGCCATCATAGCAAGATATATTGTGCAACCGAATATCCAAACCAACTCTTTTGGTTTTTGATATGAGCCATAAAGGAGGCCTCTGAACATATGCAAATATACAACTGCGAAAAACATTGAAGCCCCTGTTGTGTGTATATATCTTATAACCCATCCATAATCGACATCTCGCATTATGTATTCGATTGAAGAAAATGCTTCTTCTTCTGTATTTGAATATGGCATTATTAACCATATACCTGAAACAATTTGTATAATTAAAACCACTGAGGCAAGAGCTCCAAAAAGATACCAAAAATTTACCTTTGATGGAACAGGATGCTTTGAAAGATGTCTTTCAAAAGTATTTACAATAGGTAATCTGTCGTTTACCCAAGAGAATAATTTACCAGCAATTTCACTCATTTATAACTCCTTATCCTCTCCTATAGTTAATATACTTCCTTCAAACATATGAGGAGGTACGATTAGATTAGTAGGTGCTGGAACACCCTTAAAAACTCTTCCTACAATATCAAACATTGAGCCATGGCATGGACAAAAAAAACCTCCACTCCATGTTGCATCCCATGATTTAGGTTCAACTTCAGGGAAATATTTTGGAGCGCAGCCTAGATGAGTGCATACTCCAGACATTACCGAATATTCTGAACTTTTTGATCTCGTAGGGAATAAGCCTTTGTATGGTTCAGAAATAAGATCAGAATTTGGATCAGCTAATTTTGGTAAAGAAAGTTCTAAACTCGCAAGACTTTCTTTGGTATGTCTAATAATAAACACCGGTTGTTTTCTCCATGAAACTTGTATTTGCTGACCAAACTGCATTTTTGAAACGTCTAGCTTTACAGGGGCTCCGGCTGCCTTAGCCTTAGCACTTGGATTCCAAGCAGCAATAAATGGTGTTGCAGCAAATGGTATTCCAGACAAACCTACTGCGCTTGTCAGGCCAATTAAAACTTTTCTTCTGGTTTTATCTTTATCTTGCATTTAGGTTGTGTGCGACTAAAAAATCAAACTGGGATTATAACATAATTTAGTAATATAAAATTCACTTATAATTGAAAATAAGCGAGTAAAAATTAAGAAAATTATCTTTTTGAGAACTGTTTACTTTTTCTTGCTTTTACAAGCCCAGGTTTCTTTCTTTCGACTCTTCTTGGGTCTCTTGTTAAAAGTCCTGCTTTTTTTAATTGAGGTCTAGCCTCTTCATCAAACATTGTTAATGCTCTTGAAATACCATGTCTTATCGCTCCTGCTTGGCCAAAGCTTCCACCACCCTTAACCTTTATATTGACATCTATTTTTTCGGATAGATCTAAAAGCTCCAAGGGTTGCATTACAAGCATTTGAGCAACTTTCCTTCCGAAATACTCATCTAACTTTTTGTTATTTACAACAATTTCACCTTTGCCTTTTTTTAAGTAAACTCTAGCAGAAGATGTTTTTCTCCTACCTGTTGCGTAATGTGTTTCTGTGCTCATTAGTTAGCTTAGCTTCCATTCAGTGGGTTGTTGTGATTCATGATCATGATTAGGGCCTTTAAAAACTTTAAGTTTTTTAATCATAGATTTACCTAACTTATTTTTAGGAAGCATACCTTTTACAGCTTCTTCTATAATTCTTTCAGGATTTTTACTATTTAATTCTTGAAATGTTTGAGTTTTAAGGCCACCAGGATATAAAGAGTGTTTATAGTATTTTTTATTTGTAAACTTTGAGCCAGTAACTTTAATTTTTTCCGCATTTACAACAATTACATAATCTCCTCCATCAGTGTGAGGTGTGAATGTGGGCTTATCTTTGCCTCTTATCCTGTCAGCAATTTTAGTAGCTACCCTGCCCAATATTCGATCAGAAACGTCCAATACAAACCAGTTTCTTTCGACTTCTTCTTTTTTAAGTGAATAAGTTTTCATAATCATTTAATTTGAGTGAGAATATTAATGTTTACGAGTAAATATAGCAATATTTATATGCATTTTTATTAATTATTATCATTTGTTAAATACTCATACATTTGCATCTCAGATAATCTGCTAGCACACCTAACCCATAAAAATTCTAATTTAGCACCCGTATAGATTGAATCTATATCAATATCATTGAAAAAAAATTTAATTTTACTTTTTCTGGTATAAAGAATATCTATAAATGAAATAAATCTTCGTATTATGTCGGCTGAGTCATCATCACATTCATAGAAGTTGCTGATAAAAATCCAATCATATCTATTTGAAATTTCTTTGTAATCTTTAGAATTTGTAGGTTCTTTAAAAAAACTCATAAAGTCAATCCATAAAAAATTATTTGATGAAATTTTACATTTAAATTTTCTATTATTTATTTGCACTTCATTGCTATGATCATCTGAAAATGCAAAATTATTTTTTAAGAATCTAGTGATATGATTATCGGTATAAAAAATTTTTTTATCATTATCTAATTCAATTATATTTCTAGTTCTATAATCAATACCGCCATCAAGCTTAAAAATGTCTAATTTTTCAACACATTCATGCATAGATTTGATAAATTTTTGTCTTTGCAACCCGTCTTTATATAAATCATTTGGGTGCGCATTAGATGTAAGAATAACCTTTACTCCAGAGTCTAAAATTTCTTTCAAAAGATTTGAAATAATCATTGCATCTGCAACATCTTCTACCTGAAATTCGTCAATAAATATTAAACTGCATTCATTTATAAGGCTTTTTAAAACATGTCTAAGGGGATTGCTTAGGCCTGAAAAATTATTGAGCTCATTGTGAACAGTATTCATAAAATCAATATAGTGGTAGGTCTTTAATGAATTTTGTTTGAGTTGTTTTAAATATTCATTAACTATCAATGTTTTACCTCTTCCAACATCTCCCCATACATAAATACCTAAATTTTTATTTCCTGAGAGTTTGTTAATTACACTAAACATTCTTTTATTTAGAGTTATTTTAGATAATCTATTTATGAGTTCTAACTGTGCTGAATCTACTTTTATGCCTTGGTTTTTAAGGGCATCAATGATATTTTGAGTAGTTGACATTATGAAAATTTTTCAAACATACACATTAAATTATATATTAATTATATTATTAGCTTTTGCAGCCTCATGGTACTTCATATCCAATGAAAAGAACAAATTAGTAAGTGCCTCAAAAAAATCAATAGAATCAGTGGTAACGATATCTTCAAGTAATAACTTGCTTAATAGCAGAGAAAAAAATGGAATAGGTTCTGGAGTAATATTTTCTGAAGATGGTTATATCGTCACAAATTTACATATCCTTTCTGGAAATCAAGTAAATGTTAGGCTAAATAACGGAAAAAACTATCAAGCAACAATTATTGGCATTGATAAAAATACAGACATTGCCGTGCTAAAAATTACATCAAATGATAAATTGAATCCTATAGATATAGCTGATTCTGAAAATCTAAGAATTGGGGACAGAGTTCTTGCTATTGGAAACCCATATGGAATTGGTATATCAGTTTCTAATGGCATCATTAGTGCCACTGGGAGAGATTATGGAAATCCTTATCTACAACTCATTCAAACTGATGCGGCAATTAATCCTGGTAACTCTGGAGGAGCTTTAATAAATGAGAACGGTAATCTAATTGGTATAAACTCAAAAATATTTTCAAAAACAGGTGCTTATCAAGGCATAGGTTTTGCAATTCCATCCAATCTTATTGTTCAAATTGCTTCTGAGCTTATTCAATATGGAAAAATTAGAACAACTTGGATAGGTGATTTTAGGGTTATCAGAATTAGAGTTAATTTTGAAAATAAAATTGTAAATGCTTTGAGAATAGTTGAGATAGGTAAATTTGGACCCTTATACGAGCAAGGAGTTAGAGCGGACGACATTATCATTGAAATCAATGAGGATGAAGGAACATGGATAAACCTTACTAAATCATTGAGATTTGCCGGTCTTGGAAATGATATTAAACTACGATTATTTTCAAATAATGGTGATGAAAAACTTATTGAAATAACTCCAGACCAAACAAAAAGAATTAACTAGGAAGTCTTGTTATGTTAGCTCCTAAGTAATTTAGTTTTTCCTCTATGCGCTCATAGCCTCTATCTATGTGGTAAATTCTATCTACAACTGTTTCTCCTTTAGCGCAAAGCCCTGCAAGAATAAGACTAGCTGACGCCCTAAGATCTGTTGCCATTACTTCAGCACCATAAATAGATGAAACTCCATTAATAATTGCATGATTGCCTTGGACTGCAATATCACATCCCATTCTATTTAATTCAAGAATATGCATAAATCTATTTTCAAATACAGTTTCATATATATTTGATCTTCCTGTTGATATGGCATTGATGACTGAAAATTGAGCTTGCATATCAGTTGGAAATTCTGGGAAAGGAGCAGTTGTTATATCTACTGGTTTTGGTCTATCTCTTTTCATTGATATTGATATTGAATTTTCATCATAAATGATACTGGCACCAGCATCCTCTAATTTATAAATCACCTTCATTAGTCTTTTTGGATTAATGCCATCAATTTTTATATTGCCATTTGTAACAGCAGCAGCAGCAAGATAAGTGCCGGCTTCAATTCTATCAGCTGGTATTGAGTATTCTGTTCCTTTAAGACTTTCAACACCTTCAATTTTGATTTGATCAGTTCCAGCACCACTGACTTTTGCGCCCATTGAATTTAACATATCTGCTAAATCAATAATTTCAGGCTCCTTTGCAACATTTGTAAGTATAGTTGTTCCACTTGCAAGAGTTGCTGCCATAATTAAATTTTCTGTTCCAGTAACCGTAATTCCACCAAACCTAATATTATTTCCAATTAATTTTTTTGCAGATGCTTCAATGTAACCATTTTTTAATACTATTTGTGCTCCCATCTGTTTTAAAGCATCTAAATGATAGTTAACTGGACGTGTGCCTATTGCACAACCTCCAGGAAGTGCGATTCTTGCCTTACCATATTTTGCTAGGAGAGGTCCAAGAACCAAAATTGATGCTCTCATAGTTTTTACAAGTTCATATCTTGCCTCTATGTCTTTAAGATTGCATGAACTTATCGTAAAGTCCATATTTTCATCAAGAAGTATTTCAGAACCCATAGATCCAAGTAATTCAAAAATTGTTGTGATGTCCTGTAAATATGGAAGATTTTTTAAGGTAATTTTTTCATCACATAAGATGGTGGCTGCAATCATTGGCAGTGCAGCATTTTTTGCTCCCGAGCATTTAATGTTCCCTGATAGAGTGCTTCCACCTTTTATTAGTAGCTTTTCCATAATTAACTATATCGTTTTAGTTTCTAAGCTTAAAGCGTGAAGTTCGCCAGATTCAAATTTACTCTCGAGTAATTTCATTACAGTTCTGTGCTGTCCTATTAGTGGCATATCACTAAATATTTTTGAAGTAACAATAAGGCGAAGGTTGCAAGAATCTCCATCGAATTCGCAAATTGCATCAGGTATGTTCTCAATAATTATTTTTTCAATATTTTCTTTCATATTAAGAAATGCCAGCGTCTCCAGCATCAGAAACCCAATTCTTTAAAGTGGTCTCGATATCCTCTTCATGTGAAACTGCCAAAGCTTGAAATTGATTTCTAAAAGTAAGGCCCAAATTAACGCCATTAATTATTATATTTACGATTTTCCAACCTTCATTGGATTTTCTAAGCTTATAGGATATAGGGTATTTGCTACTTCCCGTATCGAGGGTTTGTCTTACTTCGACGCTTGTAATTTCTTTATCTACATTACTTGTGGGAAATTCTGTAGATATTAATGAATCGCCCCATTGAGCAAGTGTTTCAGCGTATGTATCTAGTAAAGAATCTTTAAAAATATTAACAAATTCAGCTCTTTCATCTTTTGATGCCATTAAATAATATTTTTTACCCATAACGCTTGCGGCAACTCTTCTAAAATCAATCATTGGCTCAAAAATTTCTTTTATTTTGTTTTCATATAATTCTCTATCATTTTCAAATAAATCAACATTTTCAGTCAATACTTGTACCATCTTTTGTGCATTTGAATCTATAAATAAGTAAGGATCCTCTTCTGACCAGGAAAATGTAGAGGTATTTAAAATAAAGAAAAAAAAGAAATAATTTTTAAGAGCATGCAACATTGGTCTATTATAGCATTTAGGTATGTATTAATTTTTAAAATTATTATGAAAAAATATAACTTTATTTCGTCAGCACGCAGAACTCTAAAGATTGAATCAGAATCAATATCTTCAATTAGTAAACAACTTGATGAATCTTTCACTAGCCTTTGCGATAAAGTCATTACAAGTAAAGGTAAGTTTGTCATCATGGGTGTTGGTAAATCTGGTCATATTGCTCAGAAGATATCTGCAACATTATCAAGCACTGGAACTCCCTCCATATTTATACATCCTACAGAGGCAGCCCACGGAGATATGGGGCTTATTAATAAAAAAGATATTGTAATGTTGATATCTAATTCTGGAGAAACTGACGAAATCATAGACATCCTTAATTCTTTAAAAAGACATGCAAAAGAAATAGTGTCTTTGACAAGCAATAATAAATCTTCAATTGCAAAATTTGCAGATATTAAAATTGAGCTGAAGTCTAAAAAAGAAGCCTGTCCATTAAATCTAGCTCCTACAACTTCTACAACAAATGCTTTAGCATTTGGAGATGCTTTAGCAATTGCACTTTTAGAAGCAAAAGGCTTCACTAAAAATGACTTTGCTTCTTCTCACCCTGCTGGAAAATTGGGAAAGAAATTAATAACTCAGGTTCAAGATCTCATGCACAAAGGAAATTCAATTCCAAAAGTTTCACAAAACACAGTCCTAGATAAAGCCTTGTTAGAGATAACAAAGAAAAATCTAGGTATAACACTTGTTTTGGATAAGCTTAAGGTTGTGGGGATATTTACCGATGGTGATCTAAGAAGGTGTATAAACAATAAAATTGATATTCAAAAAACAAAAATAAAAGATGTAATGACAAAGTCTTATAAGACTATAAGCTCAAAGTCATTAGCAGTTGATGCAGCTAAAATAATGGAAAAAAATAAAATATTTACTTTGGTGGTCTTAGATAAAAGAAAATATGTTGGCGTCATTTCGATGCATGATTTAGTTGAAGCAAGGATACTTTAGTTGAAAAATAAATTTTTAGTTACTTTTGGAATTCTCTTTTTTTCAATAACATTGGTATCTGAATATAGTAACGATATAAAAATTAAGTCTGGCACTATAGAATTTATTAAAGAGTCTAATAAAATAAATTTCTTAAATGATGTAGTTATCGATTCAGAATTTGTAAATATTGTGGCTGAATCAGCAATTTATGACGACATTAACAGTGTGATATCACTCTTAGGTTCTCCTTCTTTAATAAGTTCAAATAAACAAGACAATATATTTGATGGTAAGGCAGAAAAAATATTATTCTTTAATGATGAAAAGGTCCATCTAATAGGAAACGCATCAATGAAATATGAAAATATATCTATATCTTCAAATATTATAATTTTTAATCCACAAACAGGAAATATTTCTTCAGATTAGATAAATTATGTTATTAATTAATGAGATATCTAAATCAATTAAAGATAAAAAAATTCTAACTAAGGTAAGTTTTAAAGTTGATGCCGGTGAAATTTATGGATTGCTTGGGCCCAATGGTGCTGGAAAGACAACAA
>OCZA010000487.1_pt1 | contig 13627 bp, 10 predicted proteins | sample 1539021 | NCBI WGS metagenome assembly OCZA01 (sample SAMEA2619376, study PRJEB22493) | marine metagenome | biome: marine biome (ENVO:00000447); feature: surface water layer (ENVO:00002042); material: "saline water (ENVO:00002010), including plankton (ENVO:xxxxxxxx)" | depth 5 m | reverse complement strand
TTATGGCTATGGAATGGATAATGAAGATATTGAAAAGAAAAAAAATGATAGATTTCCAGTTTCGGGTTATTGGTCATCAGATTCAAAAAAGTTTGTATTTCAGAAAACAGATAGGACTAAAATTAAAGATTTATGGGTTATTAATTCTGTTGGTAAAAAAAGACCTACTCTTGAAACTTACAAATATCATATGGCAGGAGAGGAAGCAGAGTATAAACATGATATATTAATATTTGACATTAATAGTAAAGAAATAAAAAAAGTAAAAATTGATTCTCTAAAGCAAAAAACAGTTTCATACATAAGTGGAATTAATATTTATAGTAAACCAAGAAAACCATCTTCATTAGATGATGAGTTCAAGCCAAGATTATTACTTTCAGATAAAGGCAAAATTTATTTTAGTATTACAAGCAGAGACAGAAAAAAAGTAGATATATGTAGAGCAGATATAAATAGTGGTGAGATGGAAGTATTGATTGAAGAAAGAATGAACACATATATTGAAACAAGACCACTTTACTTAATAAAAAATGAAAGTGAAATGATTCATTGGTCAGAAAGAGATGGTTGGGCTCATTTTTACAGGTATAATATTAATGGTAATTTATTAAATAGAATTACCAAAGGTTCTTACCATAGTGATTATATTAAATATTATGATGAAAAGTCTAATTATTTATTTTTTAGTGCACATGGAGTTGATAAACAAATAGATCCTTATTATGAACATACGTATAAAGTGTCTTTAAATGGAGGATCTCCAAAATTATTAAACAAAGGTGATTTTAATACAATGACATATCCTTCAGATAATCATAAGTATTTTGTAAATAATTTCTCTAGGGTAAATACAGCACCTAAATCAAATCTAATTAATTCAGATGGCACAGTAGTTATGAACCTTGAAACAGCTGATTTAAGTGCTTTATTTGAAACAGGATATAAGTTTCCTGAGATGTTCAAGGCTAAAGCTGATGATGGAATAACAGATTTGTATGGCGTTATTTATAAACCTTTTGATTTTGATGAAACTAAAAAGTATCCATTGCTTGAATATGTATATCCTGGTCCTCAAACAGAGTCAGTTAATAAGTCATTCTCAGTTAGAATGGATAGACTTGATAGAATGGCTCAGTTAGGTTTTATAGTAATTACACTTGGAAATAGAGGAGGTCATCCTGATAGATCAAAATGGTATCATAATTATGGCTATGGAAATTTAAGAGATTATGGATTGGCTGATAAAAAATATGTAGCAGAACAACTAGCAAACAGACATGATTTTATTGACATAAATCGTGTAGGAATTTATGGACACAGTGGAGGAGGTTTTATGTCAACTGCTGCAATTTTAGTATATCCTGATTTTTTTAAAGTTGCATATTCACAAGCTGGAAATCATGATAACTCAATGTATAATAGTTGGTGGAGCGAAACACACCATGGAATTATGGAAGAAACTGATGATGAAGGAAATATCAAGTATAAATATGATATTGATAAAAATCAATCTTTGGCAAAAAATTTAAAAGGACATTTATATTTAGTTACTGGCGATATGGATAATAATGTTCATCCTGGAGCTACTTTAAGAATGGCAAATGCATTAATAAAAGCCAATAAGAAATTTGAATTTATGATTCTTCCAAGTCAAAGACATGGTTTTGGAAACATGTCAGAATATAATTTTTGGTTAAGAGCAAACCATTTTTCTAAATATTTATTAGATGACGAAAGTAAAAATGTAGACATGATAGAAATAAATAGAGATAAAGCTCAATCAAAATAATTTGGTATACTATTTGTAAAATTTTAAATATGAAAACAAAAGCTATTTTATTTTTTCTCTCTTTTATATTATTTATATCATGTGAAAGTAATGAAGAAAATACTCAGGTTGATGAAGATGGAATCATAACTGGACTTCAGACAAAAACTTTTTCACACGATAATGTAAACAGAAACTATCTTGTTTATATTCCTAATTCTTATGATTCTGAAATTGATTATCCTTTAATGTTTCTGTTTCATGGTTTTGGAGGAATTGCTTCTCAATTTATGAATACAGCAGACATGAGAGATTTAGCAGAGAGTAAAAATTTTATAGTTGTCTATCCTCAAGGTCTTGATTTAGCTAGTACTGGTTCACATTGGAATTGTTCTAATCCCTCTGCTGATAATAAAAGTGATGTTGATGATATTGGATTCATTGAAAATTTAATTGATCAGCTTTTAATTGATTATCCAGTTATAGATAACAAAAGAATATACGCCGCTGGATATTCGAATGGAGGATTTATGTCATATTATTTGGCTTGTAATTCAAAGAAATTTGCTGCTATTGGTTCAGTTGCTGGTACTATGTTAGATGATAGTTACCAAAATTGTAATGCTCAATTCCCTACTGCGATGATCAATATTCATGGAACGGATGATTTTGATGTTCCATATGTTGGAAATTCATATTATCCATCAATTCCAGATGTGGTTGATTGGTGGAAAAATTTTAATAATGCAACAAATGAAGATTTGTTAACCAATCAAGATGGTACAATTGAACAGTATATTTATTATGATGATGCTGGCGATAGATTTGTTGAGCATATTAAAGTTATTGGAGGAGGTCATTACTGGGACGATAAATTAAATTATGAAGGTAAAAATACAAGTGGTTTAATTTGGGAATTTGTTTCTAATTTTGATATTGATGGAGTAATAAATTAGAAAAGCTAATTTTTTACATGAAAAACATAAAATTACTTCACTTCATTTTACCAATCCTATTATTTTCATGTAATAATGATTTAGAGACTAAATCCCCTAATGTTATTATAGTAATTACAGATGATCAAGGTTATGGGGATATAGGATTTAATGGCAATCCACATTTGATTACACCAAACCTAGACAAATTTGCAGGTGAGAGTATACGATTTAATAATTTTAATGTTTCACCAGTTTGTGCTCCAACAAGATCAAGTTTGTTAACAGGTAGGTATTCGCTCAGGACTGGAGTTACTGACACATACAATGGAGGAGCAATTATGTCTTCAACTGAAATAACACTAGCAGAAATATTTAATGAGAATAATTATAAAACTGGAATTTTTGGGAAATGGCATTTGGGAGATAATTATCCATCAAGACCATCAGATCAGGGCTTTAATGAGTCTTTGATTCATTTGTCAGGTGGTATTGGTCAGGTCGGAGATTTTACAAACTATTATAAAGGAGCTACAAGTTACTATGATCCAATTCTATGGCTAAATAATAAACAAAAAAAGTATAATGGTTATTGTTCAGATATATTTACTGACGAGGCAATCAAGTTTATTGAGAATAATAAAGACAGCCAATTTTTTTGTTATTTATCATTTAATGCACCGCATACGCCTTTACAAGTTCCTGAAAAATATTATCAAATGTATAAGGATATAGATCCAACAAATATTAATGGAGAAACTTTAAATATGTCTGAAAAAAATATTCTTGATGCAAAAAAGATTTACGGAATGGTAACCAACATTGATGAAAATTTTGGGAAACTAATAAATAAGTTGGATGAGCTAAAGTTAAAGGAAAATACGATTGTTATTTTTATGACCGATAATGGACCTCAACAACCACGATATGTATCAAATCTTAGAGGTTTGAAAAGTCAGGTATACAATGGTGGAATTAAAGTACCATTTTATCTCAATTATCCAAGAATCCATGATGAAGGAACTGATTTAGATTTTTTTTCAGCTCACATTGATATTCTGCCAACCATTACAAAACTTTGTAATCTTCCAATCCCAAATGATAGAAAAATTGATGGAATAGATTTGTTTGATAATAAAATAAATAAAAAAGAAAGAGATTTCTTTTCATACTGGACAAGGAAATCACCGGAGTTATATAAAAATATTTCTTTGAATAATGGTAACTATAAGTTGGTGGGAAATACTAATTATAATTCTAAAATTGAAGACTTTGAGCTCTATGATTTAGAAGAAGATCCAAATGAAAGTGAAAATTTAATTGTTCAAGAAAAGTCTATTGGATTGGAGATGAAATCAAGGATGGATAAAATTTATGATGAATTAATTAATTCAAAAAATTTAATAAATAAGCCAAGAATAAATATTGGAAATCCAAATGAAAATCCAACTTTTTTGAACAGAAATGATGCTAGTGGACAAAGAGGGATTTGGAGTCAAAATGAAGTTTTTGGGTTTTGGAAAGTTAGTATTGCGCCTGGAATATATGATTTCAAGTTTAAATTTAATAACCTAGACAATTCTGCTGGTGAAATGACATTGGAATTAGGAAATAATGTCTATTCAACTGAGGTTAGTATTGATCAGGATGGATTTGTTTTTATGAGAAATATAAAAATAACGGAGGGAGATTATGACTTAACTCCTTTTTTAAGATTAAATAGAAAAAATATTTTACCCTTTTGGGTTGAAGTAAAAAAGAAATAACTATTTATTTTTAAGTAGCTGATTAATTTTAAAAATTTGTATGCTCATCACAACAATATTTAAAAACATTATTGAATAAGAACTTGCAATTATTCCATAAATCAACCAAAGTGTAGCACCAATTAAATTTATTGATCTAAGCTTTAGCATGTCATTAACCATAAAAGATGCAATTACAACAAAAGTTGCCACCCATCCTACAATTTCAAGAGTATTCATATCCATATTTATTATAATAATATTTACAACTAAATTAAGTAATTTTGGTGCTAAGATTAATGAAAAAAATATTTCTTTTTACAATATTAATTTGTTTTAGCTTTAAACAATTTTCTCAAGAAAACCTAGAGGGTAAAATCCTTTTTTCGGAAGATAGTAAAGACTATCCTGTCATGGGGGCGACTGTTAAATGGATAAATACTGATAAAGGGACAATATCTAATGAAAATGGTGATTTTAAGCTACAAAGAGATTCAAAAACTGATTTAATTGTAATTAGTTATGTTGGGTTTCAAACTGATACCTTATCAGTTAAAAATATAAATTATATAACTCATTATATGAGTTACTCTGAGGAAAATTTCTTAGATGAAGTTACTGTTTCTAAAAGAAGAAACTCAGCACAAAGAACTTACTTAATGCCTCAAAATATTATTAACATTAGTGAAGAAGAATTATTGAAGGCTGCATGTTGTAATCTTTCAGAAAGTTTTGAAACTAACCCCTCAGTTGATGTTAATCATAATGATGCTATAACTGGTACTAAGCAAATTGAAATGTTGGGATTAAAGAGTCCTTATATATTGATTACAGAAGAAAATATTCCTATGGTTAGAGGCGCATCGCAAACATTTGGGTTGGGCTTTACACCTGGCACTTGGATTGAAAGTATTCAAGTAACAAAGGGTATGGGAAGTGTTACTAATGGATATGAAAGTATTGTAGGACAAATTAATACAGAAATTAAAAAGCCTTATAATGACATGCCATTCTTTTTTAATCTGTTCAAAGGTATTGATGGAAGATTTGAAGCAAACGCCCATCTAAGGTCAAAAGTCAGTGATAAAATCCAAAATACATTCTTTATTCACTACAATGATAGAAAAAAAGTAAATGACAAGAATGGGGATATGTTTTTAGATAAACCCCTACAGGATCAATTGAATTTATTAAGTAAATGGCAATTTACTGATGCAAGCAAGGGTTTAGTAAGCTTTTTAAATATTAGATATTTGGATGACAATAAAAAAATTGGAAGTATTGATTTCAATGAAAAATCAGACTTATCTAGTTTTTGGGGAGGTGAAATATTTACAAATAGATTTGACTCTTCATTTAAGTTAGGATATGTAAACCCAAATATCCCTTATCAAAGTTTAGGATTTCAGCTTGCATATAATTTCCATGATCAAGAATCATATTATGGATTAAATGATTATAATATTTCTCAAAAAAGTTTATTTCTAAATTTAATTTACAACTCCATAATATCCAATACAAAAAATAAAATTAAAGCAGGATTAAATTTTTCAAGCGACAATTACAGTGAGTATGTTTTCAAATCTAATATTAATAGGATTGATAGATCATTTGGAGGTTTTTTTGAATATAGTTTTGACAATATGAATGATTTTAATCTAATATTTGGATTGAGATATGATATTCACAATAATATAGGATCATTCTTCACTCCTAGATTACATTTCAGATATATGCTTAATGATAATTTTTCAATAAAAGGATCAGTCGGAACAGGAAGAAAAATAGCTAATGTATTTGCTGAGAATCAAGCTATATTTTTAAGTAATAGAAAAAATATAAATAAAAATTTTGATGCTAAATTATATGGTGTCAGCCCTGAAAAAGCTACTAATCTTGGATTTAGTTTAGATCACAAAGTTTTTCTTTTTGGAGGACAAGGAAATCTAATTTTTGATTTTTATAAAACAATGTTTGATAATAGAGTAATTATTGATTTTGAAACTTTTGGAGAATTTAATTTTTATAATTCTTCATTGGGAAAATCTAAATCTGATAATTATCAGATTGAGTTTTTATTTTCTAAAAATAACTGGAATATAACTGCTGCGTATAAGAAATATGATGTCAAATCGTATTATCAAAGTGGTTTAAAAGAAAAACCACTTCAGCCTAGAAATATTATCTTTTTTAATTATGGTATAGAATCTAATAAGGTTAATGAAAGTAATTGGAAATTTGATATTACTTATAATAGACTGGGCAAACAAAGATTAATGTTAAATCCTAGAGACAATTATGAGTCTGTAGACCCTCATTTTTCTATTAATTCACAAATTACAAGAGTATTTAGCTCAAAATTTGAAGTTTATGTAGGTGGCGAGAATATAAATAATTATCAACAAGAAAATCCTATAATAATGGCTAATGATCCATTTAATCCAAATTTTGATGCATCAATAATTCATGGTCCGATATTTGGTTCAACCTATTATATCGGTTTACGTTATAAAATATTAAATTAGCAATATGAAAAAAGTTTTTTTTCTTTTATTACTTATCCCATTTATATCTTTTTCACAATCAAATGAAAAGAATGCTAAAGATACCTTTAAAGTCAGTGGAAATTGTGAAATGTGTAAAGATAGAATTCAAAAAGCTACACTATCGCTTAAAGGTGTAAAGTATGTAAGTTGGAGTCCTCAATCTAAAAATTTTTCAATCATCTATAATGCTACAAAAGTTTCTATAGATGATGTAAAGAAAACAATTGCTAAAGCTGGTCATGACAATGGCTCTTACATTGCAACTGATGAAGTATACAACGATCTTCATTCCTGCTGTAAATATCGCGATCCTGAATAATGATAATTTAAATTGATCTCATCAAAAACATCATTAAAATTTAGAAAAGCCCATAGATATTTGGGGTTATTTCTAGGAATCCAGTTTCTTTTTTGGACCATAAGTGGATTATATTTTTCATGGACTGATTTAGATGAAATTCATGGAGATCATTTTAAAAAAATAAAGATTAAGAAAGATTTCAAAGACTTAATTAGTCCATCAGATCTTGATTATGTAAATGGAATAAAATCTATTGAGTTAAGAGATTTTAATAACAACCCCTACTATTGGATTAATAATGAGCTTTTAGTTAATGCAAACACAGGGATTAAAAAAGACTCAATATCAAAGGATGAAGCTATTTCTATTTCCAATGAGAATATACTAGAGAAATATAAAATAAGTTTTGTTGAGAAAATATATGAGGTTGGCAATCATCATGAATATAGAGGAAAACCATTACCAGCTTATGTAATTTCTTATGAAGGATCTGATAATTTAAAATCTTATGTCTCAACTCTTGATGGGCAGTTTCAGACTGTTAGACATAGAAACTGGAGGTGGTTTGACTTTTTATGGATGACACATACTATGGATTATGAAACTAGAGACGACTTCAATAATAAATTGATTAGACTTTTCTCAATAATGGGATTGATAACGGTATTAAGTGGATTTATTCTTTGGGCTATAACTTCAAAAACATTAAAAAAAATATTTAAATAAGTATTACTTCATTTCAAATTCTTTTGGCGGCTCTATACCTTTTAGATGTTTAACAAAATAGTCCCATTTCTTTCTTGTAAAATAATTATTCATGTCACCATATCCGTGTCTTTTATTTGGAAAAATAATTAAGTCAAAATCCTTATTTTCTTTTATTAATGCATCAACAACTAAAAGGGTGCTATAAGGTGGAACATTATCGTCTAAATTTCCGTGAGCCAACATTAATTTACCTTTTAAGTTTTTAGCAAGAAGTTGATTTGCTTGATTATCATAATTTGTTTGTTTAAAATCATAGTTGGTATCACCATCATCAATATCTTCATCAGTATATTCTAATAGGCCTTGCCATTTTTCTCCCCAATCGGCTTCATAATTTCTATTATCATGATTACCAGAACTTGATACTGCAACATCATAAAATTCTGGGTATTCTAAAATTGCTCTAGTTGAAGCAAATCCTCCACCGGAATGACCCCAAATTCCCACTCGTTCAGTATCCATCCCTTTATATATTTTAGAAAGATCTTTAATTGCTTTTATATTATCTGGCAGCCCATTATCACCCATATTACCATAGTATGCGTCATGAAATGATTTAGATCTACCAGGAGTGCCCATCGCATCAACCCCAATGACTATAAAACCTAATTCAGCTAAAGCTTGAAAATCTCTTCTTGCCACTGAAAACCCATAATTACCTATACTGCCAGATTGAGGTCCAGGGTATATATAATTTAATACTGGATAATTATGGTTTTCATTATAAAAACTTGGTAGATAAAGTAATCCATAAACATCGGTTTCATTATCCCTAGCTTTTACAGAAAACTCAATAGGTTGTTGCCAATTATTTTCTAATAATTCTGAAATATCAACTCTATTAATTTCTTTTAAAGTTTCACCATTTCTATTTTTAAGAAGAGTAACTGGTGAGTTTTCAGTAGTCGAGAAAGTTGTCGTGAAATATTTCCAATCTTCAGAAGCATTAATTCTATGTGTTCCTTTTTCAGGAGTTAAACAAACTAACCCAGAGCCATCAAAATTTACTTTGTATAAGTAAACATGATACGGATTACCTTTTTCTTTGCCACCACCTGTAAAAAATATTTCCCTTGTTGATTCATCAACATGTAATACATCTCTAACCAACCATTCACCGCTGGTAATTCTATTTTTTAAATTTCCATTTGACAAGTCATGTAGATAAAGATGACCCCAATTATCTTTTTCCGAATACCACAAAAACTCATTTGAATTAAAAAACACCCTCCAATTTTCACCACTAACGCCAGATTCAAAATATGTTTTTGAAACTTCTTTATATACAGATTTAATATTTCCAGTATTAACATCTGCTATTTGTAAGTGAGCTTCTTTATGATCTCTTGACGAAGAGATAAATGCCAATTTTTTTCCATCCTTACTAAAATTAGCATCTAATAGAGTTCCATCCCATCCAGCAATATGATCAGTTGTTGTTGATCTTTGGAAGTCTCGGCCCATTTTAAATTTTGAAATTTTTCCAGATTCTACATTTATGAAAATTCTTTCTATTTCAAATATATTTTCATCTCCTGGAAGAGCATATTTCCATTTTTGTAAATTAGGGTGACCCACATTTGTTGTAGTTAAATACATTTCTCCAACCATTCTTGAATCTTGTCTAAACGTAGTTATTATTTTAGAATCATTTGACCATTTTAAGACAGGTCTGTCGTTTTTAATCCAACCAGCATTATTTGTTGCATATCCATAATCTTCATATCCATTAAACGTGAGTTGTTTTGTTTTTTTTGTTGTTAAATCTCTTATCCAAAGATTATAATTTTTTATATAAATACTTTTTTTCTTATTAGGAGAAACAATCTCAAGATAATTTACGCTTGGTCTTGTTTCATCTGGTAATTCTTCTTCAATGATTTCAAGACTTTCAGCGTCAATTTTATAAGATTTAATTGTATTATCACTTTTAACGTTGAAGTATAAATTATTATCAATCCATTTTTGTGACGTAAGATTATTCTTTACATACTTATTTAAGTTTTGAGGCAAATGTTTAGATGCATTTTCGTAAACCTTAGCATCATATTTTTGAACACCATTATCACATGAAATCAGTGCAGTAAAAAAGATTATAAATAAAAAAAAATTGTTTTTCATAAAATAAATTTAAAACAATTTAAAAACTTTTTTATAATCTAGTATTTATTATACTATTATAGATTGAACCAAAAGTATAGCTAAGCCCAACTGAGAAGTTAGTTCTGTAATCAGTTGCAATTTGCCTTTGCTGTAGTAATAAGTCCTCAATTGAGGTAGAGCCTGCAGCTAAATTATATTGTTCCCTTATTAGATTTATATTTCCTGAAAGTCTAACTGCCAAACCTTCATAAACCCTAATATCTAAATCACTTCTTAGGGAAAATCTTTTTTTTGACCCATCATTTAGAAATTGCGTTGCATTAAGATAAGAGCTAATATTACCCCACTTTTGTCTAAAACGGATATTTAGGCTAAGTGTTTGTGAAGACAGCTTTTGTTTTTCAAATCCATAAATTGTTTTTTCTATATAATCTCTTTTACCTACTCCAATTCTGTAAGCAAGTGTGATCTCTTTGCTTAAAACATCCTCATAAGGGTAAAAACTATACTCAATTGCAGGTGCGATATATCTATTTAAATCAACATTCTCATAAGTATTTTGGTATAACCCAAAAAATGCTCCTGCTGAAAAATGATCAGAGATACTTCTAACAATCCTGCCGTTAAAGCTCGTTGATTTTCTATTGCTAGTATAAACATCGTCTTCACTAAAAAATTTCCTATTGGATTCATTTCTTTTTAACTCCATACCAATTCTCCAATCTTCTGTTAGTTTATCAATTTCAAATTCTATTTCGTATCTATTAGTTTGTCTACTTTCTTCTTTATCATTATTGTAAGAGCCTGACAATTCAAATACCCAGTTTTTCCATTTATCATCATTAGCAGATAAATCTTCAAAATTAGAATCAATATCTACTTTTAAATTATAATTACCCTTATCTAAAAATGGAACCAATGCTAATTTTATTTTGTTGAGTAGCTTATCTCTTAAAGTACTAGACGTATCATTTGCATATCCTACAGCCACTGCACTTGAGCTTATTTCTTTATAATCATTATTACCATCAATTTTAATTTCAAATGATCTTGATCCAGTTGGATTTCTTACGTCACGCACAAAAATTTCAATATCAGCCAGATCTTGATCTCTAACATATTCTAAGAAGGAAGTTTCCTGCTTTAAATAATTTTCATCACATCTACAGTCTATATATGCTTTTAATTTTTTTTCCTGACTCAATGACGAGAATGAAATAAACAATAAAAGAATTACGGATAGGTATTTCATCTTAATTTTCTATTTTTAGTATCAAAATCCGCGCCCAAATTATGATAAATGATTTAAAAAAATTTTTAAAATCAAAAAAATATTTTTATTCATTTATTATTATAACAATATTAATTATAATTTCATGTTCAAATCCTAATCAAAGTAAAGTGTTAATAGGGAAAATGAATAATGGTGAAGAGGTTTATAAATTTCTTCTTAAAAATGACGATTGTGAAATTGAAATTATAACCCTAGGAGGTATAGTAACTAGTATAAAAGTACCAGATAAAAACAATAAATTATTAGATGTTGCTCTTGGTTTTAATAGTTTAGAGCCTTATTTGGATGATCATCCATATTTTGGTGCAATTGTGGGTAGATATGCAAATAGAATTGATAATGGAAAATTTATAATTGACAATATTGAATATAATTTAGATTTAAATAATAATGGTACATCTCTACATGGAGGAATAAAAGGATTCGATAAAGTTAACTGGCAAGTTTCTGCTTATGATGATATAAATAATAGATTTATCAAACTCAATTATTTATCAAAAGACATGGAGGAAGGTTATCCAGGCAACCTAAATTTATATGTTATATATAGTTTGTCTGATGAAAATGAATTAATTGTTGAATATTATGCTGATACTGATAAAACTACAATTTTAAACTTAACACAACATTCATATTTTAATCTTTCTGGTGAAAGTTCTGGAGATATATTAAATCATAATTTAGAAATTTATGCAGATTCTTTTTTACCAGTAAATAAAAAAATTATACCATCTGGAGAAATTAGAAATGTAGAGGGAACACCTTTTGATTTTAGAAATTTAAAAAAGATTGGAAGGGATATTAATCTTGATAACAACCAATTAATCTTAGGAAATGGTTATGATCATTGTTGGGTATTAAATGACTTTGACGGAAGTGTAAGAAAGGTTGCAACTGCATCAAGTGATAAAAGTGGAATAAAGATGGAGTTATACACTGACCAGCCAGGTGTTCAGTTGTATACGGGCAACTTTTTGAATGGGTCATTAAAGTCAAAACAAGATCTGAAATATGAAAAGCGATCTGGTTTCTGTCTTGAAACACAACATTTCCCTAATTCACCTAATGAAGATAGTTTTCCAAGTACCTACTTAAAACCTGGAGAAAAGTATAAATCAAAAACAGTTTTTAAATTTATTTTTTGATTGCAATAGCATTATCCATAATATAAACGCCACTACTTACATCTAGCCTATTCAATCTTAGTATTCCAACAACAGTAACAAGTTCATCCATAAAAAAAGAATCATGTCCAGGTTTTAGTCTAAGTTCTATTGCAGACTCTGGACCGCCATAGCCACAAAAGAAGCAATCAGCATATGGATTTTGTGATAAAACGTAGATGCCTTCATCAGGGGCTAATGTTAGCATATATCCAGTAATTACAACTTCTTTATTATCTAATAATTCAACAGTTTCACCAAAATAAGGTGTTTGAAAATACCCATCAACATCTTCTCTATACTCAGATTTATAGTAGACGTCCCTAAGTTTTAGCCAATCAATTTCAGTTTGAGAAAAAAGATTATTTGAAATAAAAAGAACTAATATGTATATTAATTTATTCATCTGCTAGTATTTCGGATATATTCATTTTATAAACTTGAATTGCTGGAATCAAAGATGATATCAGTCCAATTAAAATTGATAAACCTAAAAGCCAAAACTCTTCATTTAAAATATATAAAGAACTTAAACTGTAATTTAAACTTTCTTCCATTAGCGAAGATACAAACATGACGCCTAATCTACTAACTAGTAATCCCAATAAAAATCCTGAAATTGTAAGAATTAAGCTTTCAAATATCACCATTACTGATAATTGAGATCTTGAGGCTCCTAAAGTTCTTATTAATGCCATTTCATATTTTCTTTCTCTCATTGAGTTAAATAAGTTAATAAATAAACTAAATCCAGAAACTAGTATAATTAGGTATGCTAAATAGGTCAATGTTTCAATTCCAAATCCAAAAAGTTTAAATAATCTAGATATCTCATAAGAGGGTACAGCTGCTTGGAGGTTTGTATTTTCATTTATTTGTCTTGGAAACTGTATAATGTTCATAGGGCTTTTAAACTTTATAAGCATTGCAGTTATCTCTTTATCACCGTGTTCATGCTCGTCATGATCTTCATCATCATGATCGTGTTCATGCTCGTCATG